>MDSV01013822.1_pt1 | contig 12491 bp, 13 predicted proteins | sample 810851 | NCBI WGS metagenome assembly MDSV01 (sample SAMN05326640, study PRJNA326480) | marine metagenome | isolation source: seawater | place: Atlantic Ocean: North East | collected 2012
CAATTTTTTAATTCAATTAAATTTTAAAAATTGATACTAGTTATTCTGGTTATCAATGAAAAAAATACAAATTTCACCTTCGATTTTATCTGCTGACTTTAGTCAATTGGGAAACGAAATTAAGAAACTAAGTGATGCTGGTGCAGACATGATACATGTCGATGTAATGGATGGTCACTTTGTACCAAACTTAACTATTGGTCCACCTGTTATTAAAGACCTTAAAAAATATTCATCTATTCCATTTGATGTTCATTTAATGATATCTCCAGTTCATAAATATATTCAAACTTATGCAGAGGCAGGGGCTGATATAATTACTATTCATCCAGAAGCAACTGAAGATCTTCAAGAATCAATTAATAAAATAAAAAAATTCAAAAAAAAAGTTGGAGTCTCTTTAAATCCCAAGACTAAAATTGATACAATCACAGAAATGTTAAATCAAATAAATTTAGTTTTGATAATGAGTGTAAATCCTGGATTTGGTGGACAAAAATTCATGCCAGAAGTATTAGATAAAATAAGAGAATTAGTAGACATTCGTAAAAAACAGAATTTAGATTTTGATATTGAAATTGATGGTGGTATTAACTTTGAAAACTGTAAATTGGCAATAGAAGCGGGTGCCAATATTTTGGTTTCTGGAACTACTATTTTCAAAAGCAATGATGGTAATATCAAAAAAAATATAGATTTATTGAGAGCAGTTTAGTTTATAATCTCAAATAATCTTTTCAAATATGTTTGATATTTTTAATAAAATTTATCTTAATTCTTTTTTATATGAGAAAAAAATATCAAAAATTTTTAAAAATAACTTTGATTACAAACCTAGTACTTATCTTTTAACATCACTAGTTAAAATCCAAACTAAAAAGTTTAACATTGATGATTTTTCTTTGGAAAGTATTTGGATAAATAAAAATTTAGATGATAAACAAATAAACAAACTTAATAATTTTTTTTGGTTGTTTGGTCTTGATTTAAAATCATCTAATTTATCAGTTCAAAAAATTATAAAAAATTGGATTGAAATTAACAATAAGTATAATTCGGTTAGTTGGGAATTTAGTAATACCTCTAAAAGATTAATATCATGGTTATCGAATTCGAAACTTACCTTTGAAGAAAGTAATGGGCAATATAAGAAAGATTTTAATGATATTGTTCAAAAACAAACCTTACATCTCTTGAATCAAATAGAAAATATAGAAAAAAGTAATGATAAATTAATCGGAGCTGCTGCAATTATTCTTGTTGGTCTTTGTTATAAAGATAAAAATAATTTTACAAACAAGGGTCTTAATTTTTTAAAAAAGATAATACAAAATTCGCTAGATAGTCAAAGTTTTCCAAGATCGAGAAGTATAAAAACTTCAATTTTTTTTTCTTAAATATTTAATCTTAATTAGAGAATGGTATAAAGAATCGCAAACAGAAATACCTGAATTCATAAATGAAAACATCTTTTATCTTGGCCAATCTTATGCTTTTTTTTGGAAAAATATTAATTTTGATCCTTTATTTAATGGTAATAATATTTCTGAAAATAATGAATTCGATTTATATCTCAAAAGATTGGGCTACACATTCAAAAATAATAATTATGAACTTTCAAATTATGTTTGTTTAAAAAATAAAAAAGTAAGCCTTATAATGGACTTAGGTTCATCACCAAATAGAAAATTTTCTGATAAATATCAAGCAGGTGCTTTATCATTTGAATTTGTTTCAAATGGTAAGAAAATATTTACTAACTCAGGTTACCATGATGAAAATAACTTAACATTAAATAAACTATCAAGATCTTCAGCTGTCCATAATGTTTTAATAATTGATGACAATTCATCTTGTAAATTCAAAAAAAAAAATAATTACTTTTTAGAGATAAAAGAAGGACTAAAAGTTACCAATAAATTAATCAAATACGAAAAAGATTTTTGGAAAATAATTGCAACGCATGATGGTTATATAAAAAAATATAATTCATTTTATGAAAGAGAAATCGAATTTCATCCCACAAATTTTAAATTAATTGGGATTGAGAAAATTATCGGAAAAAAAATAATACCTAATCTTAAATTTGATATTCGTTTTCATTTAGATCCAGCAGCAAAAACAATGAAAACTCAAGATAATAGTTCAATATTTATTGAACTTGAAAATGAAGGATGGAAATTTACTTGTGATAATTATGAAATTGGTATTGATAATGGTTTGTTTTTCGGTAAGAAAAACACATACGTTGAAAACCAAAATATTTTTATTTCAGGAATAACAAATTCACAAAATAACAATATTAAATGGGAACTAATAAAGTTATCATGAATAAAATTAGAAAAGCTTTAATTTCTGTATCAAATAAAAAAGATTTAAAACCTCTTTTATCTAAATTAAAAAAATTCAGAATTGATATCATAAGTTCAGGAGGAACTTTTAAAGAAATCAAAAAATTAGGTTTTGAATGCACAGAAATATCAAATTATACAAATTCTGCTGAAATTTTAGAAGGAAGGGTAAAAACACTTCATCCAAAAATTCATGGAGGAATTCTTAATAAAAGAAAAAATAAAATACATAAAGAAGATATGAAAAAAAATAATTACGAAAATATAGATTTAGTAATTGTTAACTTTTACCCCTTTGAAAAAGTAATAAAAAAAACCACAAATCATAAAAAAATCATTGAAAATATTGATATTGGTGGGCCTACGATGGTAAGGGCCGCAGCTAAAAATTATGATTATGTAACGGTATTAACATCTCCAAAACAATATGGTGAATTTTTAAATGAATTAAATAAGAACAATGGGTCTACATCATTAGAATTTAGAAAAAAAATGTCTCAAATTGCTTTCGCGGAAACGACTCATTACGATTCTTTAATAAGTGATTATTTTAATAATTTAACAAATAATTATTTTCCTGAAAAAAAAACTTTTCATTCGAAAATTGTAGAAAAGCTCAGATATGGAGAAAACCCTCATCAAGAGAGTGCAATCTACACATTTAAAGATTCATTGAAACTAAAACAATTAAATGGAAAACAACTAAGTTATAATAATTATAATGATATTTTTGCTGCCTTAACGATATCAAAATCATTTCCTAAAAACACTGGAGTTGTCATCATAAAACATGCTAACCCATGTGGTGCATCTATAATTAATGATAAAACAAAATGTTATCAATCAGCTCTTGCATGTGATCCAATAAGTGCCTTTGGAGGAATTGTATCATGTAATTTTAAAGTAAATACAAAATTGGCATTAGAATTAAATAAAATTTTTTTGGAAGTAATAATTGCAAATAAATTTGAAAAAAAAGCTTTAAAGATTCTTAAAAGAAAGAAAAATTTAAGAATAATTGACTCAAATGACTTTTCATTGAATCAGGATTTTAAAATTAACTCATTTAATAATATAATTTTATTACAAAAAGAGGATAAAATTAAATTTGATAAAAAAAATTTTAAAATAGTATCAAAAAGAAAGCCAACTAAAGAACAAATGAGAAATTTGATTTTTACATTTAATATATGCAGGTATGTTAAATCAAATGCTATAGTGCTAGGCTGCAATAATAGTACTGTTGGTATAGGTTCAGGACAACCAAGTAGAATTGATAGTTGTGAAATTGCTATAAACAAAATGAAAAAATTTGTTAATCCAGACGACGAGATTGTAGCAGCATCCGATGCTTTTTTTCCATTTACTGATGGAATTGAAAGATTAATTCAATCAGGAGTTTCTGCCATTATTCAACCCTCAGGTTCAAGAAATGATAAAGATATGATTAAATTTGCAAATGATACAAGGACAGTTTTAGTATTTTCAAATACAAGACATTTCAGGCACTAATCAATCTATCAATTTTAGAGGCGAGTATAAAATCATTTTCAGAAAGTCCTTGAATAGCATGAGTTGTTATCTGTATTTTTGCATAACCCCATCCAAAAAAAATATCTGGATGGTGACCCTCCTCTTCAGATATACTTCCAACTTTATTAACAAATTTTTGACTTTGTAAAAAATTGTCAAATTTAAATTCTTTTTCTAAAAAGTAAATTTCTTTATCATTTTTAATGAGCGACCACCCATCGATTTTTTTTTGATATTTGTGAATTTCAGATATATCGAAAGGAATAACTCCACCTTCGCATGGTTCACACTTTTTATTAAATAAATCATCCATAAGTAAAATGGAGCGGGCAAAGGGGGTCGAACCCTCGACCTTCTCGTTGGCAACGAGACGCTCTACCACTGAGCTATGCCCGCACATTAATTATTTTTAAAACTAGTAGCTTTTTAAAAATTAAGCAAGTGACAAAATAAAAATATCATACATTTCAAATTTCATAATTAAATATTTTAACCCATTTATCTAAAATTTCTTTTGATCCAGAAAATTTATTTTCATAATTTTTCCATCTATTTATCGATTTTTTGTACAAAGGCGTATTTACCTGATTATAGCTTGGGGTGTTAATAATATTCCTTTTTTCTGCTGTTTTATAGAATTTTCTTACATCATCTGACCATTTTAATTTTAAAAATTTTAGTAAATCACTAATAGATTCATCAAAATTATTTACCACATCTTCATACTTTATAGTATGAACATTAAGCGAAAATGAGTTTCTATATTTAATCCATAGTTGCATTACTAAATCATATAAATAACAACTATCATTTATATTAGTAAAATTTATCATTGCATTATTTGGTGTAAAATTTTGCATAAAACAACTCAAAACTGAGTCATAGGGATGTCTTAAGGCAAATATAAATTTTGATTTTGGGAAAAATCTCAAAAATTCCCCCACGTGGATAATATTTAAAGGCATTTTATCGATATAAACAAATTTATTTTTTGTATCTTTTATAAATTTATTTCTCTCATTAAAATAAAAATTTCGCATTTCTTCAATAAAATCTTCGCTGATATTTTCTAAATTTTTAAAATTATAATTAATTTTTTTTTCAAGATGTTTAATGAATTCATCAATAATTGGTTCTTCTTCAATTACCTCAATAGATGGATGACTTCTTAAAATAGTATCAAGTAAAGTTGTTCCAGACCTTGGAAAACCAATTATAAATATTGGATCATTTCTTTTATCTGAAAAATTTATATTATTCCAATTTTCAAAATCTGATTTAATGAAATATTCGATCCTTTTTTTTATCAAATCTCTAAAAATATTTTTATCAATTTTCTTTTTTTTTCCAAAGTCATCAATAATCTTATTAGATTTTTCAAAATATTCGTAAGCTTTATTATGTGAACCTATAAAATCAAAACTCTTAGCTAAAAGTTCGTATTTTACTGAACTATATTTATAATCTGCTTGATCATCGAATTTTATATTTTCAAGAGTTTTTATAACTTCATAATATTTTTTTTTTTTAAATTGATAAATTCCCACGAAAAAATTAATCATTGAGTCATTTGAAAAAACTTTTTCAGCTTTTTTCAGCAATTCATGAAATTTTTCTACTTGATTAGATTTATCATATAACTCAAACAAATTTATATAAGCTGCCCTAAAATTTGAAATTAAATTTATTGTTAGATTGAAAAATTTTTCTGCCTGTTTTATCTCACTTTTTTTATAATGTAATAATCCCAAATTATAGTGAGCATATACATTTTTAGAATCAATTTTAATTGCTTGATTGTAACTTTGCATTGCATTAGCAAAGTCTTTTTTTTTCAAAAATACATTTCCAAGATTATTGATAGCTAGTGAAAAATTTGGATTTATACTTATAGCTTTTTTAAAATAATCAATTGATTTATCAAGATTATTTAAATTAAAATCCAACAAACCCAAATCATTTAATGCTTCTGCGTTATTTGGCTCAATTAAAATAGCTTTTTCTAGTAATTCTTTACCTTTTTGGTAATCTTTTTTTTTAATTGACGTATAAGCCAAGTCTTTAATTTTTTTAAACTGTAGTTTTTTTTCAGTCATTAATTTATAAATAAAGTATTATTTATTATAATATTTATTATTATGAAAAAAGAAGATTTACCAAAAAAAATTCCTATATTTCCTCTAAGTAATTTTATTATCTTTCCAAGAACATCGGTACCACTAAATATTTTTGAACCAAGATATGTAGATATGATTAATGATAGCATGAAGTCAAATAAACTAATTGGCATGATACAACCCAAAAATTTCAAAATATCTGATGAAATAAATCCAGAATTATATGAGGTAGGTTGTTTAGGAAAAATAACTGGTTTTAACGAGGTTAAAGAAAATCAATTTTTAATTCAATTAAAAGGAATAATAAGATTTAAAATTTATAAAGAAACTATTTCAAACAAAAAATATAGAGAATGTGAAGTAAATTTTGAGAATTATTATGATGATTTAATAAATAAAAAAGAAGATTTAAAATTTTCAGATTTAGAGTTAATTTTTAAAGATTTAAAATCTCTTTTTGAAAAAAAAGGATTTATAATTAACTGGAAAGCTCTTGAAAAACAAAACTTAGATGAAACAATTAATGCACTATCTATGGCATCTCCATTCACAATTGAAGAAAAGCAGGTTTTACTAGAAGCTAAAAATTCAAATTTAAGAAAATCTAGAATCGCTGAAATTTTAAGCACATATACATTTGACCAATACAATAATACAACAATTCAATAATTTAAAATTTAATCCCATTATCTGCAAAATTTGAAATAAGTTTATTAATAGTTTTATTCTTGCCAAAAAGTTTGACGGTGTTAATCAATGTTTTATTTTCTAAATTAAAAAGTTCATAAATAAAATCTATACCATATGAAAAAAGATAGTTTTTATGTCTCATTTTTTTTTCGAATTCATGGCAAACTTGATTGTTTATATCTAAACCAAGATTAGTTTTAAATTTTATTACTTCTAACAATTCTTCAATATCTCTTATTGTCATATTAAAACCTTGACCTGCCAAGGGATGCAATCTATGTAACAAATCACCAAATGCTAAAATATTCTGATAATAATATGATCTTAAACTTGAAGATTTTAATTTAAACCTTGAAGGTTCTTCTATTTTAATAATATCATAATCTGAATTATATTTTCTAATTACATCCTTTAGTTCAATATTTTTTTGTCCTTTTACAGAATAGACTACGGATGTTTCAACATCTGATATAGGTAAAAAAGCTAAAGGACCTAAAAATGTAAAAATTTGTTTTGCAGTATTATTACTTATTTTTTTTTTATGCTTAACAATTGTTGTATATGCATAACTATCATAATTTTTATCTATCTTTTTATAAAAAAATTTTTTAGTAATTTGATGATTAACATCACAATTAAAAATTAATTTGTAATCTTTTTTTTTAAGCTCATTATAGGATAACTTTTTTTTAAATTTGAATAATTCATTATTACTTAATTCAGTTGTTAAATAATCAATTAATTCATAATTTTTGAAAATAGAAAAAAGTTCACTTTTATTATTCTCAAAATCTAATATTTTTCTATCATCTAAGTTTTGACTAAATATTTCTATTTTATTAATTTTCCATGTTATCTTTTCAATATTTAGTATGTTTTTATTAAAAAAATTTAAATTACTTCTTGAAATTCCAATTGTTCTAGATTTTTGATAATTTTCTTTTTTTTTATTATCTGAAAATATATCAACAAATATACCTTGGTTAATCAAAGTTTTAGCCAAACTTAAACTTGTTAAATTGTTGCCTAATATACAAACTTTCATAATATTTTTAATTTTAACAACAAAAATTAGATGATACAAAGTGATATATTTGATTCATCTACTATGGATATAAAAAAACTAGCAAATTCAATATTAATTTTCGTCATAAGACGTTTAATTGAAATCTCGGGTATATTAATATCAATTTTTGGTATTTTATTATTATTATCATTAATAACTTACTCTCCTAATGACCCAAATTTTATATTTCCAGAGAATACTGAAATTAAAAATATATTGGGCTTTCAAGGCAGTTATACTTCTGATCTTTTCTTTCAATCTATTGGTTTAACAACATTTTTGATACCAATTACTTACTTTTTAACAGGAATTAATATTTTTAGAAACAAAGAAATTTTTTTATTAATAGAAAATTCATTTTATGTAATCATTTATTCTTTAATTGGATCTCTATTTTTTGGATATTTTTACATAGATGCATTCGATCTCTACATTAGTGGTAACGGTGGATTCGTTGGAAATTATCTTAATGGAACATTTTTAAATAATTTAATCAGTAAGTATGAAAATATTTCATATTACTTTTTAGTTTTATTAATAATAATTTTTTTTTTAATCAGTATTAACTTTAATATAAAAAAGTTTATTGAAATAATTCAAAAAATAAAGACTATTTTTTTCGAAAAAAAGGAAAAAAATTATACAGATAAAAGTGAAATAATTAATGAATATATTCCTCAAGATCAAATTAAAAATTTAATTCAAGAAGATTTGCCTTTTATTAAAGCAGAAAATAATTATTCTCAAAGTAAAACTAAGGTTAATTTACCTTCAATTGATTTACTTAAAATACCATCTAAAAATGAAAGATCGAAGTCAAACAAAAATGAGAATAATAATGCTGAGTTTATTGAAAAAATACTTTTAGATTTTGGCGTCAACGGAAGTATTAAAAAGATAAGTCAGGGCCCCGTTGTAACGTTAAATGAATTTGAACCTGCTGCAGGTATTAAAGTTTCTAAAATAATTAATTTGTCTGATGATATTGCAAGAAACACAAGTTCTGAGTCTGCAAGAATATCTACCATACCTGGAAGTAATACAATTGGAATTGAGTTACCTAATCTGACTAGAGAAAACGTTTATTTGAGTGAAATTCTAAACTATACAGATTTTAAAAAAAGAGAAATCAAATTACCAATTGCTTTAGGTAAAAATATTTCTGGGGTGCCTATTATTGGAGATTTAACAACAATGCCACATTTATTAATTGCTGGTACAACTGGTTCAGGTAAATCAGTTTGTATAAATACAATAATTTTATCACTTCTTTACCGTCACACTCCAGATAAATGTAAATTTATTTTAATTGATCCGAAAATGTTAGAACTTTCTACATACGAAGGGGTTCCTCATTTACTATGTCCTGTAATTACCGAAGCAAAAAAAGCAGCTTCGGTTTTAGGATGGGTGGTTAAAGAAATGGAAAGTAGATACAAATTAATGACTAAAGAAGGTGTCAGAAATATAGATGGATACAACTCAAAGCATAAATTGCCTATGCCCTATATCGTAGTTGTTGTTGATGAAATGTCTGATTTAATGCTAGTCGCTGGTAAAGAAATCGAAAACTACATTCAAAAATTATCTCAAATGGCTAGAGCTGCTGGTATCCATATTATAATGGCAACTCAAAGACCAAGTGTTGATGTTATAACAGGTACAATTAAGGCAAATTTCCCAACACGTATTTCATTTCAGGTTACCTCTAAAATAGATAGTAGGACAATTTTAGGTGAACAAGGAGCAGAACAGTTATTAGGCAAAGGTGACATGTTATTTATGTCATCAGCTAACAAAATTGTAAGAATACATGCTCCTTTTGTATCTGAAAGTGAAATTGAAAAAATTAACAATTTTCTTAGATCTCAAGCTGAACCTGATTATGTAGATGAAATTTTAAGTTTTGCAGATGAAAAGGAATTAAATGAAAGTTCAAAAAATCAAGGTGATAGGGATGAATTATATAATACAGCAGTTGAGATAATAAAATCTGAGGGCAAGGCTTCAACTTCCTTTTTACAAAGAAAGCTACAAATAGGCTACAACCGTGCAGCAAGAATTATTGACATGATGGAAGATGAAGGAGTAGTAAGTAAAGCAAATCATGTTGGAAAACGTGATGTGCTTTAAATGAAAAAATTTTTTTTGATTTTTTTATTTGTTTTTCTGACTAACAAAGGCTTTGCTTCAATAAAAGAAAAGATAATTCAAAATTTGGAAAATATAGAAAATATAAGCTTTAATTTTGAACAAAATATTAATGGTAAATTGGAAACTGGAAAATGTACAATTCAATATCCAAAAAAAATTTTTTGTAAATATAAACTTGGTAATCAGAAAATTTTAGTTTCTGATGGAAATTCCTTAGTAATCAAAACCACTAGTAGTTACTATCTTTATCCTCTTGATAAAACTCCCTTAAATTTTATTTTAGATAAAGATTTTTTATTGATGAAAATTAAAAAAGTAAATCAAGACTTTAAAGATGATAACTTTATAATTTATAAATTTTTTGAAAATGAAAATGAAATTAACATTGTATTCAATGCAAAGACCCATAATTTAGTTGGATGGCAAACAATTGATATTTATCAGAACCTGAGTATGACATACTTATCTTCAGTGATTATTAATCAAGATATTAAAAAAAATTTATTTTATTTACCTAAGAGATAAAAAACTTGTTAATTGTTTTTAATGAAATTGGAAAACCTTTATACTTATTCAAAAAATATCTTGGACTCATGTATATATCTTCAATATCATTAGGAATTTCACTAAATAAATCTTCAAATTCTTTTTTTATAAAGTAAGCGTTAGCTCCAGTATACGCGTTACAACAAATTAATTTATATCCATTTTTTTCAAATAAATCGTTATAAGTTGATAATGAAGCTCCAAAATAATCATCCCCATACCACCTGTGGTCTTTATTATAATCAATTTTCCATTTAATGGGTGGAGGAAATTTTCCATTATATTCCACAATAAATAACTTAGGCTTAAAATTATTGTTAATTATTTCTTTTAAAAAATAGTAATCATTTCCATCAAGATCAAAAGATATTACATCAACTTGTGTTTCTTTTATTGTGCTTAAACCTTTTTTAATAAGTTCTATTATATTTTCTAAATCAACAAAATTTTTTAGATATGTAAAATTTTTTGAATTTTTATAATCGATAACCAATTCTTGGTTTCCAATCCAAAAACCTTTCCATCCTAAAGATTTTAAAATTAAAGTGTTATTTTCTGTTCCATCACCCACACCAAATTCAATGAAATTTCCATTATTTAAACAATTCATCCTTTTAATTATTTCTATTGTGATTCCATCTTCATCCGTCTGAGAAAAAATTTTTTTTCCATATTTATTAAATGGATTTTTGCTATTTTTTTTAGCTAAATTTTGTTGATGAATTAGCATCAATTCTCTAATATCACTTATATCACCTTCTACATTATCATTTTTTTTCCTAAAACTTCTCAATGTGAATGTGTCTCTTATTTTTCTAAACAAGCTCATAGATTTTTTAATTATCAGATTTGTATAGTTTCTGTCATAAAAATTTTCATTCCTCTAGATAAATAATTATTTAAAGCATTTTTGTGATCCAATGAACATGTGTGAACCCAAACTCTATTAGGTTTAAATTGAAAAGAATTCTTAATTGCTGAAGATAAAAGATATGAGCCTAACTTTTGATTTTGATATTCTTCTAATATTCCTAGATAAGCTATCTCTATCTCATTTTTTTCCTTGTGAATTATTAATTCAAAATATCCAACAAGATCCTCAATTTTTTTCAACACATAAGTTTTTACATTTTTAGCTTCTGTAAATTCAATCCATTGTTTTTCATTCCAAACTAATCGATCTACCCAGTGATGTTTTTTTCCAACATTTTTGTAAAAAAACTTATTTAGCTGAAAATCTGGAGGATTTAATAAAGTTAAATTAAACTCTCTTGATGGGTAATTTGAGTCAACTAAATCATTTAACGACAATATCTCTAAATAATTTCTATCTATTTTTTTATTCACTCAACCATTTTACCAACTCTTTCACCTCCAAACAAATGAAAGTGTAAATGAGGAACTTCTTGGCCTCCATGCTCACTAACGTTTGCTAAGGCTCTGTATCCTTTGCCATTATCAACTGATATGCCTAATTTTTTGGCCACAATATTAATTCCTTTAAGCAATCCCACCATTTCATCTGGTGATGCTTTTTCACTAAAATGATCAAGATCTATATATTTGCCTTTTGGAATTACTAAAGCATGTATTTTTTTTTGTGGATTAATATCGTGAAATGATAATACAAAATCATCCTCATAGATTTTCTTACAAGGTATTTCACCTCTTAAAATTTTGGCAAAAATATTATTATCATCATAAGTCATTTTTTTCTTTTACTAAGTTCATTCATGACATCTTCTATTTTTACATCATTGGCCTCTAAGTACATTATCAAGTGATAAAAAACATCGGCTGCTTCGTGAATTTTATTTGAATTGTTTTCTACAGCTTCAATAAGTTCATTAATTTCTTCAAGTACTTTTTCCTTACTTAAAGATTTATCGCTAAGTAGTTTATTTGTATAGGATCCATCAACAGGCGATCTTTTTCTTTCTCTTGCAAGATTGAATAAATTTTCTAGAGTACTTAACATACTAAATTCTAACAGGTATTCCTTTTGAGTCCAAATATTCCTTTGCTTCTTTTACA
>MDSV01125071.1_pt1 | contig 12491 bp, 7 predicted proteins | sample 810851 | NCBI WGS metagenome assembly MDSV01 (sample SAMN05326640, study PRJNA326480) | marine metagenome | isolation source: seawater | place: Atlantic Ocean: North East | collected 2012
TATTTATTCTCCCCAAGCAATACTACCGTTAGCATAGTATGTTTTAAACACTCTACCGGTATTATCTTCTAAATCTGTTCCTACTCTTATATCGCCCTCAACATCTAATACTGCTTGTGGGTTAGTTGTTTGTATTCCTATCTTATCACTAGAGGTATTTGCAACTAATAAATCATCAGCTGCTCCTGTTCCTAATCTATTAACAGCTGTATTACTAACTTTATCTGATTTGATAGATACGTCAGTATTACCTAATGCTTTACCTCTTGAACCTACTGCTATTAAATCTGCTAAATGTCTTGCTTTACTTGGCATTTGTTATCCCCATGCAACGTCACCATTAGCATAATATACTTTAAGTGATCTATTACTATCGTCTATTAATGTACCATTAACTACGACGTTAGCCCCGAAGTATGCTTTTCCGTTAACTGAAAATAAATGATCTGGATTAGTATTAGCTATTCCAATATTATTATTTGAAGCTACAGAAATATTATTACTACTGAATATGTTAAATGAATGTATCTGTAAGATATCATTATTACTTGCTCCAGAAGTAAGTACTACATTAGCACCATTTGTTGCTGTGTAGTCAGTTGTATTCTCTAAAAGAATACCATTCAAATAAACTTTAAGTGCATCTGCACTTCTATAATTTAAACTTGCTGAATTGTTATCATTACCAGCAAAGTTAGTTTGTCCATTAGCTGCTGTGTATTCGTATTCTACGAATGCACCTTGTGGTATATTTGTTAATGTATATGTACTGTTAGCAGTATTGTATATTAGTATACCATTATTAACCGTTGGGTCATCATCAACATCTAATAGTTCTGAAAGATTGCTTGTAGTTCCAGCTCCACCAGAAGTTGCTATTGTGATAGTGTTCTGTGCAGCTAATTCGTTTTCTTGTAATCCTCCACTAGAAAGATTAACTTTAACATTTAGTGCTGCATCATTGAATAACGTATTAGACATTACTTAGTGACCTCCGGCGTAACTGTGACCATCCCCTCTAGTATTCTTGATATTGTTCCAGAGCTATTTGTTAACTCTGCATCCCAAACATATCTACCAGCAGACATTGCTGCTGTGACAGAGTTGTTTAATGATAAGGTAAGAGTTGAATTAGCTACAGATAATGCACAAGTAAATGCTGTAGAGTTAGATGATGAATGTGTCTTTCTAATTTGCGAAGCTGCAGAATACCCTGTCAAGTTTAAATCCGTTCCTGACGAGTCTGTTAAGTTTATTGCTGTTGAAAAATCTGTGCCTTGATCAATTATTATATTAACTCTGGTGGCCATTCAATGCTCCTTTTAAATCTGTATTATAAATACTATTACTATTTATAAGAGGAATTAGTTATGCAATTGCGAAATGACTTCAAATACGCGTTAATAGAAGAATATAAAACTTACTGGAACGCATACGACAACCCAAACGAATTTTACTCTGATATACTATCTATGTCAAACGAGATGTTCGAACACTTTACAGCACGCAGAATGTCTGCAAAAGGAATGTCCGCTGTGACAGAATTGAAACTATTAGATCAAAACACATTGTGGTTTGTTATCTATGGTAAAACTAAACGTGCTTTAGAATGCTTAGAAGTAATCAATAAAGAAGAAATAGAATTCTTAGGACATAAAAATAGACTAGATGTAAAAAGAAAGATTGTTAGTCTTCAGCCTACCGTTTCGAATGATTCGGATGAGTCTCAGGACTCACAAAGCTAGCTTCGTGTCCTAGAGCTTTTTCTTCTGAAGTCAACTCTTCAATAATATCTTCCCAGATGTTTTCATCATAGACAACCCATCCTAAAGTTATTCTTGGACCACCATAAGCAGCATGCCACATAATTTTATTATGTTCTTCTTTCTTTCCGTAGTATCCAAGTTTACTATGCCATCCAACTGGATCTTGCATATGTACTAACTTTGTATCTGGATCAGCTTGCAATGAACCTGGCTTTTCATTTGTACTGTCAAGGTGACGCCAATAGCCTTCGCCAGTTGGGTTCCATGTAAACAAACAATTAAATCCTGGTACATTCCAATTGGTATGCCAAGCAATGTATCCATCTTTAGGATAATACATTTTTAGTGCACAGAATTTATATCCAATATATGCACCCAAAGTATCATCTAAGTCTTGGGACTTTTCAATATATTTTTGGATCCATTGTTTTTCTTCTGTACTAAACCTATGTCCTTCTTCTTGTAATGTTTTTTTAAGTGTTGGTTCATTTAGATCATAACCAAAACTATCAGGTGGAAAACCATCGTGGTCTTGTACCTTGCCACTCTTCAAACATTCTACTGATGCTGCGTATTCGGATCTATTCTCTCTTTTAAATTTACCTTTTGTTCTCCAATTTGGTAAATTTACATCCGGTGGATTTTGTGATACCCAATCACTGTACTTATTTAAAACGGTCAAAAGATCCGTAGGTAGTGTCAAAACCTGTCTCATTTATAATATAAGCCTCCCGCTTGTGTGTTTCGTCTGGGTCTATTGTATAATGCAAAAATGCTTTTTTAGTACCCGGACGTAATTCAGTCTCTTTATACCCAGTAACAAAATTATATTTTGCATCATTAGGCATCCTTCCAATCTTAACATCCATATCTGGACTTTCATACAACGCTCTCCAAAAAGCAAATGTATCCCAGTATGTTAATCCTTTAGGAAAAGGACCGGTATTCTTTTCGCCAGTGTGTTTCCTATACCAGTATAACCACTGTCGCCATAACTTCTGTGTACGTTCATTCTTTCTCCAAACAAACATTCCACAGTGCCATCTAAACTTATGAGCTTTACCTTGTCTGTATAACTCAATATGTTCTTTGTTATAATGTTCAAGCTCTTCACCAGGTATTCCTGGTCCTACTTGATTGTCGTGTGTAAAATAAACAACCTTAGCATTATAAGGTCTATTCTCTGACATGACAACATCATTATCACCTAGAAGATCAAACACTTCTTCTATTTCATTACTTAGAACAAAACCATCAACATCAAGATAACAAGTGACGTCAAATGGTGTTCGTTCTAATGCCCATAGTTTTGTTCTTACGTGAACTGGTACTGGTGTTATAAGATGATCAAATAACTTTCTATCCTCATCTGTCACCCACTCTTCATGTGTGAACACTGCTACTTTAGCATCTGGTACTTCATCCTTTAAAGATTCTACGCACATAACAAGAGCGTCGTAGAAAGGTTTAGATACAGTAGCTACTAAAAGATAACCTCTACTCTCCATCCTTCTCAGCTTCCTTAATAATTATGGCTATTCCAAAAGCCTGTGCTTCTTCTGGTGAGGTTGCTGACCTAAGTTTTCTTTTTAATGTTTTGAATTCTGTTCCTTTTACTTGAGGTAAATCTAAAAATGTAGATTTAATATTCCACAATGCAGCTCTTTTACCTTCTCTTTCTTGTGTAGCTTTTTCTTCTTCAGCAGCTTCATTTAATTTCATTTGTATCTGAACTTGACGACTTGTATTATGTCTAAGTTCATCTTCACTAAACTGTCTTGTAATATCTCTATACAATGGATGGTTAGGATCTGCAGGTATTCCTTTCTCTGTAGTAGCCATACCATCAGGTCTTATTAATACACAAGCTAATTCAGTTCTATTGTTATTAGTGTAATGTGGATTTTGGATCATTGGTAATGTCGGATCCAATGAAAAATCTGGGATTGGAAGTTTCTTTAACTCTTCTTGTTTTGGGGTTTCGACAGTCACACCTTCCGGTACTTTAGCTGTCTTAGTCTCTTCTGCCATAATATATGCCTCTTGTTGGTTCTAATTATATACCATTCTATTTATAAGGTCAACAGTTAAGCTGTTCTAATCCACAATTTCAATGTAGTAATTGTTTCTACTGCAGATTGTACAGTAGAACCTGTCCATACTTTAGCATATGAAGTACCTAACCAGTTAGATGCATACTGTGCTGTAAACTGTCCTTCGTATGCTTTTTCCCATAATTTAACAAACTGTCCTGTGTATCCAGCTTCATAGTTCTTATTAAATGATCCCTCATATATTTTTGTATATGTCTTTTCAAATTGTGCTGTATATACACCTTCATATTGACCTTGATATAGTTTACTATATTGGCCAACATATGCTTTCTGATATACTTTAGTAAATTGTTGAGTGAATGAACCTTCGTATTGTTTTTCGTATACTTTAATATATGCGCCAATATAAGCTCTATCAAATTGTCCTTCATATGCTTTTGTATATTGTCCTGTGAAGTGTCCTGTATATTGTCCTAAGTATTGACCTGCCCATGCTTTAGTAAATTGCTGTAGGAATGTTCCTTCATATTGTTTTGTAAATGCACCTTCAAATAATGATGAGTATGAAGCAACGTAATCTTTATTATACTGTCCTACATATTGACCAAGATATGCTTTCTCAAAATTATTACCAAATGATCCTTCATACTGTTTAGTATATTGACCTAAGTATGCTTTTACAAATGCACCTGTGAATTGTCCTTCATACTGTCCAACATATGCTCCTTGATATACACCTTGATAAACATGAGCACCTTCGTATTGACCTAAGTAGTATCTTACATATACTCCTTCATATGTTTTTGTATATTGTTTTGCAAACTGTCCAGTATACTGTCCATCATACTGAGCATTGAATGTTCTTGTTCCTTCCCATAGTTTAGCATATGCTTTCACATAATTTAAACTTACATATGTTGTTGAGAATGAACCTTCAAAGTTTCCTGTATATTGACCTGTATATGTTCTTGTTCCTTCAAACTGACCTGCGTATTGTTTTAAATAACCTGTCACATATAACTTCTGATAGTTGTCTGTATATTGACCAGTGAATGTTCTTGTTCCAGTATATGCTTTTGTATATTGTTTTGTAAACGAACCTTCATATTGTTTAGCATATTGACCAGTATATGTTCTAGTTCCTTCATACTGCTTAGCAAATTGTCCTGCCCAGTTTCTAGCAAACGAACCTTCAAATACTTTTGCATAATCATTTACATAGTTCTTAGTATACTGTCTTATATACTGACCTGTGTATTGAGAAGTGAATACTCCTTCGTATACACCTTCATAAAGTTTAACATATGTCTTACCATATTGGCCAACAAAGTTCTTCTGATAATTGGTTGTAAATGAACCTTCATAAGACTTAGTATAATTTGTTTCAAATGAACCTTCGTATAATGCTAAGTATTGTTTTCCAAACTGACCTTCATATGTTTTGACATATAAACCGGTATAAGTTTTAGTGTATGATGTTTGGAATATTCCTTCATATGATTTCTCATAGTTAGTACTATATTGTCCATCATATGCTTTCTCATAGTTTGTACCAAACTGGCCTGTGTAATCTTTACTGTAGTTGGCTGTAAATTGTCCTGCATATGCTCCAACATATGATGTTCCATAGAACCCTGCATACTGAGTAGTAAATGCACCTTCATATTGTTTAGCATAATTTGTTTCAAACTGACCTTCGTATTGCGTTACGTAATCTTTAGCATAGTTGGTTGTAAAGACTCCTTCATACTGACCAACATAATTGGTTCCATACACACCTGTGTATTGTGATGTAAAGTCTTTCTGATAATTTGTTGAGTATACACCATCAAAGTTTTTAGCATAATTAGTACCATATTGTGTCTCATACTGTTTAGTATAATCTTTAGCATAGTTGGTTGTAAAGACACCTTCGTATTGATCAGTGTAATTTGTTGTAAACTGACCCTCAAATATACCTTCGTATTGTTTTCCAAATTGGCCAGTGTATTGACCTGCATACTGTTTTAAGTATTGTTTTGCATATGCTTTTTGATATTGTTTAACAAATGATCCATCAAATGATCCCTCATATGCTTTTGCATATAGACCAACATATACTTTACCATATGTTGTATCAAATGACCCTTGGAACACTCCACCGTAAACATTTGTATATTGACCTACATATGCTTTTGCATATTGTGTTGTAAACTGACCGACATAGTTAGTTGTGAAACCGCCTTCATATTGTTTAGTATAATCTTTTGAATAGTTGTCTGTAAACTGGCCAGTGAATTGTCTATCATAGTTTCCTTCATACTGCTTAGCATATTGTGTGACATAGTCTTTAGCATAGTTGTCAGTAAACTGACCTTCATAAGTTTTTTGATATTGAGTGACATAGTCTTTAGCATAGTTGGTTGTGTATGTTCCTTCAAACACGCCACCGTATACATTTGTATATTGACCAACATAGTTCTTAGCATATTGCTTTGTAAACACGCCAGTGTATTGTTCTGTGAATATACCTTCCCATTGCTTAGCATATGTTGATGAATATTCTTTTTGGTAATTGTCTGTAAACTGGCCTTCATAGTTTCCTGTGAATTGACCTTCGTATTGTTTAGAATATTGTCTTTCCCAGTTCTTAGTATAGTTTGTTGTAAACAATCCTACATATTGATCTGTATATGTTCCACTATATTCTTTTTCGTAGTTGCCAGCATATGATCTAGTATAGTTTCCAGTGTATTGTCTTGCATAGTTTGAACTATATTGTCTATCATATGTTCCTTCCCACTGTCTTGTCCATTGGCCAACATATGCTTTTTCATAGTTCTCTAAATATGTTCCTTCAAATGTTCTACCATATATGTTTGTATATTGACCTACGTATGCTTTTTCGTATTGATCAATATAATCTTTAGCATAGTTAGTACCAAATTGTCCTACGTATGCTTTATTGTATTGGCCAACATATGATTTCTGATATGCTTTTGTATAGTTCCTAGCATATGACCCTTCATAATTATCAGTGAATGAACCTTCCCAAAGTTTAGCATATTGTGTCACATAGTCTTTGGCGTAGTTTGTTGTATAACCTTTTGTATAGTTGGTTGTGTATGTTCCTTGGAACACACCTTCGTAAATATTTGTATACTGTCCTACATAGTTTTTAGTATAGTTCTTTCCAAACTGTCCTGTGTAGTTGGTTGTAAAGACACCTTCGTATACACCTTCATATGCTTTTGTCCATAACTTAGTATAATTTCCAACATATCTTTTTGTGTAGTTTCCTTCATATGCTCTAGTAAATGCATTTGCATATGCTTTTTCATAGTTAGATGTATATACACCAGCATAGGTTGTGTCATAAGTTCCTACATATGCTTTTGTAAAGTTAGTTGTATATGAGCCTTCGTATTGAGATCCATATAATCCAACATAGTTTTTAGTATAGTTAGTTGTATACTGGCCAGCGTATTGTCTTTCGTATGTTCCATCATACTGTCTGGTAAAGTTTGTACTATATTGTTTTGTATAGTTAGTTCCATACTGTCCACTAAATGTGCCTGTGTATTGACCAGTGTATTGTTTTAAATAGTTTTTAGAATATAGACCAGTATAGTTTCCTGTAAACTGTCCTGTATAGTTTCCTGTATATGCTCTTGTATATCCTTGTGCATATTGTCCTGTATAGTTTCCTGTAAACTGTCCAGTATAGTCTCCACTATATGCTCTTTGATATGTAGTTGCATACTGTCCACTATACGCTTTTGTGTATCCTGTTGCATACTGTCCTGTATAGTTTCCTACAAATCCTCCAGTGTATTGACCAGTGTATTGTTTTAAATAGTTTGTTGAAAACTGATTACTATATGTTTTTGTATAGTTTTTATTATATGAACCAGTATATCCTGTAGAGAAATATCCTGTGTACTGTGTAGTAAATGTTCCAGTATATTGCCCACTATATGATGATGAATATGATCCACTATATGATGTTGAGAAATATCCTGTATATGCTGTTGAGTAATATGCTGTAAACTGTCCAGTGTATTGTGCTAGTCCTTGGAAGTATCCATGGAATCGTCCACCACCTTCACCCGCGCCATGGAATACCCTATGGTATGTACCACCACTAGAGAATTGTGTTGAAACAGAACCTGAGAATTGTTGAAGGGATGAATACCCTATCTTTCCACCTGGCTGTATGAAAGTGTTAAGTCTCTCATATTGAATTGTTTGTGTACCAGTAAAGTTTTGACCTGGCCCAGAAAACTGATTAGAGAATTGAGCAGTTCTTGTGACCCTACTATAGTTTGTTGTTCTTGTGACTCTACTATATGATCCAGAATATGCTCTTGAATAACTTCCACCAAATTGTCTTGAGAAGTTTCCAGCATATTGTGTTGTTCTTGTGACCCTACTATATGTTCCAGAGTATGCCTTTGTATAGTTTTTATTAAAGTTGCCAGTGTATTGTCTAGTATAGTTGGTTCCATACGTACCTGAGAACTGTCTTGACCAAGTTGTCGAGTATGTTCCATCATAGTGTCTGGTATAGGTTGTATTATATGAACCTGTATATTGTCTGGTATAGTTTGAGGTATATGATCCAGTAAATACTCTTGACCATTGAGTCGAGTATGTTCCGTCATAGTGTCTAGTATAAGTTGTATTATATGTACCACTGTATACCCCAGTCCACTGAGTTGAATATGTACCACTATATTGTTTTGTATAGTTAGTTCCATACGTACCTGAGAACTGTCTGTCGTAGTTTCCAGTATATTGTTTTAAATAGTTTGTACTATATTGTTTTGTATAGTTGGTTGCATATGTTCCTACATATGCTTTTGTATATTGACCTGTATATTGTTTAGCATAGTTTCTAGCAAATGTACCTTCATATTGTTTTGTGTATTGACCAACAAATGCTTTTTGGTAATTCTTATCATATGAACCAGTGTATGTTTTTGTATAGTTTCCACCATATGCTTTCTGGTATTGAGTTGTATATACTTTTGCATAAGTTGTGTTGTATGAGCCTGTATATGCTCTGTCATAGTTTCCACTATAGATTACATCATAGTTCTTTTGGAAAACACCTGTGTACTGACCAGCATATGCTTTTTGATATACGCCTTCATATTGTGCAAGATAGTTTCTAGCAAATGTACCTTCCCACACTCTATCATATTGACCAGTGTATTGACCAACATATGCTTTTTGATATTGTTTCTCATATAGCTTCTGGTATTGTGCTACATAATTTTTAGCATATTCATTTTGATACTGACCTAACCATGCTTTTTGATATACTCCAACATATGCTTTTTGATATGCTTTACCATATTGTTTATTATATACGCCCTCAAATGTTTTAGTATAAGAACCTTCGTATTGTTTTAGATATTGTGCTATCCAGTTCTTTTCATATTGTTTTGTAAATACACCTTCCCATACTCTATCAAACTGACCTATGTATTGTCCAACGTATGCTTTTTCATATTGTTTTGTATAGACACCTTCATATAAACCAGTGTATTGACCAGCCCATGTTTTTGTCCATTGTACTATATAATTGGCTTCATATTGGCCACTATAAACTTTCTCATAGTTGCCTTCGTATTGTCTTGCGTAAACACCAACCCATGCTTTTTGATATGCACCTTCATATTGTTTAGCAAAATTAATTGCATATGTTTTTGTATATTGAGATGTATATTGACCAGTCCATTGTCTAGTATATTGACCTGTCCATTGTTGTTGATATTGTGCTGCCCATTGAACAGTCCATTGTGCTGTATATTGTCCAACGTATGCTTTTTCATATACACCTGTATAATCTTTTTGATAGTTGGTAACAAACGAGCCTTCCCATATTCTATCATACTGACCAACATATTGGCCAACATATGCTTTTTGATATTGGGCTACATAATTTTTAGCATACTCTGTTGAGTATTGACCTAACCATGCTTTCTCATATTGTGCAACATAATTCTTAGCATAGTTAGTTGTATATTGTCCTGTAAATCTTCCTTCGTATATACCAGTCCATTGTTGCTGATATTGTGCTACATAGTTTTTAGTATATTGACCAACATATAGTTTTTGATATGAACCTTCATATTGCTTAGCATAGTTTGTTGTAAATGACCCTTCCCATATTCTATCATACTGTCCTACATATTGACCAACATAAACTTTTGTATATCCTGATCCAAACTGTCCTTCATATTGATCAGTGTATTGTCCAACATATGCACCAACATAATTCTTGGCATAGTTTTCTGTATACAGTTTAGTATAATTTGTTGAGAACTGTCCTTCATAAACACCCTCATATTGTTTTAACCATTGACTTGCATACTGACCAACATATGTCTTTGTCCATATTTTTTCATACTGACCAACATATTCTTTTTGATATTGAGCAACATAATTCTTTTCAAATGCTTTTTGATATTGCTTCAAGTATTGTTTTACATATGAACCTGTATATGCTTTTAAGAATTGGTTTACATAATTCTTTTCATATACGCCTGTGTATTGTTTTAAATATTCTACACCATACTGACCAACATATGCTTTCTGATATTGAGCAACATAGTTTTTAGCATACTGGCCTGTGTATGCTTTTAAGTATTGTTTTGTATATAAACCAACATATGACTTTTGATAAAGACCAGCATATACTGTTCCCCAGTTGTTTAGATATATTCCTGTCCACTGGTTAATCCAAGTCTTAGCATATATTCCTGTATACTGTTGTAAATAGTTTGTCGAGTAAGTTCCTGTATACTGCTTAAGGTATTGCGTTGCATAAGCTCCAACATAATCTTTAGTGTATTGTTTTGACCAATCACTTAGATAGTTCTTTTGATATGCTCCAGTGTATTGTGCTTCCCATATTCTTTCATATTGTCCAACATATGCTTTTGTATATTGTGCTTCATATTGACCAATATATGCTTTGTCATATATCTTAGCATAAGAACCTTCAAAGTTCTTTTCGTAATTCTTTTCCCATTGACTTGTATACTGACCAACAAATGCTTTTTCATATACACCAACAAATAATTTACTATATGATGTTGTATAGTCTTTTGCATATGCTGCTGTATATTGGCCAACGTAATTTGCTTCTAAGAAATATCCTGTAAATTGTTCTGATGGACTATCGTATTGTCCTGTGTATGTTCTTGTACCTTCGTATTGTTTTGTATACTGACCAAGATATGCTTTCTGGTAATTAGTTTCATAGGATCCATTATATGTTCTGGTTCCTTCATATTGTTTAGCATATTGTCTTAGATAGTTAATACCAAGATATGTTTTTGTAAACTGTGCAGTATACTGACCTGTAAATGTTCTTGTTCCTTCAAACTGTCTATCATATTGACCAACAAATTGTGCTGTCCAGTTTCCAATATACAGCTTCTGGTATTGATCTGCATACTGTCCTGTGTACGTACGGGAACCAGCGTATGTACCTTCGTATACGCCCGTATACTGTTTGGTATACTGTTGGGTATAGTCACCTGCGTAGTTGCCCGCGAACGCGCCTTCAAACTGTTTTAAGCCGGTGTAGTTCCCGGTATACTGTCCGTCGAACGTACCTTCAAACTGTTTACTGAATTGAGACAGCCATTGTCTATCAAATGACCCTTCATACTGTTTTGAATATTGACCAAGGAATGTTTTTGCATATTGTTTTGTAAACGTGCCTTCGAATGTTCCTTCGTATGCTTTGGTGTATGCTTTTTCAAAAGCACCTTCATATTGACCAAGATATGTTTTAGTATATTGACCAACAAATGCTCCAGTGTATTGTGCTGTAAAGTATCCTTCAAAAGAACCTTCAAATTGTTTATTAAATATACCTTGATATTGTTTCTCATATAGACCAGTGTATTGATCTAACCATCCTTTTGAGTATTGTGCTGTATATGTTTTTTGATATACGCCAACAAATGTTCCTTCGTATTGTTTCTCATAGTTTGTTAAGAATGTACCTTCATACTGCTTAGTATAGTTTCCAGTATATACTCCAGTGAACGCTCCAGTGTATTGTTTGTTGTAATGTTTTTCGTATTGACCAATATATGCTTTTTCAAATTGTTTTGTAAATACACCTTCATATATTTTTTCATATTGTTTAGTGTAAACACCAGACCATTGCTTTTCCCAGTTGGCTGCATAGTCACCGACATAGTTAGCATTGTATCCTATATCAGCTAATGTATTTCTTTTATCTAATATTGTACCACCAACCTGTACCCATGTCTCTCCAGACCCAGCTGGGTTAGTTGCTGATAGTTTGTATTGTCCTATTCCTGTAGCTGATATTTGATTTCTTAATCTTGCAGCTAAAGTCTTAATCTCGGTGTCGGTCATTTCTTGAATTGCACCACTGTAAAGTTTTGCTGTCCTTACAGTAGATGGCGCAGAAACACCGGTCGTCTTTCTCCAAAGTGTATAAGTTGTGTTGGCTGTTAGGGATGAGTCAACAATCGTGGATCCTGTGCTTGTATAAAGGCTGCTGTTGGGGTTAGCTTCTGCCAATACATAGGACCCTATTCCATTTGAAGTTAGATTCGCAAGTGCTCTTGATATAAGAACAGTGTTTAGATTATTACTATGCTCTGCTGCATAGCCACTATCGTTGAGGAACAACGGA
>MDSV01128639.1_pt1 | contig 12491 bp, 11 predicted proteins | sample 810851 | NCBI WGS metagenome assembly MDSV01 (sample SAMN05326640, study PRJNA326480) | marine metagenome | isolation source: seawater | place: Atlantic Ocean: North East | collected 2012
AAGATTATATTCTAATACTGACTCATCAAATTCTATAATGTTGTGTCCTATAAAAGTAGAATTAGGATCATCTTTTTTCCAATTATCAAACGTCTCATTAATTTTTTTCATCAACTCATAAGATGACTGAGGTGCTTCAAGCGACTCTCGCATTCCCTTTAAGGTTGTTATTAATGCACCAGGTTGTGAAATGATTGAAGTTCTAGGTCTACAAAATTCATTCATATTTTGATTAGTTTGATTGAAATTAGAGTCTGTAACAATGGCAGCAATTTGCATAATTTGCTCCCACTTAGGTGTTGTACCAAAAGCAGTTGGATATTCTTTTTTTCCTCTACCTGATGTTTCTAAATCATAAAAAATATATTTTGACACTAATAAATAACCTTATTGGTATTTATAAACTATTAATTATCTCTTTTGGACCAATAAAAATGATAAAAAAGTGTTGCAGCAATTGCAACAAATAATGAAATAAAAGCTACATAGATTATTGTAGCAATTGCCCAATATGCTACTGCAATCAAAAGACCAAAAGCTGTGATCCCAGCCCAAAAATAAATCAGTCTTTCTAGAAATAATTGCATAATAATTTTATTATACAGTATTTATAAAAGTTTATCAATTTCCTCTCTAGAAGGCATGGAATTTGCTGTACCTATTCTTGTTGTGGAAATACCAGCAAAAGCATTTGCAAATTTTATTGAGTCAGTAATTGATTTTTCTTCACAAAGAGCAGTTGCAAAAGCACCTGAAAAAGCATCTCCAGCTCCTGAAGTATCAATTACTTTTGATCCTAAATCTAATGCAGGCTCAAAATGTTTTTCTTTATCATTTTGAAAATAAACTCCTTGATCCCCAAGAGTAACAAGTAGGTTTTTAACTCCAAGATTTAGAAATTCTTGACCAAAATTTTCTGCATCATCCCTATTAGCAATCTCTCCTGAAACATAAAAGCTTGCTTCAGATTCATTTGGAGTGAAATAGTCAACTAAAGGAAATACTGATGGATCAAGTTTAGCAGCAGGAGCTGGATTAAGAATAGTTGTTACATTGTTTTCCTTTGCAATTTTCAATGCATGAACAACAACATCCATAGGTGCTTCCAACTGGGTTAAAAAAATTGATGAATTTGTAATTACCTCTCTAGCATTATCAATATCTTCAATTGTTAAGGCTCCAGCAGCACCAGGAACAACTGAAATAGCATTTTCTCCAGTATCCTTATTTAGTAAAATAGCAGCTACACCAGTATTGTGTTCTTTACTGACATAAACAAAATCTGATCCTACTTTTGTTTCTTTGTAGATACGAAAGGCCATCTTACCATAATCATCATCTCCAACTTTTGTTATAAAATCTATAGATGCCCCAGCTTTACCTGCTGCAACAGATTGATTGGATCCTTTACCTCCAGGACCTACAACAAAATTTTCTCCTAAAATTGTCTCTCCAACTTTAGGAATTTTTCCGAAAAAAGCTAAATCAGCAACAAATATACCTAATATGGATAATTTATTCATTTGAAGTATCCTAATATAAAAAATGAATAGGTAAATGATAATTTAGGTTAAGAGGATATAAATTGTGAAGTTTTCTTGTTAGCAATTATAATTGAGTCCTCAAAATTATTAGTCTCTATAAAATTAGAAATAAATTTTCCTGCAAAATAATCTCCAGCACCATGAGCATTTTTTATATTTACAGAATATGCTTTTACATGATTTGGTTCTTTATTTTTTTCACAATAAACAACACCATTATTGCCTAAGGTTATAATTATCTTTGATACATAAATTGATAATTCTTTTGCTTGTTTTTTAAAATCAGAATTACTTTTTTGTAAAAGTTGTTGTGACTCAATTTCATTAACTAGTAATATATCTACAAAATCAAATAGATTTTTATTAATTTTTTTTGCAGGTGCGGCATTTAAGAAAACACTTATATTTCTTTTTTTAGCTTCTATTGCTGCAATAATATTGATCTCTTCCTTAATTTCATTTTGAATCATTAAAAAAGAACAGTTTTTCCATAGATTATCATTATTAAAAATATTTTCAGGAATTTGTAAATTTGCTCCTGAAATTACTATAGCGCTATAGTTACCATCATCATTTGAAATGGCCACACTAATTCCTGATGTACTATTAATTTTTGTTAAGTATTTATCCGAAATATTATTTTTTATTAATTGATTACCTAAAAATTTAGCAAAGTTATCATTTCCAATCGCACTAACAAAATTTACATTTATGTTATCTTTAGATAAAGCAACTGCTTGATTTGCTCCCTTACCGCCTAATTTAGGATACCATTTTGTTCCAAGAACAGTTTCTCCTACTTGAGGAATTTTAGATGACTCTATAAAAATATCATAGTGCAGACTACCTAGAACTAGAATGGTCTTTGAAGGCATTATTCTGGATATAAAATACTGTTAAAAATTCTGTATGATGAAATAGAATCTTGATTTTCAATAGCCTTAGTTAATTCATTATTTTGCAAAAGTTTTTTAACTATTTTTAATTGTTTTTTTATAGTTTCAATATTTAGCTCACATTCTTTTACTGGATCCATATTCGTTGTATCTGGGAAAGTGTCAAAATAAATAGGACCATCATAATTTGATTTTGAAATATAATATAGTAATTCAATAGTAGCTAATTGATGTATAGATCCCACCATTAAACCATCATCTCTTTTTCCATAACCGTCATTTAAGTGTAATCCTAAAATTCTTGAATGTTTATCAATTAAGGCTGCAACTAATGCAGGTTGCTCATTTGAATATAAGATATGTGCAAAATCTATAGTTACGCCTATATTAGGTAAGTTAATATCTTTAATCGCTAATAATGTAATACCTAAATTAGATAAAAGTGAATATGCTCTTGGTTCGTTGGGTTTGTATTCAATACTTATCAAACATTCTTTATCGTGTTCAGCAATTTCTTTAATAGCCTGAATTTCATCGTTCCAAATTTTTTTGTAATCAACTTGAAAACCATAATCAAACCCATCTTGTCCAAGCCAAATTGTTAGTAAATTTGAATTTATTTCTTTTAACTCATCAATAGCTTTTTTAGTCAAATCTATCGCTTCTTGTCTAACTTTTCTACATGGATTAGTGAATGCACCTAATTTGAAAGAAGGGTTGGAGTAATACCTCATTGCTAAACCATTAATTTTTAAGCCACAGTCTATAGTATAACTCGCAATATCTTTTAAAGAAGATTCTGAATGATCAGGATAATTTAAATCAACATGTGTCAACCCTTTTACTGTGGATGCTCTCTTAATTATATCCTTTGTAGAGGGTTTAGATTTTTCAAGAAAATTTGATTTAAATGAGTTAAGTCTCGATGCGTATTTATCTTTAAACATATATTTTATTAATAAATTAGTAGTCTTTTTAACGTTTTTCTTGTTGCCTTACTAATCTTATATTTATAAACTTAAAATATAATTTATCGGGAGGATATAATGAAAAAATCACTTTATGAATATGCTTTAAAGCATGGCATAAACAGACGTAGCTTTGTAAAAGGTGCTGCATCTGCGGGTGCTATAGCAGCAATGAGTGGTGGATTATCATCTATTGCAACTAGTGCATTTGCAGATGGTCATTCAGAGCTTAGAAAAGCAATTCTAAAAATTCCTGGCGTTGGTGCAGGTTCGCCTGGAGATGCTGAGTTCCAAAAAGTTGGAGAGATGTGTCTTGGCGCAACAAAGGAAAGAGTTAAAGAAGGTGAATTCGCTGGTGTTGAATTAAATTTTATGGGTTTAGACTCATTTAACCTTCACAATATGCTTCACAGAGGCTTTTTAAAACCTTGGGAAAAATATACTGGAGCTAAAATTAATTGGATTGATTTAGCTCAAGCAGATTATAATGCTAGACTGCAACAGTCTATTGCAACTGGAACAGTAGATTTTGATATATTGCAAGCAGGTGCTCCATTTGAAGGAGATATTTGCGGAAAAGGTCTAACCTCTGAAATGCCTGGTTGGGTTGCTGAACAAATTGATCTTGCAGATTATGTTGGATATTTACAAGCTCCTACAGGAACTTGGGATGGCAAAACATATAGAATATCAATTGATGGTGATTGTCACAACTTTAATTATAGATCTGACTATTTTGAAAATGAAGATTTAGCTAAAGCTTGGAAAGACGAAGGTCATTCAGGAAATTGGGAACCGCCTAAAACCTGGCAAAAAGTTACTGAGGTTACTAATTTCTTAAAAGGTAAAAATCACGCTGGCTTCCCAGCATATGGATATTTAGATGTTCAAAAAGGTTGGGGTGGATTTGCATTCTATTTCTTAGGAAGTATTGCAACTGCATATGCAAAACATCCAAATAGTCCAGCTTTCTTATTTGAGCCTGATACTATGAAACCTATGGTTAATAATCCTGCTTGGGTAAGAGCAATTCAAGATGTAATTGATAGACAAGGAGCACAACCACCTGATCAAATAAATGCTGATCCTGGTGTTACAGCTTTTAATCAGTTCTTGGCTGGAACTGGATCAATGGTATCTTGGTGGGGGGATGTTGGTTCAAATGCTAATACTTCTGATGAATCTCTTGTTCAAGGAAATGTTGGTTTTGATATCTTACCTGGATCAGATGACGTTTATAATTGGCAAACTGGAAGTTGGGAAACTCTTTCAAGCGGTCCTAACTATGCACCAAATATGGCTTATATTGGCTGGGGACTTTATTGTATGAAAACTGTTGATGCAGATTCTACAAAAAGAAAAGCTGCTTGGTCTGCTGCAGCCCATATTGGTGGTAAGGATGTTTCACTATGGATGTCTATGTACCCTTCTGGGTTCCAACCATATAGAAACAGTCACTTTAATGTAAATGAATGGACAGGCGCTGGTTACACAGAAGCTTTTGCATCTGACTACCTTGCTTCTGAAGCAGATTCATACAATCATCCAAATGCTGCAATTGAACCAAGAATACCAGGTATTTTCCAATATTACAGTATAGCAGAAGATGAACTTTCTAAGATCTATGCTGGTCAAATGGATGCTCAGACTGGTGCTGATAACATAGCAGCAGCTTGGGAGAAAATTACTGATCAAATTGGAAGAGAAAATCAAATAAAATTATACAAAGCCTCTTTAGGTCTATAATTTTAATTTAATATTTTACTAGCGACTATTTATTAGTCGCTAGCTTATTTTTAATTATATATATAAACTCAATAATATGACTAACATTAATCAAATGGAACGTGATCCATTATATGTAGTATCACCTTCAATAATAAGTCGTAAGAGTAGGCTAACGGGACTGATTTTAGTACGTTCAACTTTTATATTAATGTTAGCAATAGCTATTATTCAAGGACTTTATACATTTGAAAAAATAGATTTTGGCTTTTCAAATTGGAGACCTATGCTTTATGCATATATACTTTGGGCTTTTGCTATAGGTTACTCTAGAGTTCTTATATATGGTGAAAAGGGAAAAAGGACATTATTTGTTTTCCCAGCAGTAATGTTCATCATTTCAATAGTAGTATTTCCTCTACTTTTTGGCTTATATATATCTTTTACAGATTGGAACTTAAGCTCTCTCGATGGTAAAAAATTTAACGGTTTAGATAACTTCTACCAAATGCTTTCTGATCCTTATTATTGGAATGCAATGAAAAATATGATTTTTTATATACTCGCTATTTTAGTTGAATTCTCAATAGCTTTTCTTTTAGCAATTCTATTAAACTCTCAAATAAGAGGAAGAAAATTTTTTAGAGTTGCGTTTTTAATTCCATTAATGCTAAGCCCAGTGGCTGTCAGTTGGATGATTGGTAAATCAATGCTAGAACAACGCTTTGGTCCAGTTGCAAGTTTAGGTCGTTCATTAGGTTGGGAAACACCAACATTTTTTAGTAATCCAGAAATAGCTAGATTAACAATGATGTGTATGGATGCTTGGACTTTTATCCCTTTAATGATTGTTATGTTACTAGCTGGATTACAAGCTTTACCGAAGGAAGTTTTAGAAGCAGCTAGAGTCGATGGAGCAAATAAATGGATGATGTTTAAAAAAATAATATTTCCAATTATGCTCCCTGTTTCACTTACAACAATAGTTATAAGAATAATTTTTAAACTCAAACTAGCGGATATAATTATGATAGTTACCGCAGGAGGCCCAGGAGGGGCCACAGATAGTGTTACTAGTTTTATTGTTAGAGAATACAGAGATAGATCAAATGTAGGTTATGGAACCTTATTGTCATTTGTTTATTTAGTTATAATTGTAATATTCATGACCATCTTAATAAGATTTGTCAACAAATGGTTACAAAGAGAAGCTTAATGAAAAATAATATTGCCGAAAAAATACTAGTATATGGAATTTTATTATTGTGGACCTTTGTATGTCTTTTCCCAGTTTACTGGACAGCCACAACTTCTTTCAAAACAGCAGCAAGTGTTACACAAGGTTTATTAATTCCTTGGATTGATTTTGTACCATCATGGAAAGGATGGAAGCATTTAGGCCTATCTCCTGATAGTATTTTTACAGAGTCCACAGGTAGGGAAGAATTTTTAACTAGATTTACAAATACAGCAATAATTTCTATATGCGCTTCAACACTTGCAATTATTTTAGGCTCTTTAGCTGCTTACGGATTAAGTAGATTTAATTATAAATTTGGTTTTATGAGAAATCCAGATATTTCATTTTTCTTTTTATCTCAATTAATTCTACCTCCTGTTGTTTTAGCCTTACCAATACTTGTCTTATATAGAGAGTTATCATTACTTGATACACACATTGGAATGATTCTGTTGTATACTTTAACTGTTTTACCGATTGTTATATGGATTATGAGAGATCAGTTCAATTCTGTCCCTATAGAACTTGAAGAGGCAGCACTTGTAGATGGTGCAAGTGTTTGGGTAAGTTTTTTTAGAATTGTCTTTCCCATTGTATTACCTGGGATTGTAAGTGCTTTTTTATTATGCCTTATATTATGTTGGAATGAGTATTTTCTTGCAGCTTTAATAACAAGTACAGACGCTAAAACTATGCCAGTAATGGTAGCATCACAAATATCATCTCAAAGTATAAGATGGTGGACAATGGCAGCTGTATCTTTTGCTTTATGTTTTCCTTTGATACTTGTAGCCATTTTCTTAGAGCGATATATTGTTAAAGGAATGGCTGCTGGTGCAATAAAAGGTTAGTTATTTAATTTTTTCATTAAATCTTTTGTGTTTTCGTAAAGATCTCTAAATAATGAATAGCCTTTATCATAAATTGCTCTATTTCTTTTGTCTGCAATAATTTCATATTCAAGCTCGTTCCATTTATTAATATCATCTTTTTTTAGTTCTCCAATTGTACATGCTGAAAGAAATGCATCACCATAAGAAGCTCCAATAGTCTTTTTTCTTAAAATTTGATTTAATCCACTAACATCTGATGTTGTTTGTGACCAAATTAAATTTTTAGTTCCTCCTCCCACACTATAAATTTTTTCTGGTGTTGCATTTAATTCTTTAAAAACTTCAACAACATGATTTGTTCCATAGGAAATACCTTCAAATATCGATCTATACATATCAGCTCTATTATGTGTTAAATCTAATCCAAAAAAAGTCCCTTTTGCATTTGTGTCATGGATTGGCGTTCTTTCTCCAGAAAAATATGGAAGGAATATTATACCTTTAGCTCCAGGAGGGGAAAGTTCAGCTTCTTTTGCCAATTCAATAAAAACTTCATCTCCTGTTATTTCTTTTGCAAAGTTGTTTTTAAACCAATGGGTTAATGTTCCACTTGTTGCAAGTCCACCCATAGAAGAATGTTCTCCTTGAAATAACCAGGGTGAGTACCATAATCTTTTGTCAGATAATATTTTGTCAGTAACTAAAATATAAAACATTGTTGATCCATACATCATCATCATATCTTTTGGACCTATCACACCAACGCTAATAGCTTCTGCTGCAGCATCTATAGTTCCAGAAGTAACAATAGTTCCTTCTGGTAAATCAGTTTCTTCAGAGGCTATTTTACTAACATTACCTATTATTTCATTTGTCCAGACTAATTGAGGTAATTTTTCTAAATCAATAATTCCATCATTAAGTTCATCACTCCAATTTTGATCGTTAATATTATATAACGGGCTCATAAAAGCTGCTGAAAAATGATCTATTGTAAATTTTCCTGTAAGTTTATAATTAATAAAACCAGTACCGTTTACTATTTTGTTAGTTTTTGAATAAATTTCTTTTCGGTTATTTTTTAACCATAAAATTTTTGGCCCAACTTGTTGTGAAGTAAGAACATTGCCATTAAACTGCATTATTCTTTCTTCACCAATTGATGAGTTTAATAAATCTATTTCTTTGTGTGCTCTAGTATCAACCCCATATAATACCCCATTCATTAATGGATTGCCCTCCTTATCTAAAGGAAGCATACACGGACCAATTGTACTTGCAGAAACAGCTAAAATTTTTTTTGGATTACATTTTGACTCATTTATTAATTTTTTACATACATATTTAAAATCACCCCACCAATCTTCCTCAGGTCTGTGTTCAGCCCATCCGCTTTGAGGTACAATCATTTCATGTTTTCTAGCAGCTTGATGAATTATATCTCCAGATACATTTACAAGAACGCCTTTAGTTTCATAAGTACCAACGTCTATCCCAATAAATAATTTTTCTGACATTTTCTTATCTAGTTAATTTAATTTTTTTATCAATTTTTGATATAACAGCAATTAATAAATTTTTTAAATCAATTAAATCTTTTAAATTACATACTTCTCTTGAAGAATGTGAATAACGCATTGGAAAACCAATATCTATACTTGCTATACCCTTATTTGCAAATTGAACATAAGAAGCGTCCGTTAATATTCCTGAAGCAACACTTCTTTGTAAGTTCAATCTTTTACTTTTTGCTACCTTTTCAAAAATTTCAACAAGAATAGGATGGGGGATTACTCCATTTAATGTACCACGACCGTGAAAAGAAAATAAACTTAAACATGGTCCATAACCTAAATTAATATCACTAGAATTAGTCATATCTGGCGTATCAGAAGTCATTGTTAAATCAACTTGAATTGCGATATCAGGTCTTAAAGTATTAATAACCGGCAAAACCCCTCTAAGATTAAATTCCTCCTGAACTGAAAAAACAACATGAACATTTGGTTTATTTTTTAGCTTTGCTAATGATTGAGCTACTTGTAAAATTACAGCACAACCAGCTCTATCATCTATTGAAGAACCACAAACATTGTTATTAGAAAGTGGTTTATAAAAAGGTGCGTAAGTTACTGGACTTCCAATATTTATTCCATTACTTAATACATCTTTTTTATTTTTGAAGCCAGCATCAATATAAATCTCCTTAATTTTTAGAACATTGTATCTTTCTTCATGTTGAGTAGCATGGTGAGATTTATGACCTATAACTCCTTTAATTAATTTTTTTTTATTATTTACAATAACAACATCTTGAGATGCCAAGGCTCTTTCAGGTACACCGCCTACTCTCTCAACCCTTAAAAATCCATTTTTCTCAATTTTTTTTACTATAAATCCCAATTGATCCATATGAGCAAATAATATTATAGAAGGATAAGCATCATTACCTTTTAAAGTGCAAATTAAATTACCAAGAATATCAGTTTTAGTTTGAAGAGAATTTTTTTTCAATTCTTTTGATAAATATCTATTTACTTCACTTTCGTGACCTGACAATCCTGATATTGAAACTAATTGCTCAAGTAATTTATTAATAGATTTAATATCTTTAGAGTTATACATTTTTTCTAATTGACTTAACTTTAGTCATAAATTTTTTTGCTCTTTGTGGATCAACATTTTTCCATGTATTACCATCAATTTTTAATGAAGAGCCTATTATCACGCCATCAGTTATTTTTAGAATTTCTTCAACATTATCTATATTAACACCTGTATTTGCCAACACAGGTGTATTTGGAATTTTTTTGGTAACTTCTTTTATCTCATCTAAATGTGCTGATTGCCCAGTAATATTTCCAGAAACTAAAATTGCATCAGGAATAGAAGAAAAAACTGTGCTCTCAGCTCTTGCTGCTACAGTTCTTCTATCCAATGAATATGCAAATTCTGCAGAAATATTATAGTACATTTGTAAATCTTTTCTTCCAAGAGAATTTCTATAACGCATTGCTTTTCCTGCATCAGGACTCCACAATCCCATGTCAGATGCATAAGTACCTGAAAATATCTCTCTTACAAATTGAGCATTAGTAGCAGTTGCAAGTGCTATGGTACTTATTGGATCCCATAACACATTAACCCCAAATGGAATTTTTATATCTTCTGATATTTTGCCAATCAAATATGACATAGTTGATAAAGAAGCCTTATTAACATTTAATTCATATGGCCTATCATTTTCATTACCAAACATTACAGCGTCTACTCCTGCATCCTGTAAATTTTTAAGATCAGACCTAATTGAATGAAAAATAAAATCTAAACCTTTTTTTTCATCATACATGGGGGATCCAGGAAGTGCAGGAAAATGAACCATTGCAATAATTGGTTTTTTTGTTTTAAAAAGTTTGAAAAATTTATGTTTCATATTTTAAAGAGCTTCAGCTTTAGACAGAGAATGTACATTTTCTATTCTTGCAGACTCTATATCTTTTTCATTAATATTTAATTTTTGTCCTATAAAATCTTCTATTGAATTAATCAATGAGTAAGCATCAAAACCATAGTATTTTGCTAAATATTGTTTAGATCCACCATGAGCAAATGTATCATTTAGACCTAGTTTTATTAATTTTTTTGATAAACCATACTTAGATATTAATTCCGATATCATTGTTCCTAAACCACCATTAACCAAATGGTTTTCCATAGTAATTACTCCTAATTTTATATTTGTTAACAAATCTAAAATTTTTTCTTCATTAAATGGTTTTAAAGTATGTACATGTAGATGCAGAATTGAAATTCCTGCATTAATTATTGCTGCTCTAGCCCTTAATGCTTCTTCTGTACATATACCTGAAGTTACTAACATTATATCATTTCCAGGATTAAGAATTCTAATATCTCCTAATTTAAGTGGTGTATCAAAAAGTCTCGGAACTAATCCTCTTAATATTCTACAATATACTGGTCCAGAAACCTTATCAGCTTCAGCACATATGCTTTCAACTTCAGTTGCGTCACCAGTTTCTATAACTGTCATATTTGGAATTGCTCGCATAATTGAAATATCTTCTATTGCTTGATGAGTCATTCCAGCAGGTGTTGTAATACCCGGAAGAAAAGCCATAATTCTAACCTTCCTGTTAGGATAAGCAATAGAAGCTAGCAATTGATCATAAGGTCGACGGTAAGCGAAAACACCAAAAGTATGAATAAATGGAATAAACCCAGCCATTGATAAACCTCCGGCAAAACTCATCATATTTTGTTCTGCCATCCCCATTGATACAAATTTTTGAGGATATTGATCTCTAAAAGAATCTATTTCACAAGAGGATGTTAAATCACCTGATAAACATAAAATATTTTTGTGTTCAGAAGCGTATTTGTTAAAAGAATAACTATAGGGTTTGGTTACAATTTCAGTCATCTTAATAATTTATTGGATCTATTCCTAATTCTTTAGATATTTCTATATTCATTTTTTTTCTTTCCTCTTCAGATTTAAATCTAACGTAATGCAATCTAGGAAATCTTGTTTTTAAAAAATTCATTCCCTTATATGGCGATGTTCTTGCTAAAATTATAAGTGGTTGATCAATATGCTTCTCACTTTTTGCTTGCCTCATTGCATTTATATCATGACCATCAATTTCAATACACTTTGCTCCAAATGAATTAATTTTTTTATTAATATCTCCAATATCAAGAACATCAGACATTGCCCCATCTACTTGTTGTTCATTAACATCGATAATTGCCCATAGATTATCTAGTTTATAATAAACGCTTGCTTGAAGTGCTTCCCATATTTGACCTTCTTGCAACTCACCATCAGACATAAATACACAAGTTTCACCTTTTTCATTTTTCAACTTTCTTCCATAGGCTATTCCTGCAGCCGTAGATAAACCTATGCCTAGTGTTCCATTATGCATTTCCATACCTGGAGAGTGTTCAGCACCAATGATTTCTACTGAAGAACCATCTTTATTAAACATAGATAATGCTTCCGGTGACAACCTACCTACCTCAATTAAAGTAGAGTATGCAACTAGAGCATAATGTGCTGGTGCAAAAATCAATCTATCATATTCAGCACTAATAGGGCCGTTATAACCTGCTCCTGTTTTATATTTTTTATTTAATTTGCTTGGCACACCATTAAATAATTCTGGTATACTCGGAGAAATTGAGTCTCCTAAATTAAGGGCTTCATTATATAACCATGCTAATTGTTCAGCTGATGAACAAGCCTGACTTAAATATGCGCC
>MDSV01047560.1_pt1 | contig 12489 bp, 12 predicted proteins | sample 810851 | NCBI WGS metagenome assembly MDSV01 (sample SAMN05326640, study PRJNA326480) | marine metagenome | isolation source: seawater | place: Atlantic Ocean: North East | collected 2012
AATTATTACAAAAGAAATATTCAAAGATAATTTTATAAAATTATCAATTGGCAAAAAAAGACACATTAAAGTCGATCTATCTTAATTTTCTTTGATTTTTTCTAAGGTTCTCGTAATGAACCTTGGTGTTAATGTTTTAATAGGATTAACTGTAGTTTTTAAATTTTTAGGAAGGCCTTTAATTTTAAAACTAACTCCAAATACACCTTCTCCTGTTTTCTTTCCTACTAAAATATTCCCTAAAAATGGAATTGATCCTATAACCTTATTCAAAGTTGTTGCAGGAACTAATGTTCCTCTAAGACTGATTGTTTTATCTTTTGCAACATATCCATCCATTAAAATTGAAATTGCTGGACCAATTGCATAAATTTCATCAATAGTCATGGTGCTTGATTCATTGGTAAAATTCATTTCAAACTCATTAAATCTAATGCCTTCACCTGTCAGTAAATCAGCTATTCCTTGAAGCGAAGCTAATGTAAGAACTTTTGTCAAAGCAGGAAGTTCATTTAATTTAAAATTATAAATTTTTAATTGCGATTTTGAAACATTGTTCTTTTTTACTGAATAAAAATCTAAACTTCCCCCATCAAAACCTTTTATGAATTTATATTTTTTTACTAAAGGTCTAGCTTGATCAGAATAAAGTGTTGTAATTTTTTCATTATTTTCATCTGTTTTAATAGTAAAACTAATTTTTTGATTATTGGGAAATGTTGCATCTAAATCTAAATTATACAAAATACTATTTTTAAAATTCAAATTTCCTAGAAGGTTATTAATATATGACTCATTTTCAATAAATAATTTTTCAATATCAATTTTAATATTAGAGTCAAACTCTTTTAAAAAAGCAAAAGTATTGCCTTCTTTATCGTTTTCTAAAGTACGATTTATAAGATTAGTAGCGTCGAAGATTTTACCTTTTAATATATAATTTTTTTTATCTTTTTTTAAAAAAATTTTATTTTCTCTTTTATCTAAATTTTTAAAATCTATAATAATTTCATCTATAGATTTAATTTTACTATCTTCAGATAAATGTAAATTTTTTATTTTAAAAGTATTATTTGCTTCATTAAATGAAATATTTTGAAAATGAATTTTTTTACTCTTTTTATATATTCCATCAAGAATAAGCATCGCTTTACTTTTTTCTTTTTTTGAATAATTAAGTGACTTAAATTTTATTGGAAGGTTATATAACTCAATTTTTGATTTAAATTTATAATCTTTATTACTAGATATTAATTGATAATCAATATTATCAACAGTGTCATTGATTTCGAAATTTCCCTTACCATCAATTAATATTTTATTTTTATTTATTTCTAATGTTATTTTATGATTTTTTAATTCAATTAAATCATTATAATTTTTTATATGTTTTTTTAAAATATTATTTTTTTTATTAAAAATTATTTTTTTTAAATTTATATTCGATTTAAGCTTTAAGTTTGAAACTTTAAATTTTTTATTTATTTCAAAAGTAAAATTACTTTTAGAAGAAAAAATTAAATCATTAAAGTTTTTTAATTTTTTAAAAAAAACTGTGGCTAATTCATTACTAACCAAACTTTCAGAATTTTCTATATCACCACTTAATAAATAATTTTTATTCTTTGTATTTTTCTTTATTTTTATTTTTTTTGAACTTAATTTTAGTTTATCATATTCAATCTGACCATTCTCTATTAAATATAAATTTTCTCTTATATTAAATTCAAATTTAATATTTTCAATTTTTTCTTTATTAAATAATTTTAATTTACCTTCTTTAATTTTACCTTTAATAATATAATTATTTAATAGCTCACCCTTTTCATTAAATTTTAAATTTAAATCGACTTGTAAAAATCCTTCTTTTATCATCTTACTAAAAATGAATATCTGTGGTGTATTTTGGTAAGTTTTAAAAATTTTTACAATATCCTTTAAGCTATTTTGCTTGGTTCTAATTTGTATATTTTTTATTGCAAATTCTTTTCTTAAAAATGAATTTATTGAAAAGTTTGTACTAATTTTTTCTATTTTTATATTTTTATCTTTAATATTTACGTTTGTATCTTCAGTTTTAACTTTTACTGCAAAGTCAATTATATTTAAATTTACTTTTACTTCTTTTAATTCAATATTTATTTCTTCATTTGCCTCTTTAATTTTATTTTTTATAATTTCATTGAATCTTTTAGTTTCAATGCCAAAGTAACTTAAATATAGTATTGAAAAAAAAATTATTATTAACAAATATAATAAATATTTAATTATTTTTTTAATCATTTTTTTTATATAAAGAACTTTCCAAAAAATTATCTATTTCACCATCTAGTACCTTATCCGGATTTGTACTTTCATAGTTTGTTCTATTGTCTTTTACTAATCTATATGGATGAAGTACATATGATCTAATTTGGTGACCCCATCCTATATCTGACTTTGAGTTTTCCATGTTTTTTGTTTTTTCTTCTTTTTTTTTTATTTCAAAATCATAAAGTCTAGCTTTAAGCATATTCATACATGTTTCTTTGTTTTTGTGCTGAGATCTTTCATTTTGACATTGAACAACAATTTTTGATGGTAAATGTGTAATCCTAACTGCACTATCCGTTGTATTAACATGCTGACCACCTGCACCACTTGATCTATAAGTATCAATTCTTAAATCTTTTTCTATAATTTCTATATCAATATTCTCATCTACAACTGGATAGATCCAAACACTTGCAAAACTAGTGTGACGTCTTGCTCCTGAGTCAAATGGAGAAATTCTAACCAATCTATGAATTCCAGATTCAGATTTAAGCCAACCATAAGTATACTCACCTTCAATTTTTATTATTGAAGATTTTATTCCGGCTTCATCACCTTTATGTTCACTAATTACTTGGGTAACATATTTCTTATCTGAAGCCCATTTCATATACATTCTTCTTAACATGACAGCCCAATCTTGGCTTTCCGTACCTCCTGCACCAGCATGAATTTCTATATAACAATCAAGAATATCATTTTCATTGGATAAAAAACATTTTGTTTCATTTTTTTTAGTTTTAATTTTTAATTTTGTAATATTATTTAAGCATTCTCTTAGAATTAATTGATTATTTTCGTCATTTGCAAGCTTATATAAATCAAACAATTCTTCATTCTCACTTACTGATTTTTCATATGATTGAATTAGACTTTCTAAAAATTTTTTTTCTTTTAAAATTTTTTGAGCTTTATTTTTTTTTTTCCAAAAATCAGATTTTAATAATTCTGAATTACTTTTTTTTAATTTAAGATATACCTGATTGTTTTCAAAGGTACTCCTTAATTCTTAAATTAATTTTTTCAATTTCTGATTTTATATTTATAAATTCATTTTCCATTAATAAAATCTTAGTATATTCTTATTTTTTAATCTATCATTTATATCTTTGAATTGAATATTTTTTAAATTAAGATTATTTTTCTTAAAAGATTCAATGATTGTTTCTTTTGACACAAAATTTGCTTTTTTACCATTAGATCTGTCAATAACCATCATAGTAATATTTTCTGATACCTTGAATGGTCTTGCATCCTTTTTTTTTATAGCTTTTTTTACAAATTCTTTAAAAATTGGCATAGCAGTTTTTGAACCTGTTTCGTATTTTCCAAGTGTTTTTGGGTCATCCATTCCAACGTAAACTCCAATTACCAATTTTGAAGTAAAGCCAATAAACCATGTATCAGTATTTTTATTTGTAGTACCTGTCTTGCCGGCTATATCAAGTTTTAAATCTCGAAGCTTTTTACCTGTTCCTCTTTGAATAACTCCTTCTAACATAGATGTCATTTGATATGCTGACTCTGGGGAAAAAACTTGTTCAAAATTATCAGTTATTTTTGGAACATCATTACTTAAAAAAGATATTTGATTACATTTATTGCATGATCTTTTTTCATTATTAAAAATTGTATTCCCTTGGCTATCTTGAATTCTATCAATTAAAATTGGTTTTACTTTTTTTCCTCCATTAGCAAATGAACAGTATGCTGATGTTAATTTAAGTAAGGTTGTTTCAGCTGAACCTAATGCAATAGATAAAAGTTTGTCTGGATTTTCATAAATTTCAAGTTGTTTTGATAAATCAACAATTTTTTCCATACCTAGCTGTTGAGCAATTCTGACTGTCATTAAATTTCTAGATTTTTCTAAACCTGTTCGTAATGTAGATGGACCATAGAATTTTTTTCCATAGTTTTCTGGCTTCCACATTTTTAAATCTGATCCTTGTTCTAAAACTAATGGTGCATCCAAGACTAAAGTTGTCGGTGAAAAATTATTTTCCAGTGCTAAGGCATAAACAAAAGGCTTAAAAGCTGAGCCAGGTTGTCTTAAGGCTTGAGAGGCTCTATTAAATTCACTTTTTTTAAAACTAAAACCACCAGCCAATGCATATACCCTTCCTGTGAATGGATCCATAACTACTATACTTCCATTTACTTTTGGGAGTTGTTTTAAATCGTACTCGTTCTCTTTAATTTTTTTTACATATATAATGTCTCCTAACTTTAATATTTCATCAAATTCTTTTTTTATCCAAGATATGCTTTTATACTTTATTGCTCCTTTTTTATTTTTAGTTGTTTCTATATTTACAGAAAATTTTGATATTTTTTTAACTATTGCTATATCCCAACCAATAGATTTTTCTAAATTGAATTTTTGTAGATTTTTTTTCCACTCTTTATAGTTTTTTTTGTTAGTTAAAGCACCTCTCCAGCCCTTTCTTCTATCATAATTTTCTAGTCCTTTTCTTAAAGATTGATTTGCTATCTTTTGTAATTTTAAATTTATTGGTGTCTTAATATTAAAACCTTGTTTATAGACTCTATCATATCCAAATTCTTTAATTACATTTTTCCTAATATCTTCAACATAATATAAAGTTTCCTCTGAAAGGATTTTCTTTCTTTTTTTTAATATTATTTTTTTTGCTTTTAATTCTTTGTATTTTTTATTATTTATATAATTATTGTCTAACAAGTTTTGTAATACTAGATCTCTTCTATATTTTGCTAATTTGATATTTCTATATGGATTGTATTTACTCGGAGCCTTTGGAAGGGCAGCTAACAAAGCTGCTTCTTCATAATTAAGCTCATTAATTGATTTATCAAAATATACTAAGCTTGAAGAAGCTATTCCATAACTTCCTTCACCTAAATATATTTGATTTAAATATAATTCTAAAATTCTCTCTTTAGATAATGCTCTTTCAATTCTAAAAGCTAAAATTGCTTCCTTAATCTTTCTATTTAAGCTTACTTCATTTGTGAGTAAAAAATTTTTTGCTACTTGTTGTGTGATTGTTGATGCTCCTTCTAGCCTTCGAGAGTAAATATAATTATAGACATTGTTTATAGTAGCTCTAATTACTCCTTTTGCATCAACTCCAGGATGTGAAAAAAAATTTTTATCTTCTGCGGACAAAAAAGAATTTATTACTTTTTTAGGAATAGAGTTATAAGGAACAAATATTCTTTTTTCAGTTGAAAAATCACTTACTAGCTCTCCTTCACCTGTATAAACTTTGCTTGAAACGGGAGGTTTATAACTTTTTAAGAATTTATAGTCTGGTAATTTGTTGGAAAAGGTCCATAAAATTACTAAGATCGCAATTACAGATATCAAGATTCCACTCAACATTGTAATAAAAATTCTTTTTAAAATAATGATCATTTTAGTTTATTTAACTGACGAATTTGTTAATGTTAAGGCAACAAAATTTATAAACATTTAAAATTAGTAAGATGTCAAAAATAATCAAAATATTATGGAAAAGAATTTATACATTGATGCTTCGCATCCAAATGAGACTAGAGTTGTGCTTAAATCAAACGGGAATATTGAGGATTACGAATACGAAGGCTTAAAAAATAGTCAAATAAAAAGCAATATATACCTAGGAAAAGTCAGTAGAGTAGAGCCATCTTTACAAGCAGCATTTATCGACTTTGGAAGAGAAAGGCATGGTTTTTTATCTTTTAACGATATTCAATCTGATTATTATCAAATTCCTCAAAGTGATCTTGAAAAAATTAAAAAAGAAGAAGAGCAAAATAGAGAAGAACTTTTAAAAGAAAGTAAAGAAAAAGAAGAAAAAAATATTAATGACAATAACAATGGTAATGAAGACCCTGTAGAAAAAAAACCAAATGATGTAGAGAATATTGAGGCAAATAAAAAATCTTTAAATTATCCAACTAAAAGATATAAAATTCAGGAAGTAATAAAACCTAACCAAGTAATTTTAGTTCAAGTCTTAAAGGATGAAAGAGGATTGAAAGGAGCTGCATTAAGCACTTTTATTTCAATTGCAGGAAAATATATTGTGCTAATGCCGAATACTCCCAAAGGTGGAGGAATTTCAAGAAAAATTTTTGTATCTAGTGATAGAAAAAAAGTTAGAGATATTTTAAATCAAATTGAGATTCCAAAAGAAATGGGTCTTATAATTAGAACAGCTGGATTAAATAAAACAAAAAATGAAATAGAGCATGATTTAAATAATTTGATTAAGATTTGGAACTCAATTAAAGAAAACGCAATTAATTCTTTAGCTCCATCCTTAATACATCAAGAAAGTGACATAATAAAAAGAACTTTAAGAGATATATATGATGAGGAAACAAAAAGTATAATAATTGAAGGTAATGAAGGCTATCAAAAAGCTAAAAATTTTATGAAGCTGATGATGCCAAAAGATGTAAAAAAAATTAAAAAATATAGAGATAAAATACCTCTTTTTTTCAAAGAAAATATTGAAAGCAAGTTGAACCAAATATTTGAAACAAAAGTACAATTAAGTTCTGGTGGTTACCTTGTAATTAATCCAACAGAGGCTTTAATTTCAATAGATATAAATTCTGGAAAATCAATAAAACAAAAAAATGTTGAAAATACTGCACTAAATACAAATTTAGAAGCTGCAGAAGAAATATCAAGACAAATAAAAATTAGAGATCTATCTGGTTTAATTATTATTGATTTTATTGATATGCTAAACTTTGGAAATAGAAGGTTGGTTGAAAGAAAATTAAAAGAAAAATGTAGATCGGATAGAGCAAGAATTCAAATTGGTAGGATCAGTAATTTCGGACTACTAGAAATGTCCAGACAACGTTTAAGAGAGAGTGCGGTAAAATGGGATATTCTACTAACGAATGAATCTTTTGCTCTAAAGATATTTAAGACTGTAGAAGTGAAAGCAATACTAAATAAAGCTAAGTTTGTTAAACTTAAAGTTTGTGAAAAAATAAGTTCATTTATAAAAGAAAATTTTTCTGATGACTTAAGCTATTTCGAAAAAAAAAATAAAATTAAACTTGAAATAGTATCTGAAAGTTCTCTTACTGTTCAAGATTACATAATTGAATTACAAAATAAGTCAAAAAAAGTCTTGGAAAAGATTGAAAGTATTACAAAATTAAAAAATTTAGATCAGCAGATTTTAGAAAATTCTAAAAAAAGCAGTAAACGTATTTTTAAAAAAAATAATTTTAAAAAAAAAAAATTTTATAAAAAAAAATACTTTAAAAAAACTAAATAATCCCTTTTATTGGTGAAGAAGGACTGGCGAAATATTTTTTTTCAATTCTTCCAGCGAGATAAGAATCTCTTCCAGCTAATACACCATTCTTCATTGCTATGGCCATTTTAAAAGGATCTTTTGCTTGCGCTATAGCAGTATTGACTAGAACTCCATCACAACCAAGCTCCATAGCAATTGTAGCATCCGATGCTTGTCCTAAACCTGCATCAATAATTAATGGTAGTTTAGTTTGATTTCTTATTATTTTAATATTTGTTTCATTTTGAATTCCTAATCCAGATCCTATTGGTGCCGCTAAGGGCATAATTGCGCATGCTCCAACATTTTCTAATCTCTTAGACATTAGTGGATCGTCCGTACAATAAACCATTACTTTAAAACCTTCTTTTGTTAAAATTTCAGTGGTTTTTAAAGTTTCAATCATATCAGGAAATAATGTTTTTTTATCTCCCAAGACTTCTAATTTAATCAAACTCCATCCTCCAATCTCTCTCGCTAATCTTAGTGTCCTAAGGGCTTCTTCTGAATTAAAGCAACCAGCAGTATTTGGTAGATAAGTAATTTTTTTAGGGTCGATATAATCCATTAATAATGGTTTTTTTTTATCTACAATATTAACTCTCCTAACTGCAACGGTTACTATTTCTGCGCCAGATAATTTTATCGCTTTTGCACATTCTGACATATTTTTATATTTACCAGTGCCAACTATTAGACGAGATTTAAATTTTTTTTTTGCTATTACTAGTTTGTCTATTTTTTTCATTAACCACCACCAATAAAATGAACTACTTCAATCTTATCATTTTTCTTTAATATAATTTTACCTAATGATCTCTTGTTAACAATTACTTGATTATGTTCAATTGCAACCTTTTTAACTGGTATTTTCAATTTTTTAATTAAATTTAATAAAGTAATTTTATCTGAAATCTTGATAAATTTTCCATTTATTTTAATTTTTATTTTATTTATTTTTTTCATAATATATAAGATTTAAATGAAAAATAATATAATTGTTGTTAATGGTCCAAATCTTAATCTATTAGGACAAAGAGAACAATCACAATATGGATCAATTACTTATGATAAGCTTAAAAATAAGTGCCTTAAACATTCTAAAGATATTAATATTGAAATTGATTTTATTCAATCAAACATTGAAGGTGAAATTGTAACTATTATTCAAAAAGCTAAAGAAGATTGTGATGGACTGATAATTAATGCTGCTGGCTTTACTCATACATCTGTTGCTATTCGTGATGCACTAGTAATTTTTAAAAAGCCGTGTATAGAATTGCATATATCAAATATATACAAAAGAGAGGAATTTAGACACAAATCTATGATTAGTGATGTTGTTACTGGTATAATTTGTGGATTGGGTGATAATGGTTATATTTTGGCCATAAATGCAATGCAAGAATTACTAAGAAATGAAAATAGATAAAAAACTAATAAAAGAACTAACAGATTATTTAAAAGAATTTAATTTAACTGAATTAGAATACGGAAATAAAGATCTTAAGATTAAAGTATCAAAATCTATTTCTGGATCTAGCCATGATATTAAAGTTAGCACTAATAATGAAAGTATTGAAAACAAAAGCAAAACAATAAGTGGTATAAAAATAACTTCTCCAATCATCGGTACAGCTTACCTTGCTCCAGAACCAGGGGCAAAAAAATTTGTTGAAATTGGTAAAAAAATTAAAAAAGGAGATACTTTGATGATAGTAGAAGCAATGAAAACAATGAACCATGTTCCTTCTACATCTGATGGTACTGTTAAAGAAATCTGTGTTGAAGATGGCCAACCAGTAGAATTTGGCCAAACAATTCTCATTCTTGAGTAATGTTTAAAAAAATACTGATTGCAAATCGTGGAGAAATTGCTGTTAGAATAATAAGAGCTTGCAAAGAATGGGGGATTAAAACTGTAGCAGTGCATTCAGACGTAGACAAAGATAGTATGCATGTCAGACTTGCTGATGAGAGTATATGTATTGGATCTCACAAACCTGCAAATAGTTATCTAAATATATCGGCAATAATGTCAGCGATTGAATTAACTAACTCAGAAGCTGTACACCCTGGTTATGGTTTTTTATCAGAAAATTCAAATTTCGCTAAAATTCTTGAAGAAAATAAAATAAAATTTATTGGTCCTTCTTCAAAATTAATAAAAATGATGGGTGATAAAATTGAAGCAAAGAAGATTGCAAAAAAATACGGCTTACCAATCATAGAGGGCTCGGAAGGTGGTGTCTCAAATTTAGAACAAGCAAAAGAAGTATCTAAAAAAATAGGTTTCCCAGTATTAATAAAAGCAGCAGGTGGTGGTGGTGGCAAAGGTATGAAGATTGTTCAAAATGAAAAAGATTTTGAAATATCTTTTGCTTCGGCCAAAAGTGAAGCGATGAAGTACTTTGGAAATGATGAGGTGTACATAGAAAAATTTTTTCAAAACCCAAGACACATAGAAGTTCAAGTTTTGTCTGGTAAAAATAGGACTGTTCACTTACATGAAAGAGACTGTTCGGTCCAACGAAGACACCAAAAGCTTATTGAGGAAACTCCAAGCCCAGTATTAACAGACGAAATAAGAAAAGATTTATTCGAAAAAACTGTAAATATGGTAAGCAAAATTGGATATGAGGGTGCTGGAACAGTTGAGTTTATCTATGAAGATAAGAAATTTTTTTTTCTAGAAATGAATACAAGGGTTCAAGTAGAACATCCTGTTACAGAAGTTGTAACGGGAATAGACATAATAAAAGAACAAATTTTTATTGCTTTCTCTGGTAATACGGCATTGAAACAAGAAGATATAAAGCCTAGAGGACACGCAATCGAGTGCAGAATTAATGCCGAAGATCCTTCTAAAAATTTTCAACCGTCTCCAGGGACAATTAGTATGTGTCACCAACCATCAGGTTTTAGAACAAGGGTGGACGGATCAATTTATCAAGGTTATAAAATTACTCCTTATTATGACAGTATGGTTTGTAAATTAATTTGCCAAGGTAGAAATAGAACTGAAGCAATTCAGAGAATGCTGAGGTGTCTTGATGAATTTGTTATTGAGGGGATTACTACAACAATTGATTTGCAAAAAAAATTACTAAAACACAAAAAATTTATTGAATCAGATTTTAATGTAAGCTGGCTAGATAATGATAAATTTTATACTAATTAAAAACAACTAGTAACCCAAATATCATATACCGGATGATCAATGGGTCTTAGTGAAGGACTCGAATAAAAAGCCCACCCATTAAAAACAAAAACTTCATCGTTTTTTTTATTATTTTTATCTTTTACTTGAAGATATGCAGTAATCTCGGGATTATCATCAAATTTTGAATTTACACATTTTAAAAACTTTATAAGTAAGTTTTTAAATTCTTTTTCTTTTCCTATTTCTAAAGTAATACTGCTACTTTTGGAGCTAACTTTGTCTAGAATTTTAATTTTTAAATTCCTACCTTCATCTGATTTAATATTCTCATCTATACTATAGGCATTAACAAAAAATAAAATAAAAAATAAATTAAAAAATAGAATTAAAACTTTAGCTTTTCCAGCTTTTGTATTTTTTATCAATTTCATTATTCTTTTTATTTGGATGATAAGATTTATCTGTCCCTGTTTGATTTGGCAAATGATCTTTTTGCCAAGCATATTTTTTTATATTAGAAGATTTGTCAATGCGATTATTAATAAAATGCATCCAAGAAAACCATTCATTAGGGATTTTTGATGCATCTACTTCATCTTTATATATTACCCATCGTTTTCCATTTTTACTTTTATAATATCTATTTCCAAAATTATCCTTTCCAACCAATTTACCGTAAAAAATTGTTTGAATTTTGGTTCCTAAGGTTGTTTGATTCCACCAAACAAATATTTGTTTAAAAAATGTCAACATGTTTTTTTAATTTTTTTTTCAATTTTAAATTGTAAAAATTAAATTAGACTAAAGTTTTTAAATGTATATATAATAATTATCTTAAGACTCAAAAAAATTTAATTTAAGGATAAATAATGGCTAAGTATTTAGTTGAAACTTATTACACATGTAATTTCAAGGTGAATCACTATCTAGACGATGTGAGTGAAAAAGAGATGTCTAACCTTGAAAAAAGAGATGACGGAAAATTTGAAATTTTGGATATAAAGCTTGATAATAGAAAGACAAAAAATTTAAACAAAAAAACAAATATTCAAGATAAAAAACAAAATAATAATAATGAAATTTTTGCCGATACAATAAAACCTAAGGTTGTTTCAGCTGAAAATAACCATGCCTTTGTTAAAAAACTAAATGATGGAGTTAGCAAACGATTTAGTATGCCAGATAGAAGAAAAGGATACATTCAAAAAGCCACAATAGGTGATCATAAAGTTTATTTACACACTGGTGAGTATGAAGATGGAAAAATAGGAGAAATTTTTATAGATACAAGTAAAGAAGGTGAACTTGTCAAAGCATTAATGAACAATTTTGCTATAGCAATATCATTAGGACTTCAATATGGAGTTCCTCTTGATGAATTTATTAATGCCTATGTTAATACAAAATTTGAGCCATCGGGAAAAGTTTCTGGAAATGATCGAATACTAAGTGCCACATCTATATTGGATTATATATTTAGAGAGTTAGCAATATCCTACATGAATAGAGAAGATTTAGCTCATACGCCCTCAATTGGTGGATCAGATAAAGAAGAAAACTCTGATGATCAAAATCAATTTTTGAAAATTGTAAGAGATATTACAAGCAAAGGATTTGTTAGAAATAATTATAAAAAAAATTTAGTAGATCTTTCAGATATAAAAATAAATCTTAAAGGTAAAAAATAAACTATTTTTTTAGCTTTAAAGATAAACCTAATTC
>MDSV01061077.1_pt1 | contig 12489 bp, 11 predicted proteins | sample 810851 | NCBI WGS metagenome assembly MDSV01 (sample SAMN05326640, study PRJNA326480) | marine metagenome | isolation source: seawater | place: Atlantic Ocean: North East | collected 2012
CCACGGAGAACGTGGCTTCTTCGACAAAGTCCGGGACATGTTCTCTTGACCATGAGCCAGCCCATCCTCCACGCCCAAGGCATCACCAAATCGTTTGGCGACCAAGTCGCACTGGCGCCCTTGGACCTGGACCTGGAGGCCGGCAAGATTGTGGGACTCTTGGGTCCCAACGGTGCGGGCAAGACCACGCTCCTGCGCATGATCACGGGCATCACCAAGCCCGACCGTGGCACGCTCCGCATGTGGGGTGAATCCCACCACCGGAGGCTGCTCTCCCGCATGGGCTACCTCCCCGAGGAACGCGGCTTGTACAAGAGCATGCGGGTGGCAGAGCAAGTGCTGTATTTCGCCACGCTGCGTGGCATGGCGCGGTCCGACGCCGAGCGTGATTTAAAACAATGGTTCGAGCGTCTTGAAGTGGAGGGGTGGTGGAACCGGGAAGTGGCCGACTTGAGCAAGGGCATGGCCCAAAAAATCCAGTTCATCGCCACCGTGCTGCACCGCCCTGAATTGCTTATCCTGGACGAGCCTTTCAGCGGCCTCGATCCAATCAATGCCGCGCTGGTGCGCGATGAAATGTTTCGCCTCGTGAAAGAGGAGGGCACCACATTGGTGTTGTCCACCCACAACATGGGGTCTGTGGAGGCGCTTTGCGACGAGGTCGTGCTTCTGCACAAAGGCCAAAAGATCTTGTCGGGCCCCACCGATGAGGTTCGGGAATCGGCGCGTCAAGGCCGTGTCCAAGCGGTCGTTCGGGGCAACCTCATGGGCTTCGTCGCAGAAATGGGTGCGCAGGCTGAGTTACTCCATTCAAGCACCGAGGGCGACTGTCATACGTTGGATTTGACCTTGCCAGATTCGTGGTCCATGCCTGCTTTCTTGAAATGGGCCGTGCAGCATGTGGAGGTCCTCGAGGCCCGTCCCGTTCGTCTTTCTATGGAGGAAGTCTTCGTTCAAACCGTCGAGTCTGCAGGCGCATGAATGGGCTGAGCACCGTCCTTGCGATTGTCCGCAGAGAGTACCTCACCCGCGTCAGGCGAAGGGCGTTTGTCGTGGCGACTGTACTCGGCCCCATCCTCACTGTGGGTTTGATTGCCGGCTTGGTTTTGCTCACACAATCGACGGAAGACCCCGTGAAGGTGTGGGTGGTGGACCACGACGGCTTGATCACGGTCCCCACTGATGGAGGGCAATTTGTGCCGACTTGCCCGACGTGTTACCGGGAGCGCCCGTTGTTGACCTACCGATTTGGGCGGGAAGCGAAAGCGAAAGAGGCGCTTCAAGCAGAAGGGTACACCTGCATGGTGACGTTTGACGCTGGGCTCATGCAAAGCGAGAAAATGCAGTTGTTGCAATTGTCGCCTCCCCCTGGTCGGGCCAAGCGTGCCATGGAACGTGACTTTAGCGAGGCTCTGGAGCGCTTGAAGGTGCGGGAACGGGCAGATTTGGACTACGACGCCTACCTCTCGCTCAAAACCGACGTGTCCCTGGTGGCGCTCGACATCGACACCGGGGAACAAAAAGGCGAGGAGCGGGCCTTGCTTGGGTTCATGTTCAGCGTCTTCATGTTCACATTCGTGCTCATCTACGGCATGCATGTCATGCGAGGCGTCATCGAAGAGAAGTCCAACCGGATTGTGGAAGTGGTGTTGAGTACAGTGCGCCCAAGCCAGCTGTTGGCTGGAAAAATCGCCGGCATTGGCCTGGTGGGCTTGACCCAAATCCTCGGCTGGGTCGTGCTGAGTTGGGTGCTGTTTTTCGTCTTTGGCCTTGCCCTCGATCAGAGTGCATGGATGGAGAGCTGGGCCCAAACCCAAGGCCTCGCTCCTGAGGCGGTGGATTTGACCACGGTCATGGCCACCCAGTCTGAGCTGGCTTTTCTGCTCGACATCAATTGGGCCGTCATGCTCACCTGTGGGGCCCTTTACTTCGTCCTTGGGTATGCGCTCTACAGTGCCTTTTTCGCCACCATCGGGGCCATGGTGGAGCAAGAGTCGGATGCCCAGTACTTGCTTCTGCCAGTGATGGCGCCTCTCCTCTTCAGCTACGTGTTGGCATCGATGAGTTTGGACTCACCAGAAAGCACCTTGGCCATCGTCAGTTCTTTTGTGCCGTTTTCTGCACCCATTTCCATGATGGTGCGCTTGCCCATGGGTGTGCCTTGGTGGCATGTGGTGCTGAGCATGACGTTGCTGTTGGTCACCACCGTGGCCCTTGTAGGACTCGCGGGGCGGGTGTACCGCGTGGCCATCTTGATGTATGGCAAAAAACCCAACATGAAAGAGGTTGTTCGTTGGATGTTCCACCCCGATTCAGGCGCGCTTTGAACGCGCTGCGCAAATTGGCTGTCATCGATTGCGGCACCAACACCTTCAACTTGCGTGTGGTGGAGATGGGCGCCAAAGGGGGGTGGATTCCGGTCTTCGGGCAGCGCATCCCAGTCAAGCTCGGCAAAGGGGGGGTGGCCAAGGGTGTCATCCAGCCGGACCGCATGGCCCGAGGGTTGGACGCCCTGATTTCAATGCGCGAGGCCTTGCGAAACTATGACGTGGAAGAGGTGCACGTGCTCGCCACGAGTGCCATGCGCGACGCGAAAAATGGGCGTGAATTCGTGGCTGAGGCCAAGCGGTTGGCCGACTTCGACATCCAAGTCATCGGCGGCGCCCACGAGGCGCGGCTGATCCAAGAAGGCATTTGGCTCAATCACCCCGAGATGCCAAGCGAAACTTGCTTGACCATGGACATCGGCGGGGGGAGTGTGGAGTTCGTGATTTGGAAGGGTCATGAGATTCAATGGGCCCAAAGCTTCAACACTGGCGTGGCCCGATTGCACATGTTGATGGGACTCCCTGACCCCATGGGGCGAGAGGGACAGGCCAACATGACACCTTATTTCGACGACGTCATGGCGCCCTTGGTGGCGGCGGTGGCAGCCTTGAAGCCCACGAGGCTTGTGGGTGCGAGTGGGTCGTTTGACACGCTGGCTGAGATGGCGGGCACCCGCACCAAGCGTGAACGCCCCGACCATGCCCAAACACCAGAGTCGCACCCATGCGTGGACCCCATCCCAATGGAGGCGTTTCAGTCCTTGGCCGAGCAGCTGGTGGAACAAGACGTGCACCATCGCGTGGCCATGCCGGGCATGGACCCCGCAAGGGTGGACCTGATGCCGTTCAGTGTGGCCCTCATCGAATGGGTCCTCGGCCTGGGTGATTTCAAGGACATGGTGCGTGCGCCGTATGCGCTTCGAGAGGGTGTCATGACCCGCTTGGAGCGTGGGCTGCCTTTGCTCCCCGAGTTGGGGTGACCTTGCCTGGGGAGTTTGGCACCATCTTTGGCATGCACCCTTGAGAATCCCAATTTGAGACCATGGCCCACCTGCTTATCATCGACGACGAAGCGCCCATCCGCACAAGCTTGCGCGAAATCTTGGAATACGAGGGGCATCGCATTTCTGAAGCCGCGACGGGGATGGACGGGGTGCTTGCTGCGACCAAGACCAAATTTGATGGCATCTTCTGCGACGTCAAGATGCCCCAAATGGACGGCCTCGACGTGCTCGACATGCTGGGGAAGAGAGGGGTGCAGACACCCGTCGTCATGATCTCTGGGCATGGGACGGTTGACACGGCTGTGGCCTCCCTCAAGAAGGGGGCGTACGATTTCATCCAAAAGCCGTTGGACTTGAACCGAGTGCTGGTCACCCTCCGAAACATGCTTGAGCGTGAAGCCTTGGTGGAGACCACCCAAGTCCTAAAGAACAAGGCCCACAAGGCGAAGTCTCACAGCATCGTGGGGGAGTCCGACGCCATCCGCGAGATTTTAAGCATGGTGGAGACAGTCGCGCCCAGCGAAGCCAGGGTGCTGGTCACCGGGGCCAACGGCGCAGGCAAAGAATTGGTCGCCCGGCAAATTCACAACGGCTCTCCCCGAGCTGAGGGGCCGTTTGTGGAGGTCAACTGCGCGGCCATCCCGGGCGAGTTGATCGAGAGCGAGTTGTTTGGCCATGAAAAGGGGGCATTCACCAGCGCCGTCTCCCAGCGCAAAGGCAAGTTTGAGCAGGCCCAAAGCGGCACCTTGTTTCTCGACGAAATTGGCGACATGAGCGCAAGTGCACAGGCCAAGGTCCTTCGTGCCTTGCAAGAGCATAAAATTTCCCGTGTCGGTTCTGACAAAGACATCGCGGTGGATGTGCGCGTGGTGGCGGCGACCAACAAGGATTTGAAACAAGCCATCGCCGACGGCGAATTCCGTGAGGATTTGTACCACCGGCTTGCGGTGGTGCCCATCCATGTGCCTTCTCTTTCCGAGCGCGCGTCCGACGTGCCCGTGTTGGTTGCGCATTTCCTCGACATGTTGTGCCGCCAAAGCGGCCGCAGCGTGCCCAAGGTGAGTGCCGAAGCCATGGACATGCTCGCCAAGGCGCCATGGACAGGCAACGTCAGGGAGCTTCGCAATGCCGTGGAACGTTTGTTGATCTTTTGCCAAGCCAAGGGGGCCATCGACGCGGCGTTGGTGGCCAAGCATGGGCACTTGGCGTGACTCCCGTTGTGTCTTTGTGACATGACGTTATGTCTTGATGTGTTGGTTGTCAGCAAGATGAGGCAACCCTTCTGCAATCCTTTCGTCTGTCCTTCGGACAAACTTCTGACGACATGGAATATTTTGACAACCTAGAATTGGACGGAGGCGTGGTGATTGGCTTTCTTTTTGTGACCCTCGTGGCCATGGCCGGCAACTGGCGGCTGTTCGTCAAAAGCGGCCAGCCAGGATGGTCTGTGGTGGTGCCCGGGTACAATGTGGTCATTGCAATGCGCATCGTAGGCCGCCCAGACAGCCACGCTTTGCGGTTTCTGATTCCAGGCTACAACGTGTTTTTCTTTTTCAAGACCATCATGGAGCTCGCGGCATCCTTTGGCAAGCGGAGCAACCTGGATTTCGGCATGGCGGCCGTCTTCAACATCTTTTACATCCTCAACCTCGGATTGAGCGAGGACGAGGAGTACCAGGGCCCGGTGTTTGGCCAGGATGTGGTGGAGGCCAAGCGGCCTCATCTCGCGGTTGTTTGACCGCCGTCAGGTCACCCTTGGATTTTGGTGAGGGCCGCGTCCACGGCAGCTTGCAAGCCTGCGGCGTTTTTGCCGCCTGCGGTCGCAAAGAATGCTTGACCACCACCACCACCACCGATGTGGCTGGCCAATTCCCGAACGAGGTTTCCGGCATGCAAACCATGGGATTCCACCACGTCATCGCTGATGGCAATTGACAAGGTGACTTTGCCCCCGGCTTCACTTCCAAATACGCCGAAGAACGGTGCGTGTTCAGCCTTCAGCTGGAACGCGAGGTCCTTGATGTTCTTGCTGTCCAAGTCGAGCACTGCCCCCACGGCATGGATGCCTGAGAGGGTGGTCATCTTGCCAATCAAGTCTTCTTTGACGTCGCCGGCGGCTGCGCGTTGGAAGGCCTCAATGTCCTTGGACATTTTCGTGTTGGCCTTCAACAGGTCGTCAATGGCTTGTGCAGGGTCAGCGGCGCCTTTGAGCAAGGCGCGGATGCTGGCCAGCTGAGCCCGCTCCTCTTGTTGGGCTTGGAGTGCCCCAGAGCCGGTGACGGCCTCGATGCGGCGGATGCCCGCGGCCACGGCGCTTTCGCTTTCAATCCTGAAGAGGCCTATGGTGCCTGTGGCCGGCACGTGGATGCCACCGCATAGTTCTTTGGACGACCCGAACTCAATCATGCGGACCGTCTCCCCGTATTTCTCGCCAAACAGCATCATGGCACCAGCTTCTTGGGCTTGGGCCAAGGTGATGTCCCGGTGATCCCCACAAGAAAGGTTGGCCAGGATGCGCGCTTGAACTTTCGCTTCGATTTCCACCAATTCCTCGGCGGTCACTTTTTGGAAATGCGAAAAGTCGAAGCGCAACCCGTCTGGCTTGACGAGCGAACCCTTTTGCTCCACGTGCGTGCCGAGCACCTCGCGCAGAGCTTCGTGCAGGAGGTGTGTGGCGCTGTGGTTCCTTGCGGAATCGCCTCGACGGCCAATGTGCACCTCGGCTTTGAAGGTGCCAGATGGTGAGGTGGGCACTTTGTCCAAGACGTGGACGATGAGGTTGTTCTCTTTTTTGGTGTCGAGCACGTGGAACACCCCGTCTTCGGAAGTCAGCGTGCCTTGGTCTCCCACCTGGCCACCCCCTTCAGGATAGAACGGCGATTGGTCAAACACCGCTTGGACGAACGTCTTTTTCTTGGCCGTCACCTCCCTGTGGCGCAACAGCTTGACGTCGGCGGAGGTGTGGTCGTATCCGACAAATTCCGTGACGCCCGCGTGCGCCTTCACCACTTGCCAGTCGTCGGCGGTGATCTTACCAGCTTCGCGGGAACGTGTCTTTTGGGCTTCCAAAAGGGCGCTGAACCCTGCTTCGTCGACTCTGAGTTGGTTTTCGCTGGCGATGAGTGCGGTCAAATCCACGGGGAACCCGAAGGTGTCGTAGAGTTCAAAGACCAAGTCGCCTGCCAACTCGTCTCCAGCCTTCATCTCTTTCGTGGCCAAGGCGAGCCTCTCCATGCCGGACGCCAATGTGCGCAAGAAGGACTGTTCCTCCTGCTCAATGACTTGTTGGATGAGTCCTTTCTGTGCCTTGAGCTCAGGGAAGGTGGCGGACATTTGATCGTCCAGCACGTCCACGAGTGTGTGGATGAAAGGTTCGTTCATGCCCAGGAACGAGGAGCCGTATCGGACGGCGCGGCGCAAAATCCGTCGGATGACGTAGCCGGCCCCGGTGTTGGATGGGAGTTGGCCGTCCGCGATGGAGAACGCCACGGCACGCACGTGGTCGGCGATGACCCGGAACGCCACGGCCTCCTGGCTGTCGTCGCTTGGGTAGGTTTTGCCGCTCGCGTTGGAAATGGCATGGAGGAGCGGGGTGAAAATGTCCGTATCGTAGTTGGACTTGACCCCTTGCAACGCCATGGCAAGACGCTCAAAGCCCATGCCCGTGTCGATGTGCTTGTGGGGCAGAGGCACGAGGGAATTGTCCGCCATGCGGTTGAATTCCATGAACACGAGGTTCCACACTTCGATGACCTGGGGATGGTCCATGTTGACCAAGTCGCGGCCGTCCACCTTGGCTCGTTCGTCGTCGTCCCGGAGGTCGATGTGGATTTCAGAGCAAGGCCCGCAAGGCCCGGTTTCGCCCATTTCCCAAAAGTTGTCCTTCTTGTCGGCGGCGAGAATGCGGTCGTCGGTTGTGTGCTTTTGCCATTGGGCACGGGCCTCCGCATCGGAGGGCAAGCCGTCGTCTTGGTCCCCGCCGAACACGGTGACGTACAAGCGGTCTTTGTCCAACTTGTAGCGATCCGTGAGCAGTTCCCACGCCCAATCGATCGCCTCGGCCTTGAAGTAGTCGCCGAACGACCAGTTCCCCAACATCTCAAAAAGCGTGTGGTGGTAGGTGTCCACCCCCACCTCTTCGAGGTCGTTGTGCTTGCCGCTGACGCGCAGGCACTTCTGGGTGTCCGCGATGCGCGCATCCTTGACAGGCTGGTTCCCCAAAAACAAATCCTTGAACGGATTCATCCCAGCATTGATGAACATGAGGGTGGGATCGTCCTTCACCACCATCGGCGCAGACGGCACAATGGTGTGGTTCTTCTCCTTGAAAAAGTCCAAAAATGTCTGGCGGATGACGCGTGATTCCATGGCGCTTTGAATTGCAGCGTGAAAATACGGCAGACCATCCACGCAAGAATGACGACCTTTGCATCGATGTGGACGCGGAGCAGGTTCAACCCTGAGACCCTTCAGATGGAGGAAATCAAGCTCACAGGCCGGGAGATGTTCCAGCTTGTGGGGCTTCGTGTGGCGTTCGTGGTCGCCATCGGGGCGGGCAGCGTGTGGTTGTTTGACCAGGTGTTCCAGAGCCCAGCTGACCGCGCCAGGGACCGGGAAATCGCCTTCTTAGAGCGGCAGTTGGTGGAGATGCGAGACGAGGTGTCGTTGATGGAGGGGGCGCTGGGGGATTTGGCCCAACGCGACGACGCCGTCTACCGCACCATCCTCGGCGTGCAACCCGTGCCTGACCATCTGCGTCACCCGGGCATCGGTGGCGTTGACCGACAAGCCAACGTGCGAGGCCACGTGCATTCGGAGGATGTGGCCGGTCTCAAGGACCGCATCGCATCCCTGCAGCGATCGATGGTTGCACAGTCCAAATCGTTGGACGAAGTGACTGACATGGCGCTGGAATATGAGAAGCGATTGGAATCCATCCCCGCCATTCAGCCTGTACGAAACGAGGACCTCGGACGCATGGCCAGTGGATGGGGGTACCGCATTCACCCCATCTACAAGGTGCGCAAGTTTCACTACGGCATGGATTTCAGCGCCCCTGAAGGCACGGAGGTGTTCGCCACCGGCGACGGTGAAGTGGTCAAGATCAAGCGCCTTTACAACGGATACGGCCGGCACATCGTCATCCGCCATGGATTTGGCTACGAGACGCTGTACGCCCACTTGAGCAAGTCCAACGTGCGCCGCGGCGACAAGGTGAAGCGTGGCCAGGTCATTGGCTTGGTCGGAAGCACCGGGACATCCACCTCGTCACACCTTCACTACGAAGTGCACAAAGACGGGCGCAAGGTGAATCCCGCGCACTACTACTTCAACGACCTGTCACCTGCCGAATACGAGCAGATGTTGGAGGCGGCCGATTTGGAGAACCAGAGTTTGGACTGAGCGTCCTATCTTGTCCTCACATGCCTCTGAATCAACCCATCCAAAAGCGTTACCACAGCATTTCTGAGGTGGCCAAGATGCTCGACGTCAACCCATCGTTGCTTCGTTTTTGGGAGAAGCAATTCAAGCAGATTCAGCCCAAAACCAACGCGCGCGGCAAGCGGGCATACCGCCAAGAAGACATCGACGTGATCCGTCGCATTTACGACTTGGTGAAGGTTCAAGGCCTCACGCTCGAGGGCGCACGCAAGGCCCTGTCGGCCAGAAAAGGAGAGGCCAAGGAACGTGGTGCTCAGGCGGCATCTGCGGCCCAGACGGCCAACGAAGCGGCGACCCCTGCGGTCAACCCATTGGAGGTGGCCAATCGCGAGGCGGCAGTGGCCCGACTCAAGAAGGTTCGGCAGCGTTTGCTTGAGGCGCGCGCCGTTGTCCGGTCGTGAGGTGGTTCTTCACGTAGCCGTCAATCCCAGATTCCAAGGGTCGAAACGACACGTTGCATCCGTTCGCCCTGAGCTTGGTGAGGTCGGCCTCTGTAAAGTACTGGTACGTGTCTCGGATGTCTTCCGGGGTGTCTATGAATGAAATCTCGGGGGTGCGGCCCATGGCGCTGAACGTGGCGCGTACCAAGTCGAGGAAGGTGCGGCCGTCGCCACTTCCCAAATTGTACAACCCCGAGTGCGCCGGGATGCGGTGGTGCATGAAGTGAAGCAGCACGCTGCACACGTCCTCCACGTGGACGAAGTCCCGGGTTTGATGGCCGTCTGCAAAGTCAGGACGGTGGCTTCGGAACAACTTCATGCCTCCCGTGGCTTCCACTTGTCGAAAGGTGTGCAGGACCACAGAGGCCATGCGCCCCTTGTGGAATTCGTTGGGCCCATAGACGTTGAAGAACTTGAACCCAGTCCAGAAGTAGGGCTTGCGTTCTTGGGCGAGGGCCCACGCGTCGAAGTCGTTTTTGGACCTTCCATAAGGGTTGAGGGGTTGGAGGTCCTCCACAATGTCGTGGCTGTCGACGTAGCCCAAACTTCCGTCGCCATAGGTGGCCGCTGAACTGGCGTAAATGAGGGGGAGACCAAATTCCACGCAAAGGTTCCAGATGTCTTTGCTGTACTGAAGATTCAGGGCATTCAAGAGGTCTTCGTCTTGTTCTGTGGTGTCGGTGCGGGCCCCGAGGTGGAACACGAATTGCACCTGCGACTCGTTCATGCGAAGCCACGCGGGAAAGTCCTTTCGGTCCACGCGCTCAGTCACGTCGAGGTGGTCGTGGTTGGGGTGTTTGGCCTCCACACTGAAGTCATCGACCAAGATCAATTGGCGGTAATCCGCTTCCAACAGCCTGACGGCAAGCACGCTTCCGATGAAGCCTGCAGCTCCTGTAACCACAATCATGCCGCGAAGGTAGCCCGGTGAAAACATCTGCTGCCTTTGTCGGGTTATCGCATCATGAAGAACGTCTACGTCACTCGCCGCGCCCGATTCAATGCCGCCCACAAGTTGTGGAACGACGATTGGGACGAGGCCAAGAACCTGGAGGTTTTCGGAAAATGTGCCAATCCAAATTGGCACGGTCACAACTACGAACTTCACGTCACCGTGAAAGGAGTGCCCTCCGAAGACACAGGTTATTGCATGAACCTCAAGGACTTGAAGGACATCATCAAGGACAAAGTGGAGGAGCCTTTGGATCACAGGAACTTGAACATCGATGTGCCCTTTATGCAGGGAAAGCGGACATCTACAGAAATTCTCATCATCGCCATCTGGGAGGAGCTCGAGGACGTCATCGCAGAGCGGGGATGCCAGCTTCACCACATCCGGTTGTACGAGACGGAGAACAATTACGCCGACTACTACGGCGGGGAGTGAACCGCTGAGCGATTGCAAAATTTGGTCAAGGCTGAGGGCTGAAGAGATCCATCGTGCATCTTTGGAGCATGGATCAACCACCACGTCTTTTTGAGGGCGCACGCCCTGAGCTTCACGAAACGCGTTTCACCAACGAAGCTTCGGTGTCGTCGTTCATGTCCACGGTCTTTACATGGATGGTGGCAGGTTTGGCTGTCACCGGTGCAGCCGCGTATTGCGCCGCGACCAGCGAATTGTACCTCTCACTCATGCAAGGGGCGGGGTTTTGGCTTGTGACCTTGGCGCCTTTTGGGTTTTTGCTGGTGATGAATTTTGGGCTTCAAAAACTCAGCGTCACTTCCCTCGCGTTGTGCTTTCTCGCGTTCGCCGGCACCATGGGGCTAAGCCTTGGGGGCATATTTTTCATTTACGCTTTGGGGAGCATCGCCCAGGTCTTTGCGATCACAGCGGGCACCTTCGCCATCATGGCCATCGCCGGCTACACCACCAACGTGGATTTGTCGCGCTTCGGCAGCTTGCTGTTCATGGCGCTCATCGGCATCTTGTTGGCGACACTTGTGAATTGGTGGATGAAGAGCCCGATGATGGACTTCATCATCAGCGCGGGTGGGGTCCTCGTGTTCACGGGATTGGTGGCTTACGACACGCAACGTTTGAAGCGCATCGCCGCAGGGGCGGAGTATGGGGCCGTGGCCCCTATGAAGTTGGCCTTGTTGGGCGCCACCTCGCTCTATTTGGACTTCCTCAACTTGTTCCTGTTCCTGCTGCGCTTGTTGGGCCGCCGGGACTGATCAGTGCGCCACCATCCAGCGCTGCGTCCACGTTTGACCTGACGCAGTTTGGAGGGTCAAGAGGTACGGGCCGATGGCCAAGTCGCGGGAGTCGACAAACAAACGTTGTGTCCCGCGGGCCATGCGTCCTTCGTGCAACTGGTGGACTGGCTGGCCAAGGCCGTTGCGCAGGGTCACGGTGCACTCCACCGCTTTTGGGAAATTGACCTCGAAGCAAGAAATCTCTGATCCAGGGTTGGGGTAGGCCGCCACCCACGGCGAGAAGCCTTCGGCATGCACGATGTGGTCGGTGCCTCCCAAGACATTGAACGACCAGTGTCCTGCAGGTGCGGGCATGGGACGGTTGCCCGTTTTGCCGCTGTTCGCTGCCGCCGACACGTAATAGAACACCTTGGTGCCCGCAGGTTGGGCAGGGATGTCCCCCGCGAATTCACCCTCCAAGATGCCTTCGCTCATGGGCACTTCGTTCCAGGGCCCTTCTGCCGAAGTGGACCACGACAGGGTGGCTGAAGAGATGCCCGAGCGGTGGCTGATTTCCGCGACCACCTCGTAAGGCGTGCTTTCGTTCTCGGTGTCGTTCAAGGGAAGGTGGCTGATCATCAGCGGGTCCTCCACACCCACGGAATGTGTGATGCAGTGAATGGCACCGCTCAACGCGATGATGTTGGAGTTGCCGCCGTCGCAATCGATGCCCACGATGTTGTACCCGGGCATGGCTTCTTCCCAAATCCGAATCGCCGTGGTGTCGTATTGCTGGTAGTACGTGGGCAAGATGACTGTGTTGTTCACAAACACGGCATTGCTGTACGTGAGGTAGTCCCCATTTTGGTTGGGATAGCCTCCGCCTTGCTCAGGGGGGCTTGGGATGCGAACGACGTCGAAAGGTGTGCCCCACTTGGTGGTGAAGTTGCTCAACACGTATTGCAGGTTCGCTTCGATTTGAGGGCCGTCGGCCACACCCTGAGGGTACTCCGCCACCAACAGCGTCGACTCGTCCAGCAACTTCATGTGCATGTCGATGTGGTGAATGCCGTCGTAAGGCAGGTTGTCCATTTTCACATAAGTGTCCACCCCGTGGAACGCTTCCACGATTTGGTC
>MDSV01206320.1_pt1 | contig 12487 bp, 11 predicted proteins | sample 810851 | NCBI WGS metagenome assembly MDSV01 (sample SAMN05326640, study PRJNA326480) | marine metagenome | isolation source: seawater | place: Atlantic Ocean: North East | collected 2012
AAATCTCTATACAACCTGTAGCATCTGATACAACTACAGAATAACTACCTGCAGGAATACCACTTAAGTCCTCACTAGTAGATCCATTGGACCAAGAATATATATAAGCAGGTGTACCTCCAGTTACTGTAATATCAATGCTAGCATCTGAACCCCCATTACAACTAGCATCTGTAGAATCATCTACATTAATATTCAATGTAGAAATCTCATTAACAACAACAGTATCAGAAAATAAAACACATGAATTTCCATTTCCATAACTTACAGAAAAATAATATATACCCGCACCAACATTTATCACATCAGTTGTAGCGCCAGTATTCCACAAAATATTATAATTTCCACTAAGCTGTGACTCTAAATCTATTGTAGTATTACAGGCAATATCTAAAGTATCTACTCCAAGAGCAGTACCAAATGCAGAAATATTAACAGAAGGACTAGAAAAACTATTAGCTTCAAGAAAAACACCTGAGTCATACCAATCATCTGATCCATCAGCAATAGCTAAACGAATATGGTAGGTTTGGCAAGGTTGTACAATAGCTAGAGCAGTAAAAACTTCAGTACGACCGTTGTATGAGAGTGTAGGGGCATTAAAATAATATTGACCATTTAAACCGGGATGAACTGAGCTTACAGTAATTGGTAATAATGGAGTAATATTAGGTACAAAAGCAATATTTTGAGAGCCATTTGGAAATCCTGGGGGGCTAGAATATGGACCTGTTATCCCCGGACCAGAAATAAAAAAACCAAAAACATCATTAAATTGAGTATTGACATATTGTAAATATTCTATAGAGCCAAAAGAATAATTAAAGCTTACCGTATCTGATTCTGGAATAAAATCAAATTCTAAAATACACATATCATTTATACTGGTAACAGGATTGAATGGCACAACCAGAGGATGTTGAGGAACAGAATTAGCAACAATATCTAGATCATTACAAACAGTATTTGGATTTGCATTACATGTATTTCCATTTGCAGGAGTATTAAATGCAGTAGGATTACCTCCAATATCTGCATCAAGAGCATGCCCAGAAGATAAAATTACCCCTTCCTGTATACCTATAGAATTACCACTTGAAAAATATCCTATTTGTTGATTATTTCCTGTAAAAGAAACATTACTAATAGTCACACCTCCTCCAACCAAAACATTATTAATTAAATGATTAGGATTATTATTTGGGGCAGTATTTGAAATACCAATCTGAGCGCTTACATAAAACGGAATATAAAACAAAACGAATATAAGATATTTTCTAAATAAAAAATTCATGATATATACAAAATTAATAAAAATGAATAATTTTTTACATAGTCATTAACTTTATAATTAATAATATTTATTATTTTTAAAGAAAAAAACATGAAACCACTTTACGCAATATTTACAATTATTTTTGGTTTAAGCATACTTTTTTACCCTAAAGAAATAACCAGTTTTACTTCAGGTTCTCCGGGGGGGAAAACTGGTTCTTTAGGTGATAATTCATTATGTAATAGCTGTCATTATGCAGGATTAGGAAATAATGCGACTATAACATCAAACATTCCTGCAAACGGTTATGTTTCAGGTCAAACATATACAATCACTGCTAATATTCAACAATCTGGAATATCTAAATTTGGTTTTGAAGTTACAGCTGAAGAGAATAATGGAAATAAATCAGGAACATTTATGATTACAAATAATTTAGAAACTCAATTGACAAATAATAATAATGCAGTAACACATACTTTTAATGGTACAACTGGTCAATCTGGTAATAAAAACTGGAGTTTTGACTGGACAGCTCCTAGCACTGGAGCTAATCAACCCATTACTTTTTATGGTGCATTTATTGCTGCAAATGGAGATGCTCAAAATAGTGGCGATATACTACATCAATTTAGCTTAGATGTGTTTGAAGAAACACCAACAATTGTAAACAAAAATAATTCTGAATTAGTTGATTTTAAAATTATTAATAATTCAATTATAATTCAAAACTGTATTTCTAATTTATTAATTTATGATATTTCCGCAAAAATATATTTCAATTATAAAGATTTAAAACAAGGACAAATAATTAGCTTAAACAATTTAAATAAAGGCACATATTTTATTAAAAGTTTTAATAAAAATACTAAAACAAATTCATATAAAAGCATAATAATTTTATAGCTTATTTAAAACTTTATATAAATTTTATAAAATACTGAAAAATAATAACTTAATTTATAAAAATGACATATTGTCATGCGTGAAAATTATTTAAAATAACTAAAATTTATCTGCAAAATGAGAATTGATATCATTACCATTTTTCCTGATTTTTTTCAAAACATAATTACTCATTCTATTATTTCAAAAGCAATAAAAAAAGAAAAAGTAAATATCAATATACATGATCTTAGAAATTACTCTAACAATAAACAAAAAAGTGTAGATGATTATCAATTTGGTGGCGGTTCAGGAATGGTTATGACCATACAGCCGATTGACAACATTATTAGCAAACTAAAAGATGAAAGAATCTATGATGAGATAATATACCTTTCAGCAGACGGAGAATGTCTAAATCAACAAATATCTAACAAATTATCAACCCATAAAAACCTTATTATTTTATGTGGACACTACAAAGGAGTTGATCAAAGAATAAGAGATCTTCATATAACAAAAGAAATTTCAATCGGTGATTATGTTCTAACTGGAGGAATTCTTCCTGCGGCTATACTTATGGATTCTATTGTGAGAATTATTCCGGGAGTATTATCAGATGAAACTTCAGCTCTAACAGATTCCTATCAAGACAATTTACTTGAAGCTCCAGTTTATACAAGACCTTCAAATTACAAAGGAATGAAAGTTCCATCAGTTTTATTATCTGGAGATAAAAAATTGATAGCTAAATGGAAAGATGAGCAGTCATTCAAAAAGACAAAGAAAAATCGACCTGACCTTTTAAAATAAAATATTTTTGTAATATTGCAAACCTTTACTAAAAATTAAAAAATGGATATTATCAAAGAAATAGAAAAAGAAATAACAACAAAAAGAGATTTTCCTAACTTCAAATCTGGTGATAACATTACAGTATATTATACTATTAGTGAAGGAAATAAACAAAGAACACAATTCTTCAAAGGTGATGTTATTCAAAGAAAAGGATCAGGATCTACTGAAACTTTTACTATAAGAAAAATATCACACTCTATTAATGTCGAAAGAATCTTTCCTGTAAACTCACCTATAATAGAAAAAATAGAAGTAAATAAAAGAGGGAAAGTGAGAAGAGCGAGGATTTACTACTTAAGAGATCTTCAAGGAAAAAAAGCAAGAATAAAAGAAATAAGATAAATATTATTTTTTAATAATCTTAAATTCTGTTCTTCTATTTTTAGCCCTACCCAACTCATTTTCATTGTCAGCAACTGGATACTTCTCGCCATATCCATTATAAAAAATCCTGGAGCTATTTACCCCACATGAATCAATAATATCTAATACTGCTTTTGCTCTTTTTTCAGATAAAAGCTGATTATCCTCTTCATTACCTATATTATCAGTATAACCATTAACCTCTATGACTAAAGTATTATTAACTTGCAAATAGTCCGCAAATTCAATTAAGATATTTCTAGTAAATGAAGTGATTTCAAAAGAATTATTGTCAAAATAAATATTATCTATCTTAAAAGATTTACCTTCTTCTAATTTTGTTAAACTAATATCAGAATTTAAGGGTGAAAAAGATAAAGAATCATTAGACGAAAAATATTGCGATTTAAAGGCAAAACCTTCTTTCTTAACCGTCATTAACACATCATCATTTTTTGCCAATACTAAAGATGCAACATAACTCATAGAATCAGCTTTTATAACAGTTATTTCTTGTGTTCTCATATTTTTAAACTCTATTTCTATATCATTTAAATTATCATCACTAGAAACAATATTGCCTTTTAAAAAAAACACTCTATTAGGTTTTGCTTTTTCGTATAAACTAAATTGATATAAATCCCAACCACCTATACCATCTAATTTATTTGAGGCAAAATAGGCAGTATTGCCATCTGTACTTACTACCATTGACAATTCATCATAATCTGTATTTATAGGAAATCCTATATTGATAGGCTGACCCCAATTTCCTAAACTGTCTTTTCTAGAATAAAATATATCAAAACCACCAACAGTTGGCATATTATTTGATGCATAAAACAAAGTTAATCCATCAGCATGTAAAAAAGGAGACTTTTCATCAAAATTACTATTAATTATCGGACTAAGATTTTTTGGCTTACTCCATTTATTATCAATAAAATTAACTTCATACAAATCAGTTTTACCTAAACCTCCTGACCTGTCACTTGCAAAAATAAGAGTTAACCCATTAGAAGAAATAGTAGGTTGAGAATCCCAAGAATCAGGACTAGAAATATAATCAGGAAGCTTATAAGGTGTAGACCATTTAGAACCTAGACGTTTCACATAATAAATATCACAATTCTTATATCCATCATAATTAATACTACATTTAGTATAAAATAAAGTTTTATTATCAATTGTAATAGATGCTCCTCCTTCATTACTTTCAATGTTAAATGGATATGCTAAAAGTGTCGCATCAACAAATGAATTTTCAACAAGATTACTAAACATAAAATCTTCAACAATGATATTACTTGCAACTTTTCCTTTTAATTTCTTTCTAGATCTTTGAGTAAAAAACAAACATTCTTGATCAGGAGAAATAACAGGAAGATATTCATCATTTTTGGTAGAAATAGCAGACAATAAAAAAGGTTTAAATTCTACTGGATTGTTTAAGATCTCAGCCACCTGCTTAGCTTTAGAAAAAAGTATAGATGCATCTGAAAAATAAGGATCTTCTAAGGAATATTCAAATGATTTTTTTAAAAATAAATAAGAATTTTTAAAATCTTTTCTCTGAAACGCAATATCTCCTAAAATATAATATAGTTCAGGAAAATTTTCGGAACATAAATCAAGTGCTTTTAATGCATTTTCTTCGGCCTTAAAAAATTTCTTTTGATTCCAATAAATTTCTGATTGTAATGCTAAAAAATAAGCTAATCCATGTGTATTTGAAAGTGACTCCAATTTCTTTAAATCATGTTGATCAATTTTATTATTATGTATTTTATTTTTAAAATCTTTCACAATTCTTTTATGAGTGAATTTAGAAGGGGTACATTCATTATTAATTATATCTTTATGAAAATGTAAACTACTACAAGAAAAAAAACATAATAAAATAAGTAAAGAAAAACGCACTAGATAATTAATTTAACTATTTGTAGAATTCACAATAACTTCTGAAGAAGAAACTATAGAAGCAACTGTTGCGTCTCCTGTTACATTCACAACTGTTCTCATCATATCTAACAGTCTATCAACACCAAAAATAAGAGCAAGTCCTTCTGAGGGAACATTTACTGAACCTAAGACGATCACTAACATTACCATCCCACCTCCAGGAACAGCAGCCGCACCAATTGATGCTAAAGTTGCAGTAAGAACTATTGTCAATTGAGCAGATAAATCTAAATCAATTCCATAAACCTGCGCAATAAAAACAGCAGCTATTGCTTGATAGAGTGATGTTCCATCCATATTCATAGTAGCGCCTAATGGCAAAACAAATGAAGATACTTCTTTAGATACTCCTAAATGATCTTCACATCTCTCCATGGTTACAGGAAGTGTTGCTGCAGATGAACTAGTTGAAAAAGCCAACATTTGTGCTGGAGATATACCTTTAAAAAATTCTACATATCTTAATTTGGTAAATACAGATAATAAAAAAGGATAAACAACAAAAACCATCAATGATAAACCAATAAAAACTAACAATGAATATTTTGCCAAAGTAATAAACAAACTAACACTGGCTCCAAAATCCACTACAAGAGATGCTAATAAGGAGAATACTCCATATGGAGAAAACAACATGATTAATTCTACTATTTTGAGTATTATATCGTTAAGTCCATCAAAAAATCCTCGCACATATTTAGTTTGTTCTTTTGAAAGCAAAACTATTGACAAACCAAATAAAATTGCAAAAAATATTACCTGTAACATATTAGCATTATTACTAGCTGCTGCAAAAATATTTACAGGAACTAAATCTATAACAAATTGTAATGGACCTTCTGCACCAACTTCATTAGCAAGGTTAATTTTTTCGGATGCTGAAGATTCAATATTATTAGTAACTCTAATTGTATTAGCATCAAAATTTGCACCAGGCTCAAATACATTAACTAATACTAATCCAACTATTACAGCAAGAATAGTAGAAAAAAGATAAATTATAATAGTTTTTCCCCCTATTCTAGATAACTTAGAAATATCAGACAGCGAAGAAACACCTTTTATAAGAGAAGCTAAAACTAATGGGACAGCTATTAACTTTAAAAGATTTACAAAAATGATACCAAAAGGTTTTATCCAATTATTAGTGAAATCAATCCATTGCATAAAACTTGCTAACAAGCCAAACAATACTCCAAAAATCATACCAATAATTATTTTCCAGTGTAAAGATAATTTATTCATAACTATCAAATTTAAAGTTATTTTATTTTATTATTAAGAGTACTCCAACCACCACCATTTACTATATTTTTATATCCTTTTGTTCGTAGTAATTGCTTTGCAGTCGCACTTCTAATTCCTGAAGCACAGCAAGTAATTATTTGTTGTTCTTTATCATTTAATTGCTCCAAATTATTTAACATATCATTTAATGGAATATTTAAAGAACCTTCAATATTACCAGTCAAAAACTCATTATCAGATCGAACATCAACAATTACAGCACCTTCTTCTAACATTTTTTTATAGTCTGTATTATCAAAAAATTTCTTTTTTATTATTAAAAAGATTATTATACAAAATATTACTGTAGGTAAATTCTTCATTTTTTAAATATTTTTTTTTCAACTCTTCCATCATTGTAAAAATAAAATAATGGCACATCAAAGATAGGAATAGTTTCTTGACCAAGTATATTAATAATTTTGAAAACTTGCTGTTTAAAATTATGTTGTTCATCTACAATTGATATAGATTCACAGTAACTAACACACTGAGTAGAATCAAAGAACATACCCATTCCATCATCACGACTTATACAGTTTCCTTGACCATCACAATCCCAAGATGGAGGTATACAAACATTTTCACAAGCACTTAAAGACATATAAGATCCCAATCCATTTCCTGGATCATAACAATAATTACCAAAATTGCCTACATAAGTAACACAATCCCATGTCGGATTTGAAGCAGACAGACAAGTAGTATCACAAGCAATAAAAGAACTATACTGCCCTTGACCATTACCAGGATCAATACAATTACCTTGCCCGTCACAATCCCAACTTGGTGTGTGAAAAAACCAATCAAATTTATAAGCACGATAAAGATTTCCACCATTTTGATACTCTAATTGAAATACAATTTGATTATTAGAATCTACTTCAGTTACTACTGAACCCATGCCAAGCCATTGTAAATTACCAAAATCTATTAGGGTATTTCCGTTAGGCAACCTTTGAGCACTACTAATAGAAGGAGTATAGAGTGAGTCAGGATGGACAAATTCCCAAACTTTAGTCGCTGTCATTAACACTGTATCTAATTCATATTCAACAGCTCTAGAAAGTTTTACGCCTATATACTGATCACTATGATTCCCATTATCATACATTAAATATCTATTTGCACCTAAACTACGAATAGAATGTTGATGAGTAAATGGATAATCATTAACAAATGTAAAATCATTTTGTGTGCCACCCCATCTCCAAATAATATCACCTGTAAATCGATTTATCTTTGTTATTTCATCTAATCCTCTACAAGAAATCAAAAAATGACCATCAAAATCAATATCAATTGCGTTACCATGCACATAATCTAAATTACTTTGAGTCCATGGGCTTAAATGTATATTATCGGTAATATGAAAATGATCCCAACTTTTCCATTCAAATAATAAATTATGATTCGAATCTAATTCTTGAATAATAAAACCTTCAACAATTGCATTAGGATCTCCTCCTGGAACGACTGTATCCATAGCATATGGTTGAGGATCATATGAAATTAGAACATAATTACCATTTGGTAAAGCTAAAAAATCATGATTATCAGCAATATAACCATTTTGACAATAAACAGAATCCACAACATTTTGTAATGAATCCATTATAAACCATCCCTTTGATGCTCTATCAAAATATGATAATTTATTATTATAATTAACCTTAAAATCCCAACCCTTCATACCCCAAACTTGAGAAAAAATCTCAGTACCAGATGGATCAATTATTTTTACAGGTTTTTGTTGCGCAGACCCTCCTCGTTGAAAAAACAAATTTGCTTGCCAGGCATTGTTTGTATTAACTGTAATATTATACTGTGGTCCTTGTGAAAACATCGTTATAGGAAATAATAAAAATAATAACTTTTTCATAATATTTAAATTTTATTTGTTTTACTTATTAAAAAATGATCAACTAATGTTAAAGCCATCATACTTTCAACGATTGGAACAGCTCTTGGAACCACACATGAATCATGTCTTCCTTTACCTTTAATAAGTGTGACTTTCCCAGTTTCATCAGATGAATATTGATTCTTCATAATAGTAGATACTGGTTTAAAATCCACTTTACAATATATATCATTACCGTTACTAATACCACCTTGAATTCCTCCAGAAAAATTTGTTTTTGTTTTTCCACTACTATTCTCTATAATATCATTTACTTGACTGCCTTTACAAGAAGATATATCAACATCTTCAAATCCATATTTAAATCCATGCACAGCATTTATAGATAGCATAGCCTTGGCTAAACATGCATGTAATTTATCAAAAACTGGTTCTCCCCAACCAGGTTTCATATTTTTAGCAAAAACAGTTATCTGCCCACCAATTGTATCACCTTTTTCTTTATGAATTTTAATTTGTTCTATCATTTTTTTAGAAATTGATAAATCTGGACATCTAACATTATTTGAGAATATTTTATCAGGATCTATTTCCAAGTAAGATTTATTTAATTTAACAGAACCTACTTTTGAAACATAAGCATGAATTTTGACACCAATTTTTATTAGTATTTGTTGAGCGATAGCACCCGCCACTACCCTACATACAGTTTCTCTTGCTGAAGATCTACCACCACCTCTATGATCACGAATCCCATATTTTACATAATAAGAAAAATCTGCGTGAGATGGTCGAAAAACATTTTGAAGATGATCATAATCCTTACTCTTAACGTCATTATTTTTAATTATAAAACCGATTGGTGTCCCAATAGTTTTACCTTTAAAAATACCTGAATTAAATTCAACGATATCAGATTCTTTTCTACTGCTTGTAATAGTACTTTGGCCAGGCTTTCTTCTAGCTAATTGCAAATTAATATGTTCAAAGTCTATTTCTAAACCAGCGGGACAACCATCTATTATGCCACCAATTGAATTTCCGTGTGATTCACCGAATGTTGTAAGTTTAAATAACCTTCCGAAAGTATTTCCCATAGTACAAATATAAGATATTTGCTTAAGTCTTAATTTTGTATTTTAGCATTTTAAATGAAAACAGTAATTAAAAACATATCTAAATTAATTCAAACAGATAATACCAAAAAAAAATTTGTTTCTGGTAATGATATGTCAAAAATAGAAACCATAGATAATGCATTTATAGAAATCAATCAAGGAATCATAAGTGATTATGGAAATATGTTAGACTGGAAGGGTATTGATGACTGGAATAATATAAATATTATAGATGCTGAAGGTGGTATGGTATTCCCTACATATTGTGACAGTCATACACATTTAGTTTTTGCAAAGAGTAGAGAAGGAGAATTTATAAGTAGAATAAAATGGTTAAGCTATCAAGAAATAGCAGATAATGGAGGAGGTATTTTAAATTCTGCCATAAAATTACAAAACCAAGATGAAGAAACATTATATAATGAAGCTTTAAAAAGATTAAATGATTTAGCAAAACTAGGAACTGGAGCTATAGAAATAAAAAGCGGATATGGATTAACAATAGAATCAGAATTAAAAATACTACAAGTTATTAAAAGACTTAAAGAAAATAGTGAAATAACTATTAAGTCAACTTTTTTAGGTGCCCATGCTGTTCCTAAGGAGTTTAAAAAAAATAAAAAAGATTACTTAAAAAGCATAATAAATGAAATGCTACCAATTATTGCAAAAAATAATTTAGCTGATTATATAGATATATTTTGTGAAGTAGGATATTTTTCTGTAGAAGACTTGCAAGATTTATTAATTGCTGCTAAAAGTTATAATATTACTGCAAAAACTCATGTAAATCAATTTAACAGTTTAGGTGGAATAAAAAAGTCTGTTGATTTAGGAGCATTATCTGTTGATCATCTTGAAGTGATGAATAATGAAGATATTTTAGCATTAAAAAACTCTAAATGTATGCCAACTATTCTTCCTTCATGTTCATTCTTTTTATCAATCCCATATAGTCCTGTGAGAAAAATGATAAGTGAAGGTTTGCCTATTGCGCTAGCCTCAGACTTTAACCCAGGATCATCACCAAGTGGTAATATGAATTTTGTTTCTTCTCTTGGATGCATAAAACTAAAAATGACACCAGAGGAAGTAATAAATGCAACTACTATAAATAGTGCTTATGCCATGGGAGTTGAAAAGGAACTTGGAACTATATCTATTGGAAAAAAAGCAAATCTTTTTATAACAAAACCTATTCCCTCTTATAGTTATTTAGCATATAATTTTGGAGAATCAGTAATAAATAAAGTTATTATTAATGGAAAAGTAATTTAAATTATTTTTTAATATTTCTTTTCATATAATAATAATGAATAACTCCATCATCATTAGATAACACACTAGCATTAATAAACTCCCATCCATATGAAGCAGCTAGCTTAACTGCAGCCGGCATAGTTCTAATCTCATTTGATTTACGCATCATCTCACCAATCTCCTTACCTCTCATATCTGTTGATTCAAATGAGACTATTAATTTAGAAGGAGCTTTTATATATTTTTTCATTTTCATTTCTAAAGAAACATCACGTGTAATCTGATCTCTTTCCTCTTGACTAATGCCATTCATTAAATCTTGACTCATATCAATCTCAGCTCCTTTTATAACCATAAAATCATATGCAACTGAGATGTCTGTGTTTTTCTTAACTCCTTTTTTACTTCTTTTTTGAGACATTGACAAAAAAGGTATAGAAGATATTAATATTAATAAAAAAAGATTTTTCATTGATTTCAAATTTAAATTCATATTTTAATATAACGTTCTTAAAAAGATATTATTGTCCACCTAAAATAATTGGCAAATCACCATCACCGTTACCTACTACCACAACTTTCGCATTAGTAGATTTAGCAATCTCTTGAGTTGCCTCTACTCCTTTCCACTTTAGCAGCTGTGGTGTAATAGTTCTAGTGACAATCTTCTGGAATTCAGCTATTCCTTTTGCTTCAATTTCTTTTCTTTCAGCTTCCTTTTTAGCTTTTTGAATTTTAAAATCATACTCTAAAGCTTCTTGTTCTTGTTTTAATTTTTGCTCAATTGCAGTTCTAAGTGTCAGTGGTAGTGTTACATCTCTAATAAGAATTGCATCTAGTGATAAATATTTTGTTTCTACTTTAGCTCTAGTAAGAGATTCAATCTCATCTTCTATAGCTTCCCTTTTAGTTGAATATAACTCCTCAGGCAAATAATTACCTATCACTTCTCTAGTAACTGACCTTATTTCTGGTTTTATAATACGTTCTAAGTAATCCCTACCAATTTCATCGTGTAGAAAACCAATTTTAGATTCAACAGGATTATATCTAAATGATAAATCTATTCTAATTGACAGACCATTTTTAGATAAAACTTCCATCTTTTCAAAGGTTTCTTGGAGTTTAATATCATAAATATGCAATGTATTCCATGGCGCGATAATATGAAATCCTTGACCATAAATTGTTTCTTTATCTAAACCACCTCCAAACTTTTTAAATAAAACAGCTTTTTCTCCTGGCTCGACAGTATAAAAGATACTAGAACCAAATAGTACTATAAATATTAAACTTACTATTCCGACTATCATTGTTTTAGGTAACGCCTGATTTTCCATTTTTTTTTATTTTAATTGTTATGTTAATTGTTTAATTGTTGTTCTAATTTAATTGCATCTATTTTTCTTTTTTCTAAAGTTCGAAGATAACTAAATGCCTTCTTCTCACCAAATTTCTGAGACTTTTTTACCCACTCAATTGCAATATCTAATTTACCGCTTATTTCACTTGCTAAGGCCATATTAAAACAGGCTCTTCCAGCTAACTTAGTATCTTCAGAATAAGTTAATGGTTTCCAAATATCTACAGCACCATCCCAATCATTATTAGCAA
>MDSV01216719.1_pt1 | contig 12485 bp, 10 predicted proteins | sample 810851 | NCBI WGS metagenome assembly MDSV01 (sample SAMN05326640, study PRJNA326480) | marine metagenome | isolation source: seawater | place: Atlantic Ocean: North East | collected 2012
AAAAAGAAGTAAAAAAAATTGACCCTAAAGACAAAAATAAATCCTTAAAATCAAAAGAACTTGCTAAAAAACCAAATTTAACGAAACAACAAAAAAAAGAAAAGATTACTGAGGTAATTTTACCTGATTTGAACTTAAAAACTGCTACAGTTCTTAACTTATTCAAAGATGTTAATTATGACTTAAACAAAGTAAGATTTGAAAAAAAAGTTAAACCTATTTATTTTACCCAGTTTCCCAAAGATTTAGATGAGATACAAAGCATGAAACTAAAAAAAGAGACTTTCATTAAAATTGTACTACCACTTATTGTTGCTGAGAATGAAAAAATTCTTGATGATAGATTCAAACTTAAAAAGATCACTAGTAGAAAAAACACTAGTGATGAAGAAAAACAATGGTTAAGGCAGAAATTTTTAGAGTATAAGGTAAAAAAAGGTAGTGTTGAAGAATTAAAAAAAAGAATGGACATTATACCAGCTTCAATAGCTCTTGCTCAGGCAGCTAAAGAAAGTGGATGGGGAACATCAAGATTTGCATTAGAGGGTAATGCCATTTTTGGTCAATGGACTTGGGATGGCAAAGGAATAGCTCCTCTTTTGAGAGATAAATCAAAGAATCACAAAATTCTAAGGTTTCCAATACTACGTGCTTCAGTAAAGTCTTATAAAAAAAATCTGAACACTCACAAAAGCTATGAAAAGTTTAGGGAAAAAAGATTGGAGATGAGGGAGAAAAAAGTAGCATTAAAGGGTTTGGATCTAACTTCAACACTTGATAATTATGCAGAGACAGGTTCAGAATATACAAAAAAATTAGAAGAACTAATAAACCAGAATAAATTATCAGATTTTGAGCCAGTTAGGTTAGCAAACTCTACGCCAAAAGCATTTGAATTATAATTTATTCGGCTAAAACAAATTGTATCCCTAGCCATCGCCAAAAGCCACTCTTATCGCGTAAAGAACAATTTATTCTTCCTCTCTCACCAAGGAATTTTTCACTTATTTTAATTTCTAATGTATCTTTTTTAATAAATGAGATATTAGAATTTCTCCATTTATTGCCTTCATTAGAAAAACAGTTGATTAGATTTAAATCGGCAACTCCCTCTTGAAATTCAATTTTTACAATTGGCGGGTTATCTGAGTCTTTTAAAAATTTATTTTCAGGAGATATTCTATTATATTTTAATGGCAGTGTTTTCATCAAAGTTTTAAATCTTTTTATTTCTCCATATTTTTCATTGATAGGAAATCTTGGTAATTCAAATAGATCCTTAGTTTCATCAATGACACCTGAATGTTGTCCAAATGCAAATTTGAAACCTAGTTCTTCTATAATTTTTTTAAATTCTAAACTGTATTCACCAAAAGGATAAGAAAAAAATTCCGAGCTAATACCTAACTCATTTTTAAAAATTTCAATCGATTTTAAAATATCTTTTTTTATAATATTAGGTTTTTCATTTACTAAATATTCATGAGAATGACTATGGTTTCCAATTACTACATTTTTATTTTTTGATAATTCTTCAATTTGTTTCCAACTCATATAGTTGAAGCGCCCAACCTCTCGAGTGCTAACAAATAGTAAAAATGGGATTTTTTTTGCTTTTAAAATAGGCCAAGCATTTTCATAAAAAGATGAAAGCCCGTCGTCAATTGTAAGTAAAATTTTTCTTTGTTTCTTATAAGAGGTAAGGTTTTCCTTTATTTTATTGGGATGAATAAAAACTATTTTCTCTTTTTCAATAATTTTAAGCTGTTCCTTAAATACTTCCAACTGAATGTTAGTTGAAGGGTATTTAGCCTCATCAAATCTGTGATACATAATAGATATTAATCCGTAATCATCAATTTTGTTTTGCGAAGATGATGAATGTGCCTTATTATGCAAGGAAACTAAGTTTAGTAATAAAAAAATGATCAAAGATTTTTTAATTATAAATTGCATTGGAAAAAATGATAAAATTGGTCTGAGAATAAAGAAAAATTTTTTTATCCATAATTTTCAAAATAAATTACAAAATAATGAAATATTGGTAAAGAGCATATTAGATTTATTAAAAAAGCACAAAGTAAATATTGATAAGGATTTTTCCATATTAATTAATAGCGGACCTGGAAGCTTTTCATCAATAAGAGTGGCTTTAGCTGTTGCTAAAGGCATAAGAATTTCTAAAAAAGTTAGTCTATTTGGTTTCAAAAACAGTGATTTATCTGATTTTTCTCTTGAAAATATTGAGTTTTTAATTAAAAAAAATTTAATAGAAAAAAATTTGATAAAACCGCTATATTTAAGCTAAATTAGAAAAATTTTATGAGTACTATAGAAGAAAAATGTAAAGAAAAAGGTGTTAGGCTGACTGAGCAAAGAAAAGTCATAGCTAAAATACTCTCTGAATCTAAAGAGGTATATGGTTCTAAAGATCATCCGGATGTAGATGAATTGCACAAAAGAGTAACAGTCTTAGATGACAAAATAAGTATTGCAACAGTTTATAGAACAGTAAAACTTTTTGAAGAAGCAGGTATTTTGATTAAACATGACTTCAAAGCTGGTAAAGCTAGATATGAAATTAATGATAACCACAATCATTTAATAGACATTAATAGCGGAGAAATAGTTGAATTTGTAGATAAAGATATTGAAGAACTTCAAGCAAAAATTGCCAAAAAATTAGGTTATAATTTAGTTGATCATAAACTAGAATTGTATGGCTCAAAAATAAAAAAATAAATTGTCTAAAAAAATATTTATCAAATCTTTAGGGTGCCAAATGAATGAATACGATAGTAATCGTATTTTAGATTTAGTAAAAAAAATTAATTATATTTCAACATTGAATATTGAAGAAGCGGACTGTTATATTTTAAATACGTGCCATATAAGAGAAAAAGCTACGCACAAAGTTTATCATGATATTGGCAGAATAAAGAAAAGATTTAAAGATAAAAAAAAACCTATAACTGTAATAGCTGGGTGTGTGGCGCAAGCGGAAGGAGATATTTTACTGGAAAAAGAAAAATATATTGATGCGGTTGTTGGACCGCAATCATACCACAAGATTAATAAAATAATTTTAGATATTGAAAAAGATAAAATTAAATCTAATGCTACAGAATTTGACGTCATTGAAAAATTCGATAATTTAAATCTGATAAAGAATTCAAATAGTAATGTATCAAGTTTTTTAACGATACAAGAGGGTTGCGATAAATTTTGTAAGTTTTGCGTCGTTCCATATACAAGAGGTCCAGAATTTTCAAGATCACCTGAAGAGATTTTTTCAGAAGCTGAACAATTGGTTGACAATGGTTCACGGGAGTTAACTTTACTCGGTCAAAATGTAAACGCTTATAATCACAATGACATTAGACTATCAGGATTATTAAATTTATTGAGTAAGATAAAAGATTTAAAAAGAATAAGATACTCAACTTCTCACCCAAAAGACTTTACAAGTGATCTGATAGAAGTGCATGGCAACTCTTTAAAAATAATGCCTTTAGTCCATCTTCCGGTTCAAAGCGGCTCAAATAAGATCTTAGATAAAATGAACAGAAAGCATACAATTGAAGAATATTTTCAAATTATATCAAAATTAAAAGATATAAAAAAAAATATCCAGTTTTCTAGCGATTTTATTATAGGCTATCCAGGTGAAACAGATGAAGATTTTAATTTGACTATGTCATTAATGGAAAAGATAAGATTTATTAATTCATATTCCTTTATTTTTAGTGCTAGACCTGGGACACCATCTGCGGACTTAAAAAAAATTGATCAAAATATAACAAAAAAAAGATTAATGATTTTTCAAAAACTCGCAGAAAAAATCAAAAAAGATTATAGGAGTCAACTCATAGGAACTAATGTTAAGGTATTATTTGAAAATAAAATTAAAAATCAAAATATGTATTTTGGTCGAGACGAACACTATAATTCAGTAATTGTGAGTAGTAATGAAGACTTAAAAGGAAAAATTAGACATATCAAAGTTGATAAATGCAACATGAATACACTCTTTGGAAAAGTTTCATCGATAAATAAAATGAAAAATTTTGCTGCCTAATACTTATGTCTGAAATTAGTAAAATTGATCAAATTCTAACTTTAAAAAAAATCGATAAAGAGACTTTAAATATTCAAATCTCAAACAATCAAATGTTAATTTCGATCGTTGGTGAGTTTAATCAAAACCTTAAAGATCTAGAAAAACTAACTAATACAAAAGTTTTCTTCAGAGGAAATTCAATTACCTGTAAAGGAAACGAGACAAATTTGATAAAGTTCTCTGAAGCGATAAAATTTTTGATAAATAAATATATTTTAACCAATTTAATCGAAAAAAACGATATAATGTATGCAGTGAAAAAAAATATTGAAACAGATGAGTCAAACGTAAAGGCTTTTAAACAACTAATTAAAACACCGAGAAAATCAGTAATAGCAAGATCTGAAAAACAATCCGATTATATTAAAGCTCTAAAAGAAAATAATATTGTTATGTCCCTTGGTCCTGCTGGTACTGGAAAAAGTTTTTTAGCTGTATCTGTGGCCATTACTTTACTCATGGAAAAAAAAGTAGAAAGAGTGATACTTTCAAGACCTGCAGTCGAAGCCGGTGAAAAACTTGGATTTTTACCCGGAGACATGAAAGAGAAAGTTGATCCATACTTAAGACCACTTTATGATGCGTTATATGAATTATTCGGTGCAGAAAAAATTGATAAAAAGATTGATACTGGTGAAATAGAAATTGCTCCATTAGCGTTTATGAGGGGAAGAACTTTGAAAAATTGTTTTGCTATTTTGGATGAAGCTCAAAACGCAACAGAAACTCAAATTAAAATGTTTTTAACTAGAATTGGAGAAAATTCAAAGCTCGTAGTTAATGGAGATCCCTCTCAAATTGATTTAATAAACAAATCTCAGTCAGGTCTTGTAAAATCAAAAGACATTCTTAAAGATATCGAAGAAATAAAAATTATTGAATTTGACCATTCAGACGTAGTGAGACATCCTTTGGTATCAAAGATTATTAGGGCTTATCAAAAAAAAAGCACTGATGATAAAAATTAATGTAATTTTAAGTAATTTTTCTTGGAAAAAATATTTAAAAAACCCTAAACGTTTAATCGGCCAAAGCATAAGAATAATTAATAAAAAAGATAAAACTTACAAAAAAAAACTTTTTATTTTTACCTTATTATTGTCTGGGTCAAAAGAAATTAAAAAATTGAATAAAAAGTTTAGAAAAAAAAATAAAACTACAGATATACTTTCTTTTCCATTCAATGAAAAAAAGAACCTTAAAAATTTAATTTTAAATAAAAAAGAAATTTATCTAGGTGATGTAATATTAAATATAGATAAAATTAAAGGTAAACAAAACAATAAAAGTTTTAAAAGTGAATTTAATAAACTTTGGATACATGGTTTTGTTCATTTACTTGGATATAAGCATAAAACAAATATAGATTTTAATTTGATGAAAAAGATAGAAAAAAAATATTTGAATTATATTAAATAAATGTTTAACAAAATTTTAAATAATCCAAATTATGTTTTATATGTAATTCCTTTTACTATCGGCTTATTAACTGTATTTAGTTTTCAACCATTTAATTTTTCATTAATTAACTTTTTTGTTTTACCAGCTCTTTTTTTATTAATTGTTTACGTAAATAAAAGAACAAAGAATACTTACAGAGAAAAACCATATTATAAAAATTTTTTTTTGATTGGTTTCGTATTTAGTTTCGCTTTTTACTTAAGTGGTACATTTTGGATTTCTTATTCCTTAACATTTGACGAGAATTTTAAATTTTTAATTCCATTTTCAATTTTATTTATACCTTTATTCCTTAGTTTATTTACTGGATTGACTACCTTAATTATTGGAAAATATTTAGAATATAATTTTACTTCTATATTATTATTTTCTGCCTCTTTATCGTTTTCAGATTTTGTAAGAGGAAAAATATTGTCTGGTTTTCCTTGGAATCTTTGGGCTTATAGTTGGTCTTGGACAAATGAAATTTTACAGCTATTAAATTTATCAGGTTTATTTGCGTTCAATATAATTGTGATCACTATTTTTACGATACCAGCTGTATTATTTTTAAATTTAAGTTTTATTAGAAAATTTTTAGTGATTTTTATAACTGCAGTATTAGTTTTTACCAATTATATTTACGGCACGTTTGCCGTAAACAAAAATAAAGCGTTCATAAATAATATTAGTAATTCGAAGAAAGTAAATATAAAAGTTGTATCTCCAAACTTTACAATTAAATATGATCAGACAAATCAAGAAATTGAGAATAAACTGAAAAATTTAATAAGATATAGCGATCCAAACCCAGAAATGAACACAATATTTATTTGGCCAGAAGGAGTTTTTACAGGTTACTCATACGGTGAAGTTTTAAAATTTTCAAAATTGATTAAAAAAAATTTTTCAAAAAACCACAAAATTATATTTGGGGTAAACACTATTGAAAAAAAGACAAATAAATATTTTAATAGTCTAATTTTAGTAAATAATGATTTTGAAATACTACAAAAATATAATAAGAAAAAACTAGTACCATTTGGTGAATTTTTACCCATGGAAAATTTATTGAATAAATTTGGTTTTAAAAAAATAACAGAGGGCCATGGCTCTTTTTCAGCGGGAACTAACGATAATATTATAAAAATTGAAAATATTATCTCGATACCTTTAATTTGTTATGAAATTATATTTCCGGAACTAATACAAAAATCAACAGAAGATAGCAACTTAATAATCAACATTTCTGAAGATGGTTGGTTTGGAAATTCAATTGGACCTCACCAGCATTTTTCTAAAGCTATTTTTAGGTCAATTGAAAACAACACTTTTTTGGTAAGATCTGCCAATCAAGGGATAAGTGCTATTATTGATAACAAGGGTGAAATATTAAAAAAATTGGAAACCCATGAGACAGGGAGTATTGAAATGAATATACCACTAATAAAATCTGATTATAAAAACAAAAATGATTTGATATTTTTAATTCTTTTAATTACATATCTAGCTATCTTTTTAATTTTTAAAAAAAATGCAAAAAAATAAATATTTATTTACTAGCGAATCTGTTTCGGAAGGACATCCAGATAAAGTTTGTGATCGAATTTCAGATATGGTTGTAGACTCTTATTTGTCGGCTGATCCTTTTTCAAGAGTTGCTTGTGAAACTTTGACAACAACTAATAAGGTTATTTTGGCGGGTGAAATAAGAGGTCCTAAAATAAGCAAAGATGAAATAATTGATAAGGTTAGAAATTGCGTAAAAGATATAGGATATGATCAAAAAGGTTTTAGCTGGAAGACTGCTGACGTTCAAGCACATTTACACGAACAATCATCTGACATTGCAATGGGAGTAGATTCCAAAGGAAATAAAGATGAAGGAGCAGGAGATCAAGGAATAATGTTTGGATTTGCCTGTAAAGAGACAGAAGATTTAATGCCTGCACCAATATATTTTTCTCATAAAATTTTAAGAAAGATGGCAGAAGATAGAAAAAAAAATATTTTACAAGGAATTGAACCCGATTCTAAAAGTCAAGTGACCATGCAGTATGATAATGATAAACCTTCAAAAGTTACGTCTATAGTAATTTCAACTCAACATTCTAGAGATTTAGATCAAAAAAAAGTTAAAGAATTAATAGTACCATACATAGAAAAGTCCATACCAACTCAGTATTTAAAAGATTTAAGTGAAAATGAAATTTATATAAATCCTACAGGACAATTTATTATTGGGGGACCAGACGGGGACACAGGGTTAACCGGTAGAAAAATTATTGTTGACACTTATGGAGGAGCTGCCCCTCACGGCGGAGGAGCGTTTTCAGGAAAAGATCCAACTAAAGTAGATAGATCTGCAGCTTATGCTGCAAGATATTTGGCAAAAAATATTGTTGCTGCAGGGGTTTCAGACAAGTGTTTGATACAATTAGCTTATGCTATCGGTGTTTCAAAACCTTTGTCAATTTATATTAAACTGGCGGATGAAGATGAAAATAAAATAGAGAATGTTAAAAAAATTGTTGAACAAAATTTTAATCTTTCCCCTAGAGGTATTAGGGAAATGTTAAAACTTAATAACCCTATATATGAAATAACATCCGCTTACGGACATTTTGGCAGAAAACCCTCTAATAAGGGTGAATTTACATGGGAAAAAACAGATAAAATTGATTTATTTAAATTGTAATCTTGAAAAAACCTTAATTTTCACTAAAATACATTAAAAATACTTAAAACTTTGAAATGGGCTTCAGCCCATTTTTTTTTAGGAGCAATAAAAATGTTAAATAGAGGATTAGATAAATTAGAACTTTTAAGAATAGTAGATGCTGTTGCTAACGAAAAATCAATTGATAAAGAATTGGTTATTGGTTCGATGGAAAGCGCTATACAAAAAGCTGCTCTAACAAAATTTGGAAATGATAATGATATAGAAGTTATCATAGATAGAACTAGCGGTGAAATAAAAATACAAAAAGTATTAGAAATCGTAGATCTTGTAGAAGACTCCGCTAGGCAGATAAACCTAAATGATGCAAAAAAAACAAATAAAGAAAATAAAGATTTAAAAGTAGGAGACAAGATATTTGAAGAACTCCCACAAATTGATTTTGGAAGAATTGCAGCTCAAAGTGCAAAACAAGTTATAAGTTCTAGAGTTAGAGAAGCAGAAAAAAATAGACAGTTTGATGATTTTATAGATAAGCAAGGACAAATATTAAGTGGAATAATTAAGAGACTTGAATACGGAAATATAATTGTTGATCTGGGAAAAGCGGAAGGAGTTATAAAAAAGGATGAACTTATACCAAGAGAAATTTTAAAAACAGGTGATAGAGTTAAAGCCTATTGCTACGAAGTAAAAAAAGAGCTAAAGGGTCACCAGATTTTCTTATCTAGAGCTCATCCCCAGTTTTTAGCAAGATTATTCTTTCAAGAAGTTCCTGAAATTTATGAAGGCACTATAGAAATTAAATCTGTTGCAAGGGATCCGGGTAGCCGTGCTAAAATATGTGTTAACTCCAAAGATACATCTATTGATCCAGTAGGAGCATGTGTTGGAATGCGAGGTAGTAGAGTTCAAACAATAGTCAATGAATTACACGGAGAAAAGATTGATATAATCAAATGGACTGAAGACTTACCTACTTTAATTTCAGAGTCATTATCACCAGCAGAAATTCAAAAAGTATTAATAGACCAAGAAAATAAAAGAATAGATATAATTTTAACTGAAGAAAATTTAAGTAAAGCAATTGGGCGAAGAGGGCAAAATGTAAGATTAGCATCTAAACTAACTAATTACGAAATTGATATTTTAACTGACAAAGAAGACTCAGAAAGAAGACAAGCTGAATTTAAAGATAGAACTGAAACGTTAATAAAAAATTTAGAGGTAGATGAAACTTTAGGTCAATTACTAGTATCAGAAGGTTTTACAAGTATTGAAGAAATTTCTCAATCTGATCCAGAGGATATTTCTAAAATAGACGCCATAGATGAGGAAACTGCAAAAGAACTTATAAGCAGATCCAAGGAAACTTTGATCAAAGAAAAAGAGGAGGTGGCAAAAAAATTAAAAGAGCTTGGAGTAGAAGAGTCTTTAATTACTTTAAAGGGAATGACTCAAGGAATGCTAGTAATTTTAGGTCAGAAAAATATAAAAAAACTTATCGATTTTGCCGACTTATCCTCAGATGAATTAATCGGCGGGTACGATGAGATTAAAGGGAAAAAAATTAGAGTTGAGGGTTATTTGGAGGAATTCTCATTGTCTAGAAAAGAGGCAGATCAATTGATAATGTCTGCAAGAGAGATTGCGTACAAATAATGTTATGGAAAAAGATAATAATAAAAAAAAGACACTTACTATATCATCAAGTTTAAAAAAAAAAATTGATACTAGCGCGATTAGCACCGATGGAAGAAAATCTTTTTCTGTTCAAAAAAAAAAAGTTTTTAAGTCAAACAAAGATATAAAAAAAAACAATAAACCTTTTAGTCCCACAAGTAATTTTGATCCCAAAAAGAAAAATTTTGCTAGAAAATTTGTTGAACAACAGGCTACGAAGGATTTTATTAAAAAGGACAATAAATCCACAGGTAAAAGTAAATTAAAATTAAAAAATCCTATAGACAAAAGAGATTTTAAACTAACAGTTTCAAGAGCTTTAAATGTTGAGGAAATAGAGATCAAGCAAAGAAGTTTAGCGTCAGTTAAAAGAGCAAGATTAAAAGAAAGAAAGGTTAAGCCAGAGGGTGAAGAAAAAAAAGAATTTAAGAAAGTTATTAGAGATGTAAAAATTCCTGAGCAAATAACTATTCAGGAGTTATCAAATAGGATGGCTGAAAAATCTAGCGATATAATAAAATTTCTTTTAAATATGAAAGTTATTGCTACTATTAATCATAACATTGACAAAGACACAGCAGAGTACATTGTTAAAGAGTTTGGGCATAAACCGATTTTAGAAGAACAACCTTCGCTTGAAACTGGAAAAATAAGACAAAAGTTAGAAGGAGATATTAAAATAAGGCCTCCTATTGTTACAATAATGGGGCACGTAGATCATGGAAAAACATCTTTACTTGACTCTCTAAGGGATACAAACGTAGTTTCAGGCGAGCATGGAGGTATAACCCAACATATTGGTGCTTATCAAGTTACAACAGAAAATAAGAAAGCTATAACATTTATAGATACACCAGGTCATGCAGCGTTTACGGAAATGAGAGCAAGAGGGTCTAAAATAACTGATATTGTCATTTTAGTAGTAGCCGCAGATGATGGAATAAAACCACAAACGATCGAAGCAATTAAGCACGCAAAGGCAGCTAAAGTTCCTATAATTGTAGCTATAAATAAATGTGACTTACCAGATAAAAATATAAGTAAAATCAAAAATGAAATGATGCAGTTCGAGTTAATCGCTGAAGATTTAAGTGGAGATACATTATTTGTAGAAGTATCTGCAACAAAAAAAATAAATTTAGATAAATTAAAGGAAGCAATATTGTTACAATCTGAAATCTTAGATTTACAAGCTTCTTTTTCAGGACAAGCTAGAGGAGTTGTAATTGAGTCTAAAATCGATAAGGGGAAAGGGCCCGTTTCGACAATTTTAATAAGTAATGGGCAGCTGAAAAAAGGGGATTATTTTATTTGCGGTGATACTTGGGGAAAAATAAGGGCTATGATAAATTATGAAGGTAAAAACGTAGATGAGGCTCTTCCCTCGACACCTGTTGAAATATTAGGGATGAATAGCTCTGCTTTTGCAGGAGCAGAGTTCATGGTTACTGAAAGTGAAGAAGATGCAAAAAAAATGTCGGAATTTAAAAAAAATAATTCTACAAAAGGTCAAACCTTAGCAAAAGATAAAACTACGCTTTTTGAAAAAACATCAAACAAAGATGAACTTAACATTATAATAAAATCAGATGTTCAAGGATCTAGTGAGGCATTAAAGATGGCTGTAAATAAAATTGAACACGATGAAGTAGAGCCGAAAATAATACTTTCAGATATTGGAATGATTAATGAGACTGATGTATCACTAGCTAAAGCATCAAATGCTATTTTAATTGGATTTAATGTAAAACCAAATAGAGAAGCAAAAAAATTAGCAGAAGCTCAAAAGATTGAAATAAAATATTTCAATATTATTTATGAGGCTTTAGAATATGTTGAGAAATCTTTATCAGGTTTATTGGAACCAGATATTAAAGAAACAGTTTTAGGATCTGCAGAGATACAAAAAATCTTTAAAGTGTCGAATGCAGGCAAAATAGCTGGTTCAAAAGTTTTAAATGGAGAAATTAAAAGTAAATCAAAAGCAAGGGTAATCAGAGATGGAATCGTTGTTTTTAATGGTGAGATACAAAGTGTTTTTAGGGAAAAAAATCAAGTTAAAGAAGTCGGTACGGGTCTAGAATGTGGAATAAGTATTAAAAACTTTATAGATTTTAAAGAAAAAGATGTAATCGAGTCTTATTTAGCAGAAGAAATTCAAAGGTCTATTTAAACATGAAAAATCAATTTTCTAACAAGCCATACAGTCAGCGGCAACTAAGGGTTGGTGAATTGGTTAAACAAAATTTAGGAGAATTATTCATTAGAAATGAGGCCAAGATACCACTAATTAACTCAAAATTGATAACAGTTACTGAAGTTAGAATGACACCAGATCTTAAAACTGCTCGGGTTTATGTAATTCCTCTAGGAGGAATAGATATGCGAGAAACAGTTAGTGTCTTGACGGAATACTCCCATCTTGTTAGAAGAGCCTTGTCTAAAAGGCTAGATGTTAAGTTTCTTCTTAAACTCACATTTGTTGAAGATAACTCATTTGAATATGCTGAAAAGATTGAAAAGATAATAAAAAAGAATAAAGAAAATGATAAAGAAAAAAAA
>MDSV01009511.1_pt1 | contig 12484 bp, 2 predicted proteins | sample 810851 | NCBI WGS metagenome assembly MDSV01 (sample SAMN05326640, study PRJNA326480) | marine metagenome | isolation source: seawater | place: Atlantic Ocean: North East | collected 2012
AAGTATTACCTGATAATGTCGCATCATGTTCATTAGGATCTGCGCCCCAAAGTCCACCTACGGTTTGCATTTCCAAATTGACAGTATGCTCCATTCCATCATCGTAATAATCTGAAACTTGAATGTCATATGTCCCAGCAGGCAATACTCCATAGTTTGGTAGAGAATTGCTCGAACTTAACATAGTGGCACCGGTGGATGGGTTAATGTTATCATTACTGTAGAATGTTGTTCCAGAACTTGGGTCTGAGCCATACGCGCTATCGCGGAATCCACAAGTAGAAATAGACCCACAATCTTCATAGCCCCAGTAGTAAACAGCATTTGTATTTACATCTGTTACACTCACTGAAGTTTCGTCAGCATAATAGTTGAATCCACCTTCAGTATTAACTGTAATTGCAATTCTTGCTTCTTCTCCAGATGGTACTGTAATAGTTGCGCCTTGAGAATTTTGATTACTACCGAAAGACTCTGTTACCAAAGTAGTAGTTACAGTAGATGCGCTGCTAGAGGGCGAAAATGTGACTAGATTGGCTGTGGAAGTATCGAATCTAACATTGTAGTCAAGTGGAACTCCTGTAACAGCCCATCCACCTGCTGTAGAATCATAAGACATCACAAGACTATGTCCTGGACCTAATAATTGGTCCATTCCAAGATATCCTTCGTCTCCATCAGCATTGTATAATTCAAGTGAATTATCTGCAACACCTGTACATGAAGACACAGTACAGTCATTAACACTGTTCATCCAGTTAACGCCCCACTGGCCAAAATGATTAGCTTGTGTATTACTGCCCCAGTTCAAGTCAGCAAAGCAAGCGTAAACACCAGTAGATGCACGAGTTCCACAAAGATCTAGATTAAACTCAAACAAATACTCATTCGTATTAGAGAAGTAAGTCATCTGGCGATCTATTGGGTAATCTGTAGTTGCCTTACCAGCAGGATCATCATAGCTCATTATTACATCTTCCATCAAAGTGTTTAGTTTAACTGCTGAACCATCAATAGGAGCAGTTTGTTCACTTAATATTTCAAAAGAGTAATATCCGGAACTTGGAGATCTTCCTACATTAGGATACTGATCCGGATCTTTGTTAGTATCATATGCTGCACCATCAGAATATGTCCAGTAGTATTCAACAACATCACCAGCGACTAAAGTAGCAGTTGTAGCAGAGAATGCACACTTTTGGCCATAAGTACTGCAATCATTCATCAGTACTGCTGGTTGTGAGATTTCATTACCTGTAACTCCGGATCTTGTTATTCTGTAATTCAAAATTGTGTTATCCATGAAATCATCTTGGTTAGCATCCGTAGAATCGATGACATTTTCTGAATCGCTAATCTCCAAGTAAAGAGTTCTAGCGCCATCCAAATAAGATTGACCCTCATAATGGATTGTGTGATCTGTTGGTGGTGTCGAATCAGGAGTCGTATCTTCCAAGGTGAATACTAAGTAAAAATTATTCACTCTATAAGTCCCATAGTCGTAGCAACGGTGCTGATATGTGCCGCCATAGCAACCGTAACTCCCGTAACCTGGTGAGTTAAGAAGACTATCAAAACCTAATGCCATTTCAATGTATGTGCCGCCATTTAATGCTTCAGAAATCATATTAACCTCACTATTAGGATCATTACAATCTGTGGTGCTTGAACACAATGTGTCGGAAAAACTAGCACTAGTAGTTGTCCAATATGTATTGAATCTGCCAACTGCAGTAGAACTAGCCAAACTGTGTAATCTCTCTTCAGATGGAGTTATAGGAATTGGAACGTTGGTGTCAGAAACTACTACATCTGTCTCTGCATGGTCTGCACCGCCTTGATATACTAATCGCATTTCATTTCCAGGAGTAACTGAATGTTCGTAAACATAAGCACAGGGGAAAATATCTTCGTATACATACGTATAGCCCCATCCATAACCGTCTGTCTGGATGTCTTGTACAACACAAACTCCATCAGGAGTCATACCAGAAGTGTAACCGTATTGGTACCAACCCAAGTCAACGTAATAATATGAATATGAGGCAGTACCTATTGATACAGCATCTATCTGTGAACCATCATCCCAACCAATAGTTCTAACAGTGTTCCAACTATTAGCCCCTGCAGCACTTTCTTGAACTATAATCTGTGCACCAGCACCAGGGCCATCGCCCCATGAGTCTTGCCATTCAATCTCATAAGTTGCTGCTGGCCAAACTCCAGATGCTGTACTTAAACCCCATGTTGGAGTAATAGTTCCTGTATCACTTTGGTCGCCAGAACCTTGTACGTCCCAGTTGTAAGGACCGTAGTTTATTCCGCCGCCGCCACCAGTAACTGGAGCAGCTAATGGAGTACCAGTACAACTACTTGGATCGTATAAACTCATCAATCCGGTGTCAGGTACGTTATATGACATTGCGCCACCAAAATAGGATGGCAGTGGTGATCCACCGCAATCTTCCATTACCATCAAAGAAGTTTGCATCTCTAATGGCATTGCATTAACAGGAGATATATCCATGTGTGCAGTAATTTCTTTAGTGGTGAAAGCTGTTTGATCATTTGCAAAATCAAATTCAAAGAGTGGTGTATATTGATGATTGCCTAATGCTTGATTGTAATATCCAACTCCATAATATCCTGAAGTGGAAGCATAACATTCTTGATCAGAAATAACGCATGTGTCGTATGAATTGGAGGAGGTGTAAACTGTATCTGTGATTGTAGGATCGATGGTCACTGGGAATGTAGTGTCTTCATCCATCAAATCACTGATAGAAATAGCCGTAATTATTTCGACTACCTCTGATTTCTCACCTACAGAGATGAAATAAGTAGTAGGGATGTGAGTTTCAACAACCACTCCTGCCTCATTCAAAGTATTGGCAGCAGAAGTTGGTGCAGCAAATTCTGCAACTTGCATCCCGGTCTCTACATCAATAACGGAAATTTCGCTATTAACTGACAAATAATTGACATTACCAATCATCATGCCGTCAACGGCCAAACTGTGCTCATCTGGGAGAATGACTAATTCCTTGAGCCCTATGTATCCGTCATGCTTTTCCAAGTTTAATTGGTTGATCATGTTCTGATTCACATCATTGATTACTAAATCTTGCTTTACCATTCCAGAATCGACTGTATATGTCAAATCTATAGTTTCAGAAACCGAATATGAAATCGAATTACCAGCTAACTGTGTAGGAAATTGAGCTAGCGGATAAAGTGTGGTCTCTTTGTAAATTGGTGGAAGGAGGTCAGCCATACCATTAACTGCAATTGGAGTTATTGAACTGGATGATTTTGAATGGCTCAGCCTAATTACTGATGATTCAAGTCCTGAGGCAATAACCTCTCCACTGCTAAGTTCCATTTCAAATCCATTGGTTAACGAATTATCAAACTGTATTGGATGTTCCAAGGATTCAGTTTGATAACCTCTATCCGTTGCAACAATATTTGAGTTAATATTTTCCCATTTACCATCGTCGCCAATGAAATGGATAGGATTCATGGACTGCAATATTTTGTATCCATCTTGTGTATTATATGTTTTACTATTTTCAGTCCTCATACCTACAAGTTCATCAGCAGAATCTAATCCCGATGATTCCTCAATTTCGTTCAATCCAGATTTTTCTTCTGGCGCATCAAGAAGCTGAAGATCTTCTTCTTGTGTTTCAGTTTCTGAGTTTGAAATTTGCTCAGTTATTTCTGTGTTATCAACAGTAACTGACCAAGACATTAGCAGCATTAATGCGCAAAGCATTATTGCTATACCTGTACTTCCAAAAACAGCTTTTTTATTCAATTCTCTTATATTTTTCATATGTCATTCCCTACATGCAACACCGCATGTAAGCACAAGCACGACTTGTACCCCTTATGAGCATTGGGGTACATTATATTTGAAAACAAGAAAAAAAAAGGAAAAAAGGACATAAATTAAAAATAAAAAAAAGCCGAGATAGCCCCCCAAAAGAGGCCATCTCGGCTAAAAATATAACACCCTCAAGTGTTATGTGTTTTCAATCCTACAACTAACGTAAAATATCAATAATCGTATTCTTTATCGTCGCCTTCTTCATCATCTCCACGAGACAGTATGAAAGCACCTACAACAAATGCAACTACGACAACTCCACCAATTACACCCCAGGTCCACACTGGAACATCAGAAGATGCATCACTATCAGTAGTAGTTGATCCACTATCAGCCGGTTCATCAGCTTCTCTGTTATAATCTATAGTAGCATCAGAATCTGTTGCCGCGACATTCCTTACCTCATCATAAGGCATTACAGCAAAGTGGACAGTGAACATACCGGCTTGCGTATACTTATTAATTGTGATATTGTTATTTTCTGTCTCTTGACAGTCACCATTTGAGATCATTGATTGGGCTTCAGTAGCATCAAAAGAAGACTTCTTCCAGCAGACATGCCATCCTTTCAAGTCACCAGAATTAGCATCCGCACCAGCAGTATCCCAAGTTAAAGACCATGTTTCACCCACAGATGATATTGCAACATTGGCCGCAGATATGTCATCCACTTGCTTGTCTGCAGTCTCACTAGCTGTTTTGGAGTCGCTGCAGCCATTATCATTGCAAATTTTGGCTTCTACTGTATATAATGTGTCGTGAGTTGTTAGAGTGCCAGGTACATTATCTGAAAATCCATCAGTTTCGGAATATGACTTAGTATAAATCGGATTTTGACAGCCAGACGCCCCTTCACACACAGTGATTGTTACGCTTTCGTCACTTCCTAGTACAGCACCCCATGTCATACCTATTCCTCCGCCGATTCTAGCTTCAGCAGTTACCGACGTCACTGAGTTGCTTGGTATTGATGGCACTTCACAATCTTCGCTTAGCAGATAGAAAGTTGATTCTTCAAGCATTTCACCAGAAGGGAAGTTGTAAGTGTAACTTTGAACATTTCCTTCACCTACAGCAGGTGCGCTGGACGAACCAAGTCCATACTGGCCATCAATCTCAATCCAAAATTGAGTGACACCAAGGTTTCCGGAGAATACTATCTCCATTGACTGAGAAGACACCACATCAGAATTATAGTTAGTGCTTGGAGTAACTGAAAAACTAGCAGCAGGTGTGTATGTTCCAACACATTGAGAAAGTTGAATTGGGTCAAGGCTAGAATTTGCAAATACAACATCTAAACCACTGGAACTATATGCAATAGTATAATCTACAACCACGCCGTTAGCTAATCCGTCACTATCAAATGTCTCTTGGTTTACAACATTTGCAGTAATCTGACCGGTCCTCTCTCCTCCATAGGGATCACTTACAGTCACAAACACCGTAACTGAAGGAACCATAGAAATATCCGCTGTAATTTTACATTCATCTGTTTCACAACCAATTTCCGGCACATCAGTCATGGACCACGAATACTCAAGATTATCTCCTTCTACATCAATTGCGTTAACATTGAAGGTCATTAATGTGCCAATGGGCACAGATTCTTTAGGACCATCAAATGAAACTATTACCGGTGCAAAGTTCTCAACATTCATTCTTATAGATTTGAGATTGTTTGCCATATTATCTTCTTGCTTTAATGTAGTAAGAGTGTTGTCTGTATCATTACCTACTACTAATCCAAGCATGTTGGCATGTGCCTCAAGTTCGAACATCCCGGTATCGATCATCAAAGTTTGGCAAACTACACCAAGATCATCCCCTGTTGTAATTTTATCTGTAGAACCGAGGAATTGATGCGATTCGTAACCAAAAGACACTGCACTGGGACAATCATCTCCATCAAATGAAGAAATAACATTATTAGTTAGCATATCAGTCATATCAAATGACATATTCCAGTCATATACTCTATCACTATTTGATGCTGTATTAAGAACCTCGGCGACAAGCAAATATGAACCCGGAGACATAGTATCTGCAACTTCTCCGCCTACTACATCTAGCCTGTCAATGACATCATCTCCTGTATCAGCATCAGTAGAGTATTCCGCTAAGTAGAAATCAACCAATTCAATGTCATCAAAAGTTTCTGCAGAACCATAGATAGTGTCTGCATTATTTCCTTGGAATTCATCACCCGAATTATCTAATTGGGTTTCGCACAAATCACCATTGCCGCAAGGACCATAGGTGTTAAACGAGAGTAAAGTGGCAGTAACTGAATATTCTCCATTGGCTGGAACTGTTACTGTAATCGGTGAAGAATCTACTGATTCGTAAAAATTACCATTCAATGAACCATCAGAACCAATTACCATCCTTGTATCTGTTTGTGTTTGTGAAAGATCTGTAGAATTCCTGTAAACTTCAACAACATGTGATTCACCAATTACTACATATGATGACGAACCAGACACAGTTGCACCCTCGGTAGTGATTTCAATAGTAGTATTACGTATGTTTGAGTCGGTTTGTGATGGGTTTTCATATGCAACTGTCACCACGAATTCTTTATCATCGGTACCTTCAGTTGAACCTGCCTGAGGATTACCATCATCGTCAAGCCAAGTCAATGAGACATCAATGTCCATGAAATTTTTAACACTGACAAAGATAGTTTGTTCGTCATTACCAGGGTCGCTATTATATGGTGAGATGAGTTTGATCTCAACATGATAGTCACCTGCGAGAGGATTCCAAAGAATAATGTTTCCTGCAGCGTCTTTTAATGTAGTCTCCCCGCCATTTAGGTATTCTCCTGCAGCAAGAGCAGTAGCATCACAACCTGTACTACAAATAACTGTTGGATTATCCCATGACAGGTCATTACCACTAGCATCTTTTGCAATTGTAGTAGGATTACCATTTTCTGAATTGTATATATTTAACTCATATTTCAAATCAGTTAAATCCGCATCTCCAGAATTTCTAAACCACGCTTTAAAATCGACTTCACGACCTGCAAGCAGTGTGTTTACTTGCTCGCCCAACGGGCTGGTTGATGTCTCTCTTGGCTCGGTTATAGAAACTACTTCAGGATCTGCTCCAGATCTGCTGCTTGTCTCTTCATAATTATTTTCTTCTTGTAACTCGTACACATCAATGCTGGATAAAACACTAGCCAACATCAAAATGACGAGAATCATTGGGGTCATTTTTCTCATAAGGATACCTCCGACGGTTCGGTATCCTCACCCACGCTAAACGCCGTATTTATAATATGCCAAGGTTTTTTTATGGCGAAAAGGCCCTATTTTCCCGGATTAATGGCTTTTAGCATTGCGATTAACTACTGGAATGGAGTGGTTTTTTTGTATAAATTTTCGTTAGTGAATTATCTAAAATATAGAAAAAAGACATATTATGGTCAAAATTCTCTCAATGCTGCTGAAGGCGGAACTTTTGTAGACCTACGTATTGGTTCTGCAGTGGCTATAAGAACCAACATCCATCCACCTAAAATTACCATCATAATGGTAAACCATGGCAAAGTAAAATCAGCACCTTGAGACTCCCAAAATGCAACATACAGCGCTCGGTGGAATCCTACTGCAACCAAAACACCGTTCACAATACCGAGCAGAGCTACCCAAGAAACCTCAATTAAAAATGACAACATGACCATCTTTTTTCTGTAGCCAAGTGCTCTAAGAATACCAATTGTTTTCCTCCGCTCCGACACTGAGCGAACTGTCACCACACCAATGCCGGCTATCCCCACTATCAATCCAAGAGCCAAGTAAGCCTCAAAAATCCCCAAGATTGCGATGACTAAAGATTGAATTAATAACACATCATCGGAAATAACAGATACTGCAACGCCCTCACCATTGAGTTCTTGTTCCAAAATCTCAGACAATTCTGCTGTTGCAATCCTTACATTTTCTGGTTTACCTGTAGCAGAAAAGGTATTGACATCAGAGTCATCAAAATTCGCCGATGGTTGTGCCGAATCACTCAAACTAACATACATTCTGGTCAATCTCCCATCAAACTGACTTTCAACTATTTCATCACCTAACCAAACACCTGGAGAGAACAAATAAGATGACTGTTCCAAGAACCCTGCAACTACTACTTTTCGCGTATTTCCAGGATTTGATAAATCAATTAGAGAAATCGAATTTCCAATTGAAAAACTTAACGTAGAAATGCTAGTTCCATCAGTGTTTAACTCCAGTCCAAAAGACGCATCTAATAACACTAAATCGTCACGCTCACCAACCGTCTTCCAAACCTCCAATTCAGAACTACCAAATTGTTCATCCCATTCATATAATGGCAAACCACCATGTTCGGAAAATCCTTCATCAAAACCACGCAAAATATAGGGCATTCTTTCTTGATTATTGTCTTCTAAAAATACTTCAGCCCGATATACAGAACCTATCGCATCAATATCAGTTACTAGGTTAGAAGAAATATTCCAATCCATCGCGTCATTAGATAATTCGATTGGCCTTGAACGAGAAGAGGTTAACATCAACTCAAACTCACCTTCTGTTTCCTCAACAAATGAACTAGAGTAATTGTCAAACTGTTCCGTGTAACCGCTCAACACAACTACTGAGAATACTGTGATTGAAAACATAGCCATAACTACAGCAGTACGCACTGGACTAGCCAATGGATGTGCTAATGCAACCGAAACCGTTGGACCCATGCGTTTGGTTAACACCTTGGAACGTCCCAATCGTGAAACCAGCATTGGTGCTGCACTTGTCAACACCATTACTCCTGCAAATACCTCCACAAGACCAAGTAAAATAAATGATAATTCATCTGGAGTCATATCCTTTCTTGCAGGATCAATTCCAGATAGCAACATTGTCCAGATTAGCAATAATCCACCGAGCCAGGCAAAGGTATTGCGACTTGCATGTCTTGCCCAACGACCCCAAAGGCTACTTTTTTCTCCAAAAGTTATTGGCAATTCCCAAGTTAAAATTGGCACAATACTAACGATGGCGAAAACACCACCCATTGTCCATAAAAGGTATGCAAAACTAGAATCGAATCCTAACAGCAGTAAAACTAACAATGACAGTATTGCGGCGGCAAATGAACATATTTGCACCAATATCAAAGGCCAAGGAATGCCAGATTTAACCCTTACAAGCCCGCCTCTAAGTGCAGAAACTATATTCAATTTAGACGTCCAAAGTGCAGAAGCCCATAGCGTTACCATCGCCAACATAAAGCCCCAAGCCCAGCCGGCAAACAGTGAAGAAAAGTCCCAAGAAAAAGTGAATATGTCTGAGCCTGCCGTCGAGAAAATGCTGCTGAAACCTGCACTTATACCCATGGCTAACAATAAACCAAGTAAAGCTCCAACAATGCCTGCAAGCGTCGCAATAACTACTCCTTCAAGTACTGCAAGAGCCCTCGCATCAGACCTTGTAATTCCAATGGCTCTTAACACACCAAGTTCACTTCTTCTAGATTCTGCTAACATCAAAACTATAGTCAAAACCAAAAGTACTCCTGCGGCAATTGTGAATGTTCCAAAAACAAGAAACATTCCTGATATCAAGCCTGATGATTGCTCTGCGACTTTTGCAGCTTCAACTTTGACTGCAGTAAATTGCAAGTTTAGATCTTCACTATCTGATTTCTCATTAAACCATTCTGACAGTCTGGTTATTGCTTGCTGGACGACAATATCATCTGAAGAATTTAAATCACCGCCTGATAAAATTACAATTGAACGTTCATTATCTCCTGCAGCAGATAATTTTTCACCATATTCTAAGGAAATAAAACCAAGTACTACTTCATCTAAATCTGACAACGACTCGAGACCTTCAAGCTCACTATAAACGCCATCATGAGTGAGGCGCAATGCACTATCATTACCAAATGCATACGGAATTAAACCTTTTATCCACATTTGACTAAGACCTGGTTGCATATCTAATGCCGATAATCGCTGAGATACTGATACATTCGAATCTTCGACTAATACCGGAGAATTATCACCACCAAATGCTAACAATAATTGCGGCAGATCACCAAATCCTCCTGCTGAAGAAACTACTGGCAACCTAATAGTTTCAATGGAATCATTAAAGCGCAATATTCCTTGCCCATAGCTGCACCAATTTCCAAGTAATACTGAAGACAAGGCAACATCTCCATCACACTGTTCGTGCAAGGTAATATTTTCAGCAATACTTTGCGGCCAATTATCACCTTCTTGCCAAATTGTAAATGAACCATTAATGTCTTTAATATCCATCAAGTATCGCTCAACTGTTACTAAACCTTCAATCTCCAAATATAATGAGCCATCAAATATTAAATCAAACGATAACACGGTTGAAGGTAAGATAATTGACAAATTATGCATCACTGAGGAACTTAAGTCAAGACCATACTCATGTAGAATTAAATTATCATCATTTGATTCTATGGCGAACCAACCATCTTCTACAGCTACAATATCTTCCATTTCACCATTTGATTCAGCCTTAGCCCACACTTTTTCATTAATTTCAGATTCACTGGCTACAATTATTCCACCTGTATAGGCTATAGCAGCATAATCTCCGCTATCTGTCAAACTGAAACCATTGATTCTTTCATTATCATTGCTTTGCCACACCCAAGCATCACCTTCACCCGATATTTGATGACCAAATCCAGAATCAGAAAAGTGCCACAAAGAACGATTCCCTTGTTCTAATGCAGTTATTTTTTTACTTGCAAGTGTTAGAATTTGTTCATTTTGATATTCAATCTCAACAAGCGGAACTTGCAATACTTCAAGCATGTTTGAATTAGGCAACAATATCGATAAATTTTCACCTAAAGCAACAACATCTTCACCCCTAATGCGGCCCAAACCTTGTTGATAAGAAATTGAAAGGGAGTTTGCTGACGCTTGAAAGTCTAATTCAAAACCAACATCCTCAGCAACTAAACTATTATTCAGTAAATCGCCTAATTCTTCTATCACAGGCACTATGCTGGCTTCATCGTCATGTTTATCGTCTACTGCATAATATACCGTGTTAAGTTGGTCATCTAAATCTTGCAATTTTTGAGCTAATTCAAGGTCTGAAAATAAAGCAGGAGATCTAGTACCCGCTAAATTAGCCATTCCTTCATTTTCTACTACTTGATAGACAGAGAACATTTCTTCAACCCGTTTGCGAGAATTATCTTCGGTAACGTACCAGCCTATTTCTATTAATTCACCTTGCTCAACTTCTAGTTCATCTGCCAAGACCTCATTGATGGCAATATTTGGTGTTGATGAAAATCTATTGATTTCCTCTAAATCGACAAACCTAATTCCATCATTGCCGCCTATTTTTGGCCATATTGACTCACTATCAATTGTCCCATTCATTGCCGCCCAGGTGACTACAGGCAATGATTTTCCAGCCGATGATTCAACGCTTACTCCGGTGATTATTCCTTGTTGCTGACCCTTTATTATATCAGAAAGCGTACCGTCTAGACCGATATCTAACCATACTTGTTCTGCAACTTTTTCTGAAATTATTACCCTTTCACCAGTACTCATATCAAAACCTGACAGTGTAATATCGGTTTGACCCCATGACCCTTCAACTTCTTGAGTAATAGTTGCATCAAGAGAATCACCTACAACTAATGAGGATGTAATGATTGCAGATGCGATTATAAGCCCAGCCAGCAACAAAGCTGCTTGACGTTTACGGCGCAATACATTCTGTTTTGCTAAACGCCAAACCACTAAACGCTGCGGAACTAATAATGGTTGAATTAACACATGGCTAATTACCGCTATACTAACTGCACCAACCCATAACGTAACACCAGTAATGCCTAACCAGCCAAATATCAAATATGCTAGAAAAGCATCGACTACCGGCCCAATTACCAATAATATTTTGACGCCAAAATTCAATTGCCTACTGCGACCAATCATCATGGTTGAAAGGCCAGATGGAATACCAACCAGCAACAATAGAATTATCGCCTCAATAAGCAGTTTTACTCCTCCTCTAGACCTCTTTCATCTCCAACAATTAATCCATCGTCCATGTATAATACTCTACTACACTGTTTAGCAACTTCACTATCATGTGTCACCAGTAAGAAAGTTGTACCCATTTTAGTATTGATGTTTTTCAATAATTCCATTACACTCGAAGAAGTTGTTGAATCGAGATTACCAGTAGGTTCATCACACAATATGACTGATGGGGTATGAACAATCGCTCTAGCAATTGCCACTCTTTGTTGCTGACCACCTGACAATTCACTTGGTCGATGTTGACTACGATCGCCTAATCCTACTGCACTAAGTGCCCCAAGAGCTGTTTTTCTTGCTTCATTTGCAGATATACCAAGCAGTAGTAAAGGCAGTTCAACATTCTCAACTGCAGATAATACTGGTAACAGATTAAAATCTTGAAATATAAATCCAAGGTATTCTGCTCGCATTCTTGACCGTTCATCATCACTAACAGCAAATAATGACTTATCATCAATAATAACCTCACCTGAAGTAGGTTCATCGATTCCAGATAA
>MDSV01242459.1_pt1 | contig 12484 bp, 7 predicted proteins | sample 810851 | NCBI WGS metagenome assembly MDSV01 (sample SAMN05326640, study PRJNA326480) | marine metagenome | isolation source: seawater | place: Atlantic Ocean: North East | collected 2012
AAAAAGAATTATCATTTAAATAACTATTTATACTTAAATTAATATCTGACTTTGCCATTTATATATATAATATCTATTTTTTAAGCAACTTTTTATTTCATTTTTTTATTTAATTTTCTCTTTCCAAATAATTCTAATCTTTTATTTACATATCGTTTTCCAATTATTACTTTTTTATTTATACCTCCATATTGATCATAATTGTATAATTTAAATGGACTCATACTTGAAAAGTCATTTGTTGGAATTATTTTATCATCCATATTTACATCTTCTAATTCTATACTATTATTAATATCTTTAAATGGATCAATTGAGTCATCAGAAACATCATTAATTATATCTCTATCTATTGATTCATTTTTTTCATCTAAATATTTTTCCTTTACATCATGATTAAACTTTTTACTAACTAATTTGTCAGTTGTAAAGTCATCACTTGAATTAGTTTTTAAGTAATCACTTGAAATAATATCACTTGAACTCTCATTTTTCAAATCGGTAGTAATTTCATCACTTGAATTAGTTTTTAAGTAATCACTTGAAATAATATCACTTGAATTTTTCATATCGGTAGTAGTATTATCGTTAGAATTTGAATATGATTCTTTCAATCTATTTAAATAATTACCATTATCAAGCTTTTTATTTATAATAGAAATTAATAAACTAAATATATCATTTTCTAAATTATTAGTATTATTTAAATATTTTGATAAATTAATATATTTAATACCTTTCATATTCGGATCTTTATATTTATTTTCTAATTCTACATATTCTTTTTTGATATTTCTTTCTGAAATTAATTTATAATTTAATGAAATATTTATATGGAAACTTATTGATAATTTTAAATATTTATAAGGAAGAATTGGTACAATTATAAATCTAGTTTTATTTTCTGTGCTAGTTAATTCTTCTACCCTATTGTTATCAATATCCTCAATATTTATCATAATTGGAAATAAATCAATAAATTCTGCTTTAAAATCTTTACTTAAATTTAATACTATTTCTTTTAACAAATCATAATCTACACTAGAAAATATTACATTAAAAAAACCATATTGTTCAATATAAGCTTCTAATATATTCATTTATATATATAAAATAGATTTATATTTTCTTTTATTATTTTTACGAAATTTAATCTATTTATTAATTTTATTTTATTTTCAATACATTTATTAAAATCATAATTTAATAATATTTCATTTATTTTCTTTATTTCATCTAATTTTATAAAAATACAAATATCTTTAAATATATTATCATAATAATTATCTGAACTTGGTTCAGATAATACTATCACTCCTCTACTAATTAAAGGAATAATTCTTGTTAATTCCAATATAGTATTTTTTTTATAATAATGGATATTAAAACTAAATTTTGCTTTTTTTGTAATTTCTTCATATTCACCATAAAAACATTTATCATTAAAATAAATATTTTTAAAATTATCTAAAAATTTTATTCTTCTATCATTTTTTGATCCTAAAAATATAATATCTAATTTCTTATCTTCATAATTTAAATTAAATTCAGGCTCAATAATTGGACTCCATCCATAAGGAACATGAAAAGCTGAAATGCCATTTTTTTTAAATACTTCAATATTTAATAATGAATAATCTAATACTCTTAATGCTTTTTTACATTTTTCAAAAAAATCATTATTCCAAACTCTTTCGGTTGCTAATTGCTCAAAATTATAAACTATGAAATTTTTTGGTAGCTTATCTAATTTATTTATTGAGAATATGATGTATATATTTACACTTTCATAATCTATTTTATTTACTAATTCACATTCTTTTTTATTATACAAAAGACAAAAAAGAAGTGATTCTACAATTTGATATAAATATTTATTATCATTTAATAAATAATACATATATTAATTATCAATATTTTTATTATACATGTAACACATATCTAACACACTCGTAAAAAAATAACCAATTAACAAACAGTAGCAATTTTTTAAAAATTTATCATTTGTTAAATCTAACATATCATCTATAAATTCAATATTTTTAAATATCTCAAAATTATAAGTTAAATGTATATCTTTAAGATTTAAAATAAATAAACAAAAAAAGAAACATGACAAAAAAACTCTTGATATTATTTTTTTTTTACTATATTCTTCATAATACATTTTTGCTTCATTATAAATTAGGATAAGTGCTATAATTCCTAATAATGAGACAAAAAATAACATATTAAATGAATATTCATTTAAATCTATGAAAAATATTTGTATTATAAACATTATACCAAATAATATAATTCCTAATTTATAATATAATGTATCTATACTATTAGCTAAATAGCTATATAATGAAACAAATAAAAATGCAATAGAATATTCTATACTAATTATTCCACTGTAAATTATCGATAAAATAATTAATATTTTAATAATATTTACTAATTTTTTATCAAACATATTCATATCATAATGATCATCTATTATTTTAATCATTGATCCAAATATTAAAAAAAAAATGTTGTTATAAATTTCCATCATATATTATAATACTAAAATATTTATAATATATAATGACAAATATTGGTTTATTTATTCAAATTGCTAATTTTACAGTTTGGAATAAAATAAAATTTATAATAAATAATTTTGATCAAAATATTATTTTAATGCTTCATTTAAATAAAGATATGTTATCTAACTTGGAAATATCAAATATAAAAAAAGAATTTCCTAAAGCTATATTCACAATTGGAGAAAATAAAGGAATGGATATATACGGATTTTTCCTTCAAATTGAATATATAATTAAAAATAATATTCAATTAGATTATATATGTAAAATTCATACTAAAACAGATGATAAATGGAGAAATAATATGATCAGTTCTTTATGTGGATCTAAAGAGTCTATACAAAATTGTTTAAATAAATTTAATGATAAAATTAGAATGATTTGTCCTAAAAATTATTTAAGATTAATGGATCATTATAATACACCATTAATTTTAAATTTATTAAAAATATGGAATATTAAAAATACTTATATTGATGAAATTGATTGGAACGAAAAAAAAAATAAACTTTTAGAGCTTGAATTTTTTGATCCATTTTTTTACATTACTTATCCTTATAATAAAATAATGTATGATGAAGAAATGCTAAAAGATGATGAAAAGCTAAAAAGTTATGCAATATTTCATTGGTTACAAATAGGATATAATGTTTTTAGATTAGTTCAAAATCCTAAGTTAATAACTTATAAATCTCCAAAACATTTGCGATTTTGTGCTGGAACCATGTTTTGGATTGATGCCAAAATATTAATTTCATTTTTTAAAAAATATATTCATTTTGAATCATATTATACTCATTTTGAAAACGGATATTTTCTAAATGATAAACCAACATTTACACATTCCTGGGAAAGATTATTTGTGTTAATTATTTATATAAATAATAAAGGAATACTTGATACATAATTTAATATATAAATATATATATATGAGTTTAAGAGGTTTTGATTGGGAATATTATTTAGAAAAGTATCCTGATTTATATAAAGCTGGTATAAATTGTAAAAAAAAAGCAATAATTCATTATCAAAAATATGGAGTAGCAGAAAATAGATTTCCAAATAAAAATGTTGAAATTATGAATAAGAGAATAGAAAAAAGAAATATTACAAAAATTAATAAATCTTACTCAAGTAAAGAATATGATTTATCTTCAAGGATTAAGGAATATGATAATAGTAGTGAAAGTAAAAAATCAAATTTAGAAATGAAAAATGATATTTTAAATTTAAGAAAAGATATAAACACAATAAATGATAAAATAGAAATGATATTAAAAAAAAATAAACTTATTTAATAACAATAAAATAATCGAAAATGAAAAAATAAATAAATTTTATGAAAAGAATATATCAAGAATCGAGTCTTCGGAAGAATACGAATTAAATAATGAAAATTCAGAAAAATATAATATAATTGCTAACTATTCTAATTCTGAAGAAAATAATGTAAATGACAAATCTAATTCTAATAATTTTAATGAGCCCTCTGACTCTTTTAGCGAAAATTTGAGTTATGATAAATAAATTTTATTATATAATATAATTTATGTATCTAAATAATAAAATTATAAATTTTTTAAAATCAGAAATTAATACTATTAAATTAGAAGATAATAAAGAATTATATATAAATTTTATAATATCATTTGTAAGAGAATGTTATAAAAATAAAATAAATCAATCTTCCGAAGATATATATGATCTAATAAATAGTAATATTATTAAAAATGTATCAAATATTAAAAATTATATTAATTTAAATTTTGATAAATTGAAAGATAAAGAATTACCAAAAAGTTCTAAAGACATTTGTTTGATAACTTATATATACGATGAATTTAATACAAGTTGGTTTCAATATGTTACAAGTATTTTTGATAATATTTTTATAATTAATTATTCAGATAAGAATTTTTTAATAAAAAATTCAAAAATATTAAAATCTAAAAATTATAATAATATCGATATAGATACACTTTTATTATGTAATGATCTTAAATATTATTTTAATAAAATTTTTATTTTAGAAGAATATCAAAAATTGGGTATTACTATCAATGATACTATTTCATATAATACAGATTATATAAAAGAATATTTAAATTTTGATATTAAACATAATATTTCAATTCATCAAATTATTAAAATTAATTCAGAAACTTATAATTTAAATAAACCAATTTATTTATACAAATCTAGTAATAATCATGTAATTTTTAACAATACAAATCTAATATCAAAAACAACAAAAATATATTCAGGAGCTTTAATAGTTTATAATAATATTTTTGAAAATAAATTATCTCATAAAAATATTTATTATAAATTTATTAATAATCCACCAAAACAAATAAATAATATTGAAGATTATGTATTTAATTATAATAATGTTATTGATTTAAAAATTAAATTTAATGAAGTTATAAATTTTTTAAATTCAAAATATAAATTAGAAATATATAAACCTTTAACATATAATTTTATAAAAAAAAAATCAAATTTAATAAAATATAATCATTATGACTATCAATTTTTTAATGAGTCTTTAATCATTAATTTTTCAAATAATTTAAATAATGACTTTCTTTTACTAATCTATTTTGTAAATTTATCTAAAAATTTAAAAAAAAAAATATTTATTAAATGGAATCATAAAATAAAACTTAATGAAATTTTTAATGATGAATTTTACGAAATTGATGAATGTAAAGATAATATTAAAAATTATGATGTAAGAAAATATGATAACTTTGAATCAAATTTACTTGTTCATGATATCACATACATAAATACTAAAAAATTAAATATTTTTTATTTAGAAGATAAATCATTTTTAAAAAATATTTTTAATATATCATGGAATAATAATTTATTTAATCATATTGAAAAAATCGATATTTTATACAAAAATGAAAATTTATTTTTAGTATGTTTAAATGAAAGTAATAAAAAATTAATTTCAAAAGTATTAAATATAGAATCTCATAATATTTTATTATTAAATGATTTTATTAATAATAATAAATATAAGGATATTTTATTAATTTATATATTATTTAAAACTAAATGTATTATACATGATAAATTTAAAAATTATTATAAATTTTTAGTAAATGAAATAATAGATTTTAATAATTTACTTTATAATTCATATAGATTATATACTGAAGATAATAAAATATTATTTAAAAAAATAGATTATGGAATTTCTTTTGATAACCTTTTAATTACTAGTAATTGTGATAATGAATATCTTGATTTTATAAATGACTTTAAATTTATTCAAAAAGCTAATATAATATCAAATATTCAAAATTGGGAAAGTTATAAATTATCATTTATATCGACTATTTTATCTTTAGGAATATGTTTAAATACGATTATAGATAAATCTAAAGAAAAATATATAATAATATCTTTAAATAAAAAAATAGATATTAATTTTTTTTATAATAATTTTATTGAAAATAATAAATTTTATTATGATAATAAAATATTATATATTAGTAGAATTCTATTTGAAAAATTAAATGGATTTAATGAACAAATTGATAGTAAATTAATATTTTATGATTTCTGTGAGAGAGCTCAAATTTTTAATTATGAAAATATTTTTAGATTGGAATATAATTATGAGTTATTATCATTTTGGGGTAAAGAAAATATTATGAAAGGAAATATTTCTAAAATTAAAAAAAATTGTTACCTAATTGAATAATTAAATAATAATAATTATAATATGAAAACATTTATAATTATTATTGAATTTGATAAAAAAATTTATTCTGATAACGAAATAGATAATTATATCTTTAACTTAAAAAAAAAAAATTATAACTTTATTTATTATATTATATCATCTGAAAGATGTAATTTAATTTATCCAGATAGAATATTTATTAATGATTCTAAATTTTGTTTTTTAAATATTTTAAAATATATAAAATTATACTATAACTTTATAGTCCATATAAGGTGTTTAAAATATATAAATTATGATAAAATAGTAAATTATAATTATTTAACAAATAAAATTTATGCATCAAATGATAAAAATAATAATTTTTGTAGGATTATTCCTAAAAATATGGTAAGTAATTTAGATAAATCATATTATGAAAGTAATTGTTTTGAGATTTTAAATTGTTTACAAAAAATATTAAATTTTGAAGTAAAATACATATCTAATAATAATAATAGAGATATATTTATTCAAGATTATCATGAATATGATGAACTAATTTCAATAATTATGACATGTTATAATTCTGAAAAAACAATAGAATATGCAATCACTTCAATTCTTAATCAGACATATAAAAAAATAGAATTAATAATTGTTGACGACTGTTCAATTGATAATACATGTAATATTATTAGAAATTACAAAAAATTAGATAAAAGAATAAAATTAATAAAACTAAGAAAAAATAGTGGATGTTATTTTGCGAAAAATATAGGATTAAAAAATATGAATGAAAATACTAAATTTGTAGCTTTTCAGGATTCTGACGATATTTCTATTAATTCAAGAATTTATAAACAATATATTTTTATGAAAAGAAATAAATTATATTTATCAACATGTTTATATTATGATGATAATTTATTAAAAATGCCAATGATTTCAAAGATGTTTACAATTAATGTATTTAAATCTTTAGGATTTTTTGGAACACAAAGATTTGGAGAAGATGAACATTTTTATAATAGATTTTTTTGTTTATTTTCAAAAAATCATAAATGGAATAATTCTATCATATATAATTCTAAAAATATTGGATTTTTTGGATCTTACAGGTATTATAAAAATTTAAATGACATTTTATATGTTGTTATCAGAAATGATAATTCTTTAACCAAAGTATATAAAAATAGAAAAGAATTTGCACAAAAAATGATTTCATATTATAGCTATTTAAATAATCAGCCAATAGATAAAATTAAAGAAAAATGTTTTTTTAGTTTAAAATATGTAAATAAAAATTTAAAGGAAAAAAATGAAATAAAATCTGACATTCAAATTGAAAATATTTATTTGAATAACTTAGAAATTAAACAAGCCTATATTTCAGAGTCACTAAATCATTTAAAAAGTCGATTTTTTGATAAATATGATTTAAAACCATTTTTTTCTTATAATTTACCATGTTTATTTTTTGGGCTTTTTACTGAAAAAGATATTCAAACATATTTGTCAATAAAAGAAAAAAAATATGTTATTTGGGCTGGAACAGATTTAGATCTAGATCATAAAAATAGATATTATAATTTCCAAATAATTATTAATAATGGATTAACATTAAGTTATGCAATTAGTAATGATTTAGAAAATAGAATGATTAAATATAAAATTAATTATAAAAGAATAAAATTTAGTTTATTAGATGAAAATAACTTTTATCCTATAACATTAAAAGGTGGTAATATTTTTATTTATAATGGAATAAATAATGGTAATGAAGATATTTATGGTAAAAAAATATATGATCAAATAATTAATATTTTTCCAAAATTTAATTTTATTTTTAGTAAAAATTTATATATTCCCAATGAAGAAATGCATACAGTTTATAAAAAATGTTTCATTGGTTTAAGATTAACTAATAAAGATGGAAATGCAAATATGGTTGAAGAAATGCTAAAAATGAATATACCTGTAATTCATAATGGAGATTACGAAAATGCAATAACTTGGAAAGATACTGATTCAATTTCAAAAGAAATAATAAAAAATATACCAAAAATATTAGTAATTTTTGAAAAAGATTTAAATTTAAATGATGGATCACTAGTATGGTTAATAAATTTTATCTCATTAATAAAAAAATTTTATGATTTAAATATCACAGTGTATTGTAAAGTCTTACATCCAAAATTAAAAATTAATAATGTACAATTTGTTACAAAATTAGATCATTATAATTTTAATCATATTTTTTTTAGAATTATAGATAATAAAGTAAAATTTTCAAAATATGATAATATATCATTGATAATTCATAAATTTAATAGAGATCATATTAATTATTATAAAAAATTTAAATTTGTAATTGCTCAAAGTTTATTAATTAAAGATGAATTAAAATTTAATAATATTAGTAATGTAAAAATATTACCTCCTTTAATTGAAAAAATTAATAAAAATAATATTAAAAAACAAATATCTTTTTGTTACTGTGGAACTATAAAAAAAGATTATCAATCTTATGAATTATTAAACTTGTTTGAAAATTTATCAAAAGATTATGACTTTCAATTTAATTTAATTTATGGCAAAGTTAAAAAAACAAATGAAATTTATGATAATGATTTACTAACTCTAATTTCTAAATTAAAGAATAATAAAAAATTTAATATTTATTATAATATAAATAAAAATAAAATTCAAGAGATTTTAAAAAATAGTAAATTTGGAATAGTAATTCATTCTATAGAAACTGATTTTAAGCAACAATCAACAAAATTAATTGAATATTTAGCACAAGGATGTATTCCAATTACTTATTTATCTTATCTTAATTCAGGATATATAAATTATGATTTAAATTTTAGATCAATAAAAAAATTAAAATATTTATTAATCTCTATACTAGAAGAAAAGATTAAATATGATGATATAAAAATAAATTATAAGAAGTTAGAAAGTCATTTAATTGAAAATAATGGTCATATTTTTGAACAAGAATATTCTACACATGTTACAACTAAAAAAGTTTTAAAAATGTCAAAAATAGTAATAACAAATAATTATGAGAACTTATTTCTTAATAGTAGAGTAATATTTACAGAAGATTCAAATAAATTATTTGAAATTAGAGATGTAATTGAAAATATAAATCCAAATCATGATAAAAAATATAATATAACAAGTAATTTTTTTTTAAATAATATTGATAATTTTAATATAAATTATTCGAATATTTTATTTAAATATAAATTTGATAAAAGATTTTTAATATTTAATAATGTTTCATTTAAAAATGAAATTTATACTTTCAATGACAATTATAGTTATATTGAATTTGATTGTTTTTTAGAAAAAAAATATTGTTATGAGATATCATTTTTAACTGAAATTTTTTCAGAAGGGATATTATTTTTTTTAAGTATTACCAATATTAATAATATTTTAAAAGATATTAATCGTAATATTCATTTTGTAAAAAAAAGTAATACAACCCTTAAATTAATAATTAATCCAATAAAAGATGATGATTTTATATTTAAAATAATTCCTTCAAAAAAAAATAAAGAACCATTTTTGGTAAAAGTTGTTGATTTTGAAATTCGAAAAAAAATGACATTAAATAACACTTGTGACAAAATTAAAGTGATTAATATGGATAGTGAAAAAAATAAGTTTAGTGATATTTATAACACATTTGAAAACAAAGGTATAATTTGTGAAAGGTCCTTAGGTGTAGATGGAAAAAAAAAAAAATTAATTGAAGAGTATGATAATTATAAGAAAATTCCATTTAATAAATTAGAAAATCAGTTAGGTAGAAAATTAATTGTAAGTTCAGGTGGTTTAGGATATTTATATTCTATGGAATTAATTTTCAGAGAAGCAATATTAAAAAATTATAAATATATAATGATATGTGATGATGACATTAGAATATGTAATGATTTTACAAATAAATTTGATAAATTATATAATAATTTATTTGGTAATTTTAGATTACTAATGTTAGGATCGTCGCAATGGGATTGGAAAAATATAAAATTTGAAGAAAAATATTATATTCCAAATAATTACTCAAATGGATCTTTTGCAAATATTTATCATAGGTCAACATTTGAAAACATTTATAATAAATTAATAAATTTTAGTCATCCTTTTGATGATTTACCAATGAAATCAAATTTTGAAAATAATTTTTGTTATGTATCTTATCCTAATTTAATAATTGCACAATTAGAGAAATCAAGTATTAGAAAAGTTAATAATTCTAGATCTTATGAAAAATTTAGATGGATTAAGGATAATTACATTTATTTGCCATTAAAAGAAAAATCAATAATTTTAAAACAAATAATTAGAGAAAAAAAATTTAAAATACATTTTGTAATAGGAATAATTACATTTAATAGATGTGAATACTTGAAAAAATGTATTAATTCATTAATAAAAACTTTTGATAAAAATATAGATTATACGATAATAATAGCAAATGGTAATTCAAAAGACGAAACAAATAATTATGTTAATACCTTATTTTTTGAAGATAATATATCTTTAGTAGTAATTAATAATGAAAAACATTTTATTTATAGACAAAGTAATAGTATTTTAAAATTTTGTTCAAAAATAAAATTTGATTTTGGATTTTTAATTAATGATGATTTAATTTTTAAAAAAGCAGGATGGGATATTGAATATTACAATGCATATTTAAATACAAATTATGACCATTTAGTTTATTTTGATAAAAAATTTAAAATCCATGATCATCAAATATATAATAAATATTTGCAATCTTTTTGTAAGCCAAAAAATTGCCAAGGAGCATTTTTTACATTTACTGAAAAAATAATTAATGAAGTAGGATATTTAGATGAAGAAAATTTTAAAATAAGAGGTCATTCACATATTGATTTTACATTAAGGTGTTGTAGATTAAATTTTAATGATAATAATAATTTATATGATTTAAAAAATTCAGAAAATTATTTAGAGTTAAATAATGACGATTATATTAGTAGTTTTATAAAGTTACCATTTGAGTTAAGAGAATTATATAAAGTAAATATATATGAGCAAGATAAACGTAATAGAATTTTAATTGATAATTCTCGTATTTTAATAAATAATGAATTAGAATTTGAAAATAAAATTTAAATTTGTTTAAAGGTTAGTTTTTTTTAGATATAATAATGTATAATCTTGTAAGAAGATTTCAAAAATCAATAGTAAAAAACGAGAGTAAATTGATATTGGGTTATAAGAAAGGTAAAAAATGGAATTGGAAAAGTAGATATGAGATGAATAATATGATTAATTTTGCGATTGATAAATTAAAGGATAATAATATTAATAAGGGTGATAGAGTAATTTATAAAGGTAATAATTCAATAAATTGGGTTGCATGGAATTTAGCAACAAATTCCATAGGCGCAATATGGGTTCCAATATATAATAATCAAAATGATAAATATTGTAATTTTATAATTTCAGATTGTAACGCAAAATTATTAATATCAGAAAACAAATTTGATAATAAAATAAATCAAATTAATTGTAAAATAGATCATTTAAATTATGATAAAGAATTTGAAATAGTCAATAATGATATTTCAACATTAATTTATACATCAGGAACAACTGGAAATCCTAAAGGTGTTATATTAACTCACGAAAATTTATTATCAAATATAGATGTAATTGATAAAAGATTTCATAATTTTAGAGATAAAAATTTGTTGTCTTTAAATATTTTACCATGGGCCCACATATATGGAATGACAACAGAATTATATTTTAATATTTTAAATGATAATAAGGTAGCAATAAGTTCTGGAAAAGATAATTTTATTAGTGAATGTATAGAGGTAAAGCCAGATATTTTGTATTTGGTTCCAAAAGTATTACAGACTATCAAAAATAAATTATTATTTTTTGATAAACCATTAATTGACAAAATATTACCATTTATAATTAATAAATTATTTGGAGGTAATTTAATTACAATATTTATGGGTGGAGCAAAGTTGGATGAAAATACAAAAAATTTCTTTTTAAAAAATGGAATAAATATATGTGAAGGATATGGATGTTCTGAAACGTCACCAATGATTTCAGTAAATCATATTAATTTTCCAAGAGATGAAAAATCTGTTGGTAAAATATTAGATCATATAATAGTTGAAATAATAAATAATGAAATATGTGTATCAGGTCC
>MDSV01020825.1_pt1 | contig 12482 bp, 9 predicted proteins | sample 810851 | NCBI WGS metagenome assembly MDSV01 (sample SAMN05326640, study PRJNA326480) | marine metagenome | isolation source: seawater | place: Atlantic Ocean: North East | collected 2012
CTTCTCGGACGGAATACCACATCGTGCGGATATGGTGAAGTGGTATCATAGGAGGTTTCCAACCTTTTGTCGTGGGTTCAACTCCCGCTATCCGCACCTCTCTTCATCGACCAAAGTGCTCAGCATACCTATGTGATATGCTTGTTCTAACGTTCCGAAGAAGAAGCCTCTTGAATCCCCCCATGATGCACCACACATGTGGACCGAAGAACACCGCGAGTGGGCTACGGTTGATTATTCATCATTGAAGGATGGCACAGCGTTTCCCAAGGGATTCATGTGGGGTGTAGCCACAGCATCTCACCAAATTGAAGGAGGCAACACCAACAATTGGTCCGAGTTCGAACCAAGATCAAAGAGCCAACAATTGAGCGGCTTAGCTTGCGACCATTGGAACAAAAGAACCGAAGATATCGAATTGATTTCGGCTCTGGGTGTATCGCATTATCGCTTTTCCATCGAGTGGTCACGCTTGGTGCCGGAGCAGGGCAGATGGGATGCACAAGCGGCACAATGGTATTCTGAATTGGTCGATGAATTGCTGGCCAAGGGCATTCAGCCTATGGCGACCCTGCATCACTTTACTCACCCGGTGTGGTGGGATGAACTTGGAGGATTTGAACGGACCGAAAACATCCAACACTGGATTGACTTCTGCGTTCGTATCTTTGATCTCCTCAGCGACAGGGTGGAATGGTGGTGCACCATTAACGAGCCAGCAGTCTACACTTCCATGGGGTATGTGTTGGGCGAATTTCCACCTGGAGTCCGGTCGTTCAAGCGCACACGTGCAGTTGCCCTCAACATGATGAGAGCCCATGCCCAATGCTATCGGGCCTTGAAGCAACGACCTTTTGGGAGGAGATCGCACATTGGATTGGTCAAGAACATCAATTTGTTTGACCCGTATCGAAGATGGAACCCCTTGCATTGGTTGCAGGCCAAACTGCTCGATGGAATGTTCAACAGGTGCTGGATTAAGGCCTTGAAAACTGGACGCTTCCGACCGCCTTCTGGTCTTCGTTCGTACAAAATCCCCGGCATTAAAGGCAGCAGCGATTTTATTGGCGTCAACTATTACACCCATCTTCTAACCACTCCTTTCATGCCAACCAAGGTCGAAATCGATCCGCTCATTCGACCCTGGGAAACACGAACCGATTTCAGATATCCGATGTATGCTGAGGGCTTACGGAGGGCTTTTGACATGGTGAAAGGGCTCAACCTCCCAATCATCGTGACTGAAAATGGAGTAGCAGATGACGACGATGACATGCGGCCCGAACATGTTCGTCGTCACCTCCAAGTGACCGCTGAGGCCATTGCTGACGGACTTGATGTCAGAGGATTCTATCATTGGAGCCTGATGGACAATTTCGAATGGGCAGAGGGTTATGATCAGCGTTTCGGACTTTACCATGTTGATTTTGAAAGCCAAGAACGTACGCTAAAAGATGGAGGGAAGGAGTATGCAGAGATTGTGACATCACATCGCATGCCACAGGTCGTGATCATGGCAGGCGGCCTTGGTACGCGACTCGGGAGCATGACGGAAAAAACCCCAAAATCATTGATTGAGGTCAATGGTAAACCCATTTTGAGCCACATTCTGGATTGGGCACAGGCCCAAGGTTGCCTGAATGCTTTGGTGCTCACTGGGCATCTCGCTGAGCACTTTGACGGCTTCACTCATTCAGGAATGGCTGTTAAATTCCATCGAGAACCTTCCCCTTTGGGAACCGGAGGAGCACTTTGGAACGCCAAAGAACACCTTGAGGAGCGGTTCATTTTGCTTTGGGGTGATGACCTCCATCCAATCGACTACGCTGGTTTGATTGAAACGCACCAGAAAGGCGAGGCTCCAATGACCATGTGTGCGACTGAATCGCACACAGAGATGAACCTTCGCCACCAAAATGGGGTGCTTGAAGCCTATGACAAAACCAGCACCCTAGAAGGATTGAACGGCTATGAAGCGGGCACCAGCGTGGTGGAAAAATCAGTTGTAATGGAGCATGGGAAGTCTGGAGTTTGGTCGTGGGAACAAACCGTTTATCCAGCCCTAGCGGGACGGATTCAAATTCACTTAGATGACACCCCTTTTTGGGACATGGGGACGCCTGAACGCTTGGCTCTACTCGAGGAATTCCTCAAGAAAACCACCTTGTGAAGCCACGACCAGAGGGTGTTCTGGTAAGGCGTTTGGATGGTCGACTAAAACAAGAATCATTCCTCCAAAACCACCCCCCATCATTCGTGCACCGAGCACACCCGGTGTCGTTTGGAGTTGAGTGACCAGACCATCGACATCTGGATGACTGACACCAATACCGATCAGAGAAGCATGAGATTCATTGAGCAACACCCCTAATTCCGGAGCTTTAGCCCTGAGTGCTGCCTTCACCCTTTGATTTTCTTTGAGAGCGTGGGCTTGTAAGACGGAATCTCCTGCGGAGCGCCCAAAATCAGTTTCACCCAGTTTCCTTCGGACACCCGAATCGATCAGTTTGAAATGCCAATCAGCAGGCAATGGGTGAGATTCAACCTCGTTAGAAGAGAAATCAATCAGTGTTGTGCGACCTCTTTGGGCGTGCATCATCGCCATTTGATCAAGCAAACCACAGGGCGTTTCCAACACGGTTTGTTCGATGCGCTGGGCCTCTAAACAGGCGTCCATCGAGTCGATGCTTCCTCGGGCACACAGCACCACTGCTAAACAGAGAGCTGCTGATGAAGACATTCCTGCACCAATCGGGATCTCACTTTCCACATGCAAATGTGCAGGCCAACCTCCCGCTGCTTCCCACAAAGCGACAACTGTTGAATCGCCCGTGGTCGCTTCCGAAGATGTCGCTGTCAGGGTCAAACGCAATTGTGAGGCAAAGGGAAGGGCCAACCCTCCCATGTAATCGGTATGCTCCCCAACAATGTTGATTCGAGCAGGGATCGAAGCACGCCGACGCATGACCATCATGCCTGCCTCTTTGGTTGAGTGCTTCATCCGTTGGTGATCAGGTGGTACATGGTTCGAACGTGAACGCCCGTTGCACCATTCTTGACCATTGTGTTGGTTTTTGCACCCCAATATGTACCGGCGATGTCCATGTGAGCCCAAGGAATTTGTTCGCCGTCTTTCTCGTAATTCCGGTTCGGAACGAATTGCTTCAGGAAGGCTGCTGCGGTGTTTGCACCGCCCCAGCGACCAGCTCCGAGGTTACGGGTGTCTGCAATCTTGGAGTCGGTCATTTCCTTCTCAAAGGCAGGAAGGAGTGGCATAGGCCAAGCGAGTTCTCCAACTGCGTTTCCTGCTTCGTGGATGCGAGTTCGGAAGTCGTCATCGTTCGACCAGAGTCCTGTGGCTTCGTGGCCGAGCGCCACAACGCATGCACCGGTAAGCGTAGCGAAATCGATGATGTACTCAGGGTCGAATTCTCCAGCCTTCCAAAGACCATCAGAAAGCACGAGGCGCCCTTCTGCATCGGTGTTGAGCACTTCAATGGTTTTTCCAGAGAGCGTCGTGATGACGTCACCTGGGCGCTGAGCGTTGGCCGCAGGCATGTTTTCTGCCATGCAGGTGATGGCGGTTACTTTTCCACCGAATCCTGTTGCTGCAAGGGCTTCCATAGTCCCAAAGACGGTGGCTGAACCACCCATGTCGTACTTCATTTCATCCATGTTCGCACCTGGCTTGAGTGAGATACCACCTGTGTCGAAGGTGATACCTTTTCCGACAAGCATAGGCCCTCGACCTTTCTGATCGGCGTTCATTTCAAAGATGACCATGCATGGCTTTCTCGAGGAACCCATTCCAACGGCAACGAGGCCGCCCATGCCTGCTTTGATGGCTTGATCGTAATTGATGATTGTCACTTCGACGTTGTCGTAGTTCTTGGCCCATTCCCACGCTTGGTCGGCAAAGGCTTCAGGGTACATGTCGTTTGGTGGCATGTTGCCCAAATCCCTTGAGAGATGGACGCCAGAGGTGACACCAACGAGGGTGTGAATGAGAGCGGACAGTTCCTTTTCTTGGCCACTGTCGCATGTGACTCGAACTTCAAGTTCGTCTTCTTTGTCATCATCCTCTGCCTTGTAGTTGTCAAAGGAGTAATCACGGAGCATCATCCCTTCAGCAAAGGCACCCATGCATTCGATGGAAGCGCCTGAAAAGCGGACGGTCAGTTCGGTCCCGAGGGCTTTCTTGCGACCTGCGATGACGGCTGCACCAGCCTTTCGGTAGGCATGAACGTCTGCATCTTCGCTCTTTCCGAGACCAACGAGTATTGCTTTGCCACCGTCGGTGCCCATAAGGGACATTGTGGACTTCAACTTGCCTTTGAAATCGTTTGCGCCGAGCACCATGTTGACTTGGCTCTTGAGGGATGTATGCATGCCTTCCGCATGAGCATCAGGAACGGCATCCGTTCCCTCAAACAATGGCATGACTAGAGTTCCGTTGATGTTGTGTCCTGGGCTAACGCTTACCTTCATGGGTTCACCAAGCCGTGCTAACCGCCCAAAGCACTTCAATACTCGTGCGAATCACTTAGGGCAAAACAAGACGGTTAAGCCTCATCTTCCAGTTCTCGACGTTCATTCGCAACTGCCGCCACTGCGATAAAGCAAGCCATGAGTGTGAGGGGGTTAAACAAGCCATAGCCGATCAGGAAGGAGGGTTCTTTTTCTTCATCGAACTGAACTTCAACCCCTTCAACAGGTTCAGTGACCCATCGTGCAGCATCAATCACACGAACTTGGTAGGAGAGGGAGAACGTGCCCCCTTCAACCATGGACAAATTCGTTGCATCAAGCGAGGTCGTGTTCGTCGATGAGGCGTTCACGGCGAAAAGAGAGGAATTCCACAACAGCATCCCATCGGCATCAAGGTATTGCAGTGTTGCGTTTGCTGTCGATGCACGCGCATCGTTATCGACGGTGAGGGTGATCGAGTCTTGTGCCACGGCAAGGCTTTGCACGGTCAATTGTGCGCGCCAGTACCACACGTCGTTGATCAAGAACCTCATGACGTCCATCTCTTCTCCCAAACGGTCATTCAAATTCTCGAATGATCCGGGTACAAATTGTTCATCATCGGTCTCAAAGGTAAAGGTCGGGAAACCCATTTGGCCGTAGCCGTAATCTCTGCTTGTTCCGCAATTGGGATACAAGCCTTGGTTGGCGTTTTGAATTGGAATACTAGAGATGTTATCTTGGACATCTTCCCTGATTTTGTGGTACAATTCCCAGTCGGGCGGTTGCTCAGGCCACTTGCCCCATGGATAGAGCATGATCCACACGCCCGTGTGCATTGTCACGTACAAATCGGCGTCCGGGACAACCGTATTCATGTACACACCGTTCGCAGCGGTTTCTGATTCACTAAAGGCGCTGCTGCCGGGTTGTGTTGTCGGGCAGGTGTTCCAATAGTGGTCGTAATTCCGGTTGAGATCGACTTGGTTGATGTTCCACCGCGTGTCGATATCATTGCCATCTGGATTCAGCATGATCGTTATGTGAAGTTCGGTGTTATCCAGCACATTGATCGCTTCTTCGTTGCCTTCCGCCCAACCGTCGATGTACCACTTTGCGGACAACCAAGCCAGCGCTGTGCCGAGGTATTCATTGCCGTGATGGCCCCCGTCAATGTAGACGATTTCTTTCTGACTCCCATCGGATTTTGTTTCCATTGACCAATTTGACAGCCTGACAACCCACAAGGTCTTGCCTAGTTCTGATTGCCCAATGCTTGTGAGGTCAACAATTTCTGGGTAATCATCGGCCCATTCGTTGACTTCAAGGGTCAATGCAGCCCACGTCATATGGACATGGCTGTCGACTGGATCGCCCGGCCATGCATCCTCTTCGCTCGAATCAGATTGAGCTGAAGATGTCGGGATGCTGGCGAGCAGCATACAGAGAACAAGACCCACAGCAACTCGCATGTGTACGCCTCTCCGCTAAACAACAAAAACGCTTGCCTGTCTGGAACCTTCACCAGTCAGACGTGAATGCGTTTGGATTGACCACTTTCTCCGATTCACGGGTCCAAATGGTTCCAATCGGACTGAGGGCATTGCTGCCGCCATAGATGTCTGCGTATGGATCGATTTCTTCGGGTTCGAGGTTTCGTTGCATGTAGGCTTCGACGCGTTCTCGAAGGTCTGGCTTAAATTTCCAGTAGTGAATCCTCCATTCTCGTCCGTCCCAGAGTGTGGTTTCTTCGGATTCAGTGGTCAAAAGATCGTAATCTTGGAACATGTAAAACAAGTTTCGATCGGTTGGTTCAAGGGCGTTATCGATGATGCGGTTGTAGAAACCAAAGAACCCCAATGCGTGTTCTGCCATTCCCTGTGCAACCTCCGCGTCCATTTCCAAATCGATGTGCTGTTGAATCGCCTTCGTTAGTTCTGCAAGTGTCATTGTCATGTCATCACCTCGTCGAGGGGGAAGCCGCACCGGCGCGCAACTTCTCCCAGAGACACTCTATTGTATTGTCATCCGACCCATATAGACCCATCGGCCAAAATCGATGAAATCGACCTTGAGCGACTGGTTTTCATGGACCAAAGGTAACAATTTGTCTTTGAGAGCACCCCGGTTGAAGGCGGGTGAACCGCCCTTAACAATCAATACAACGGTCGAGTTGGTATAAACGACCCTCAACAACAGCCTCAAGAAGACTGCACCTAAGCCCGTGGTGTGAGCGACCTCTTTGTCGAAGGAAATTTCCTCGGGCTGCCGTCAAACGGCGACGCCGTAGACATCGTGGTGCTCCCGCTGCCATACGAATTGACCACTTCGTATGGACAAGGCACGGGCGAGGGCCCTGCTGCTTGCATAGCCGCAAGTGGCCAAGTTGAACTTTACGATGCTGATCTCGACCAAGACCTCCCAGCCACCTCCTCGATCCTCACCGCAGAGGCCTGGGAAGGAAAGGGAGCAACCCTCCTCGAACAACTCGATGAACTTGGCACCCACCTTTCCGCTTGGTGCACGGGTGATGTGTTTCCTCTTGCTCTTGGTGGCGAGCATGGTATTCTTCCTCCAATGATTTGGGCGTTGAAGCATCATCCAACATTGGATGGTGACCTTTCCAAACTCACGATCGTACAAATCGATGCTCATGCAGATCTCAGAAGCGAACTCGACGGAGAAGCATTTTCACACGCTTGCGCAGCAGGCCGCTCCCTTGACATGGGCGTGGGCAAACTCATGCAGGCCGGGATCAGAGCTTACAGCAAGGAAGAGGCGGAATGGATCGAAAGTGACAAGCGAATCACGACGTATTTTGCCAGAGAGACTCAGAACTCTCAGACTGGAACTGAAGCATGGAAACAATGGTTGGCCGAAATCAATGCGGTCAAAGGACCCGTGCATTTGACCATCGACATCGACGGTTTGGATGGAAGTTTGGTGCCTGCAACAGGCACACCTGTGCCCGGAGGGCTTTCTTTCTGGCAAGTGATCGAAACGATTCAAGCCGTGTTCGGCGCACCTGATGCGACGGTGATCAGCGCTGACGTGAACGAAATCGCAAGCCATGAACATTCGCCCTTGACTGAGTTCACCGCAGCCATGTTGGCCACCAAAACCATCGCCTCTCATCTCAAAGCGCGAAAAGAAGGTCGCTGGTCACCAACCGCAGAACCAATTGGGACCAAACGTGTGAGGATACCCTGCACATATTTCACCCAGCATGGCAACCAAAGCGCACAATAAATTGAACACTGAACGACTGGGCCACGCAACTGAGGAGGGAATGAGATGACTGGGAGTTCTGCGCACGGCAAGCATGTGTTCCTTGATTTCACTGGCTATGAAGCCCAGGTGGAAGATGATGGGCAATGGATGCTTGACTTGCTTGAACGGGCTGTTGAGCAAAGCGATGCTCGCAACGTCCACGCCCATGTCGCCCAGTTTGATGGAACGGTTTCTCCGGTTGGCTTTGCTGCCGTTGTGTTGCTTGATGAGAGCCATGTGAGTGCGCATTGCTACTCGGAAAAAGGCTGGCTTGCGATCGATTGTTTCACCTGTGGCGGGAGCGACCCGTCCATTATCGCAGACTTTATTCAAAGGGAACTCGAAGCGAAAATGCCGAATTTATCCCTGAAACAACGGGTCACCAAAGATCGATTTTTGCACGGAGAAGTTTGAGATGTCCATCCGTAGTTTCATCGAGGAACATTATCGACACTTCAACGCAGGTGCATTGGCAGATGCAGCTCGCTCACTGCAAGCGTTTCTCAACGACGGAGGACGTCTTTTTGTCACGCTTGCTGGCGCCATGAGCACTGCAGAACTTGGACGAAGTTTGGCACCAATGATCCGCGCAGGACACATCGCAGGGATTTCATGCACGGGTGCGAACCTCGAGGAAGATCTCTTCAACCTCGTCGCTCACTCTTCTTACGAGCGAATTGAAGACTGGCGTAGTTTATCCCCTGGGGACGATGCTGCACTGTTGGAACGCGGTTTAAATCGTGTGACCGACACCTGTATCCCCGAAGAAGAAGCGTTTCGCAAAGTCGAGCACCACCTGTTGGAGCGATGGCAGATTGCAAGTCAATCAGGTCAATCCCATTCACCGCATTATTACTTCTATGACCTGCTTCAGTCGGGCGTTCTCGAAACAGAATTTGAGGCCGACCCGGATGCATCATGGTTGCTTGCGGCAGCACGGTGTGAGCTTCCATTGTTTGTGCCAGGTTGGGAAGACTCGACAATGGGCAACATCTTCGCGGCCCGTTGCATCGAACAAAAGGTGGACATCTCCTGCATCACATCCGGCATTGATTACATGGTCAAACTTGCAGATTGGTACGAACAATCCTCTACGCCCCTGGCGTTCCTCCAAATCGGAGGAGGTATTGCCGGCGACTTCCCAATTTGCGTCGTCCCAATGCTCAATCAAGACCTCGAACGAGAAACGCCACTTTGGTCCTGGTTTGCTCAAATCAGTGAATCCTCGCCCTCGTATGGAGGCTATTCCGGCGCACCACCAAACGAGAAGATCACCTGGGGTAAAATCGCCCCTGAGACACCTAAATTCGTGATTGAAAGTGACGCTAGCATCGTGGCGCCGTTATTGTTTGCTTACGTGTTGGATGCCTGAATGTTGATGCGAACCGCCACAAGTGTTGAAAAGGAGTGCACTCCATCTAAAATCATGAATCTCGAGCCGCGAACGCTTGCCTTTGCACTCTGCTTTGTGCTCGTATTCCCATTGATTGCATCGGTACAAGCCGATGGACAACCAACCCCTCCAAACATCACCACCGCGTGGATTGATGATGGTAATGGAGGCGTACTTCATGCTTACAAGGTCACGTTCGCCGATGAGGATGCATACGAGATCAGCGTGGAATTGAACCATGTAAGAGGTGATCAAACTCTTGAGTATGAAACCTTCACAACATGGAGCATTGAAGAACAAAAGCGAACGGCACTCATTGAATTCAACACCTCGCTCCAATGGGCCGATGAGGTTGAATTGAACATCGATGTGACCGGATGGAAGGGTGTCGCCCTGGAGGAGATGGTGAGCGCCTCGCGCACCCTCACAGTTGGAACATGGAATCAACCGATGGCAGACCATGAGGTGATGACAACCACCACGTGGGACCTCAATCAAACCTATCAAGATGAAAACGGAACCCAGAGTTTTGTTCTCTCATTCACAGGCCAAGGATGGCAGGAAAGGGTTGGACTTGTGCTCAATTCGTGGGAACTAGGCAATGGTAGCTTGATTTCGACCGAAATCACCAATGAGAGCGAAACCAACCTCAACCTTGTTCTTGAAACCATTTGGAAAAATGAAACCGTGGAAAGTGGGACACTGCGCTCACAAGTGTTTGATGCCCGGGGCACGGGCACCTTGCTCATCATGACCGACGACGGGGAAGCTACAACGGTGATTATGGCCAATGTATCAGATGGACAATTCAATCGAACAATGATTGACGGGTCGGTTTCGGAGCGGGTCAACCTCGAAGCAACTGGGGGGTTGAACATCACGTCTGATGATGAAGATGGCATGTTATCCATCGATGGCGAAATCAGTGTGCTCTACTTCGAAACTTGGGATGATAATGGAGTTCGAAGGTTGGATCATACTCAGTTCGAAGCCCTCGCATCGATGGTGCTCGAGAGCGAGGACTCTCGAATCGATCTTGACCTTGATGGCTTGACAACAATGGAACGCTGGGAAGATGGTGTGCGAGTTGAACACAAGGAAGAATTGGTCGGCAAAGGCACCTTCGGCTTTGGAGAAAGTGAAGAAAATTCAAGCATTCAAATCAACGGTACTATCTTGGATTTCCACACGTTGGTCGAAGATGGTATCACGCTCACCGATGATATTCACGTTGACGGCATCATCACCGGCGACGCTCAAGGTAGCTTCGGGATTGTTCGCACGATTGAAGAAACTGGCAACCAAGCCAATGCAACTGGCCAAGTGTTCCTTGTCAATGTCATTCACGAGGAATCGTGGTTCAACCTCACCGGAATCAACGGAGGGAATTTCTTCCAAGGTGAAGGCATCGGAGCAAACCACAACGAAACATGGAATTACCAAGTGGTTCAATCCGATTGGGAAAACCGTACGGTACGTCTAATTTGGGAAGAAACTGGCGCTGATCCATCAAGTGGCGATGAGAAACCGGAACGAAGCCCTATTCAGAGAAATGCTACTCAACCAGAAGCCCAAGAGATTCTTGGCAACATTAGCATTGTCCGAGAGACCGGCTTGATGCCCATCCCGATGGTGGCTCACGATGTGGTCCATCTCACTGGAGAAAACGGTTTGGAATTGACCGTTGAAGCGTTCGCAACCGGCATCGACCCTCGAGATGGATTCAACCTCTCGGTCGTTCATTGGTCGGGCACCTACGGTGATTCAGGAGGGGTGGCAAACGGGTCGATTGTTGATGAAGGGCCTTTGATGGGGCTTGTTTCAAGCGTTGTACGGGCCATGGAATTGCCCTTTGGAGATAATGAAACGGCCATGCTAAGCGAGTCACAGGTGGTCGAACGCATTCTTGCTCCATCGATCATCACCGCTGAAAACAACTCTGCACCGGTTCTGGTCGAACTTGGCCTTGTTGAAGGCATTGCCATCGGTGAAGGAGGGAGCACCGCTACCCTTGTGGCACACGTGGTCGATGCAGAATACAACATCGAAACGGTGACCGTTGACCTTACGCCTTTGGGCGGTGAAGTGGTCACACTCAACGACCGCGGCCTCAATGGGGATGCGGCAATTGGTGATGACCGCTACACAACTCAACACGTAGTGAAAGGCCTGCAAATCGGCAACGTCACGCTCAATGTCACGGCAATCGACTGGTTTGGTTCCCAGATGGAGGGGCAAGGGACGGTCGAGGTGGTCAATCAAGGACCTCGATTGACATCTGTCGATATGATTCCTGACCGTGGTCCAAGAGGGGTGACGGTGATCATCAACGCTCAGGCTTACGACGGCCACGGTGTTGATTCGGTTGAAATTGACATGCGCGACCAAGGTGGAAACTTGGTTGAGTTGACAAACACAAACGGGGTTTGGGCCGGTAATTTCTCCATTCCAGCCACGATTGCGCCCGGCGAGCACGATTTACAATTTATTCTCACGGACAGCCTAGGTAAAAAGAGCACTGTGAATGCGTGGCATGGGTTTGCTGCCAATGATTCTCATGAGGCACTCTACGGTGAACATTACATTCCAGATGACGTCATGAATCCGGTAACAATCTTGGTCTACAACACCCCTCCTTCGATTTTACCTCCCGGAACGCTCTCGCTCAACAAGGGGGACGAAGCCTCGGTAGAGTTGCTCGAGATCGAGATCTACGATGCCGATGGGGTCACGGTGGCTCAGGCTAACCTTGGTGTGTTCACGCCTCTTGGCACCAGAACCACTTGGGTTGCCATGAACGACGAGGGGCGAGATGGTGACAGAATTGCAGGCGATGGCATCTTCACGGCAGAAATGAGCGTGCGCCCGAGCATTCCCTTAGGTACCCACGAAATCCTCATCCAAGCAGCGGATTCATACGGCGAGACAACCGGTTTTGTATCAATCGCAGTGAGTCTTTCTGAATCTGATTCACCACTCATCAAAGGCAATGATTTCCTCTCAACCGGAGTGCTGGTTGGTATTTTGGCTTTGTTCGCAGTGGTGGTAGTGGCTATTGTGATCGTATCGATTCGCAACGGGCCTAAGCGAAAAGATGGCGAAGATATGTTCGGCTTGCAGTGAGCATCCTTAACCGCCGATAACCGTTTATACCCCCGCTCGGTGGAACGAATACCTCTGCGAGCGTAGTGTAGCGGTTATCACCGAGCGTTGCCAACGCTTGAACCCGGGTTCAAATCCCGGCGCTCGCACCATAACGATTAGAAAACGCCATACTCCGAGGCTCTTTTTCACAACAAATTCAAGCGTCGTTGAATCTCATCAGCCGTTGCTTCATACTGTGAAAGGGGGC
>MDSV01114547.1_pt1 | contig 12479 bp, 13 predicted proteins | sample 810851 | NCBI WGS metagenome assembly MDSV01 (sample SAMN05326640, study PRJNA326480) | marine metagenome | isolation source: seawater | place: Atlantic Ocean: North East | collected 2012
AAATTAGAAGATTTAAAAGTATTTATTCAAAAATCATCATTTTTTTTTACTTGTATTGGATCAAATCATGGCAAAGCAAGATTTTTAATTTCTAAAGAGTTAGAAAAATTAGGACTTAAACCACTCAATTTAGTTAATAGACTTTCTCATATAGACAAAACTTCAAGAGTGGGTGTTGGTTTATTAACTATGCCAAATGCCATTGTTCACTCAAATACTAAAATAGGGAATTATTGTATTCTAAACACATCATCAGTAATAGAACATGAGTGTATTATTGGAAACGGAGTTCATGTAATGAGTAGAGCTTGTGTAACAGGTAGGGTTAAAATTGGAAACTATGTAACAATTGGAGCTAACGCAACTATTCTTCCAGATTTGAAAATTTCTGATGGCGCATATATCGGGGCAGGTGCAGTAGTTACTAAAAATGTTAAAAAAAATGAGGTTGTTGCTGGAAACCCAGCAAAATTTATAAAATATAATGTTCATAAAAATGATTTAAGTATTTTTAAAAGATTAGATAAAATAACCAAATTAAATATATAAAGTGAATATGGAAAAGATTGATATAAGTATAGTTATCCCAGTTTATAATGCATCACTTAATTTGAAAAGTTTAGTGAATGAAATTATTGATATTTTAAAAAAGAATTTTAAAACTTATGAACTCATTCTAGTAGATGATAAAAGTGAAGATAATTCCTGGAGCTTAATTAAAGATCTGTGTAAAGAAAATATTTTTATAAAGGCTATATCCTTACGAAAAAACGTAGGACAACATAATTCTTTACTCGCGGGACTAAAATATACAAATGGGAAATATATTGTGACAATGGATGATGATGGGCAAAATTCACCCAAGTATATTATGGCTTTATTTGAGGAAATTAAAAAAGGTTATGATATTTGCTATGCAAATTATTTGATTAAGAAACATAATTTATTCAGAAAATTCTGCAGCAAATTAAATAATATATTCGTGACATTATTATTTAACAAGCCATACGATTTATATCTAACATCTTTTAGAATATTTTCTTCAGATATTAAAAATGAAATTATTAAAAATAAATCTTCTTCAATCTATTTAGATGGATTGCTTATTTCTATATCAAGTAATATTTCAAAGATTTATGTTGAACATAACGAAAGAAAACATGGTAAATCTAATTACTCTATATATAAACTTTTAAATTTATGGATACAGATGGCAACTGGTTTTTCTGTAGCACCATTAAGATTAGCATCAATATTAGGATTATTCTTTTCAATAGTAGGTTTTTTAATGTCAATATGGTTGGTGTTTATTAGAATACCATCAAGTGACGTCCCTATGGGGTGGACTTCATTAATAGTTGCTATTCTTTTTTTAGGTGGAATACAATTAGTTGCTTTAGGTGCTATTGGTGAATACTTGGGCCGAACATACCTATCGGTAAATAATTATCCACAATTCTCAGTAAGTAATACTTTAAATATTAATAAAACAAAAGATTAACAAAATCTTTTTAATAAAGTGTTCTATCTTCGAAAAAATTATAAATTTTAATAGGTTTATTGCTTAGAATGTACCTATATACATTTACGTTTTCTAAAACTCTTTGAACGTAATTTCTTGTTTCTTTAAATTTAATTAACTCCACCCAATTTATGTAGTCAATTTCACCTTTTTGTGGATTGCCATTTATTTTCTTCCAGTACTTAACTCTTTTAGGTCCAGCATTATAAGCAGCTAATGCAAACGGGTAAGAACCCTCATAATCTTCAAGCAATCCTGTTAAATAATAAGAACCTAATTTAATATTATAATTTGGATCTGATCTTAATCTGCTTTTAGAGTAGGGTAATTTTGCTTGCTTGGCTACTAGTTTGGCAGTGTAGGTCATAAGTTGCATCATTCCTTTAGCTCCAACATAACTATTAGCTCTTTGATCAAACTCACTCTCTTGTCTTATTACAGAAAGAACCAATTCTTTTTTAGGCATTGTTTTCTTGTTTACAATTTTTGGTGTATCAATAACAGGATAATTTAATTCATTATAAAATCTTTTATCGTATGAAGCTTCTTTTGCAATTTGTATAGCGTAGTCATATCTTTCTATTTCGATTGCTAATTTTCCACTAAGTATCTCACTTCCTTTATCTATATCTAGAGATGCTAAATGTTTGAGAAAATCTTTACTATATTTACTTTTATTTAATTCATTTAATAACTTTATAGTTTTAACAAGAGTATTTTTATTAAATTCTTTAACATATTTTTCTGAGACTTTTGGTTGATCAATAAGTTTAAAAGATTCACCAGGGTTAATTTCAACAAATGCCAATTGACCGTAATATGTATTTAAGTATTTGGAAGCTTCTTCAAACCATTCATATGATTTATCTTTATTTTTTAATTTTTTATAAGTATCACCAATCCAATATGCACCTCTAGATAAACTTATTGGGTATCCTACGTTATTATAGAAATTTTGAAAATGTTGCATTGCTAAATTAGGATCTTCAAGAAATGCTGTAGCTATCCATCCCGACAACCACTCAGCCTCTGCATAACTAGGTCCCTCATTCATTGAATGATTACTGGAAACTTTATATGCCAAAGCATAGTTTTTTTTATATATTAATGAACGAGCCAAGATAGCTCTTTCTTTCCACCAAATATCAGGTCTTACTAATTTTTTAGGATCTTTAGGAATATCAAAAAGAATTTCTAAAGATGGCTCCAATCTACCTCTTCGTCTTCTCCATTTAAGTCTGTCGTACTTTAAGCCTATATCATTTTTAAGTTTCTCAGGAATTTTACTAATAGCTGTATCTACTCCATACCCTCCACTCATTAACAATTGTCTAGCTCTATATAATTTTGTTTCATCTTTAGGTAAATATCTAAGCATTCTTTGAACATCCCAATGTTTACCTTCCCACGCATGCCAGTCAGCTCTTTTAATATTATCTTCAACAGTTATAATTTTTTTATACTTTTTTCTCAAATATCTTAAATTAGACTTTGATAATTTTGCTTTTATCCAACCTTCTTTAATTAATTCTGAACCTTTTTCCTTTTGACCTTGTTGGAGATAAATTTCACCTAATTTAATTTTTCCAAAGTCACTTAATGGTTCCTTTTCATCAAACCATTTTAAAATAGCTATTGGCGAATTAGTATTTAAGTTTATTTTATGTTCAGCTAAATATCTTAATCTATTTATTCTTGGATAATTAGGATTTGATTCAATAAACGATGCGTAATCATAAAAACTTGCAGCATTTATAGTTTTTTTTAAATATAAATAATTAATTAAGTTATATAAAGATACATCTCTAGCTTTCTTTGTTGTTTTTAAAGCTGTTTGCCATTTTTTTTGATCAATAGATTCAAAAGCAGACTTGGCTATTTCAAAATCTCTCTTTGACAAAATTGTAGATTTTTCAACAACCTTGATTATTTTTTTTTGAACTATGATAGGTTTTTTCTCTGGGTAAATAAAAACTTCTGTTTCGTTTATAGGACTTGCTTCTTCATCTATTTTTTCAAGGTTTGACGCATCCTCATTTGAAGCTATCTTATTTTTAGGTTTTTTTTGTGGGTATATTTCTTTCTTCTTATCTATTTTTTTTTTGACTTCTAGATCTATTGTTGGTTTGGGGACAGGAAGTATACGCTCTGCAGCTACAGATTTTGTTATGAAAAACGTAATAAATATTGGTAATAATACTTTAAGTTTGATTAAATTTTTCATAATTTTAGATTATTTACTTTTTTAAACTATGTTATAAAGATTTATGTTTAAAGGATCAAATGTGGCTTTAATTACGCCTTTTAAGAATAATAAGCTTGATGAAGATGCTTATATTAAAATTATTCATTTTCATTTAAAAAATGGAACTTCGGGCATTGTCCCGGCAGGCACAACAGGCGAATCACCAACTTTAAGTCATGAAGAACATGAGCTGGTGATAAAATTAAGTGTTAAAGAATCAAATGGAAAGATTCCTGTAATTGCAGGAACTGGTTCAAATTCAACTTCTGAAGCTATATCTTTAACAAAATTTGCAGAGAAGTCTGGAGCTAATGGAGCTTTAGTAGTTACACCTTATTACAACAAACCTACACAAGAAGGATTATATCAACATTATAAAGCGATCAATGACAACTGTGGAATTCCTATAATAATTTATAACATACCATCTAGATCTGTAATCGATATGAGCGTTGATACAATGGCCAGGCTTTATGAACTAAAGAATATTATTGGAGTTAAAGATGCGACTGGTGTTTTGGATAGAGTGAATCATCAAAAAGAAAAAATGGGAAATGACTTTATTCAACTGACGGGGAACGATGATAATGCATTTGAATTTAATAGAAGAGGTGGAGTCGGCTCTATAAGTGTTACTGCAAATATAGCCCCAAAACTATGTTCTGATTTTCAAAAATTATCACTCTCAAAAAATGAAAGTGAATTAAAAGAAGCTGAAAGATTAGATAAACTATTACAACCAATTCATAAGTCACTTTTTATTGAAAGTAATCCCAGTCCTGTAAAATATGGAGCAAGTTTATTAAATTTATGCTCAGAGAATGTTAGGCTACCATTAGTTCTAACAACTGAACCAACTAAAAAAATTGTAAAAGCCGATATGATAAATGCTGGTTTAATTAAAAAATGAAACAAAAAACCAACACTGGTTTAAAAATAATATCACATAATAGAAAAGCCCATTTTAACTATTCTTTTAAAGAATTCTTTGAAGCGGGAATTGTGTTAAAAGGATCTGAGGTAAAATCTCTGAGGGTTGGTAAAGTAAATATAGCAGATTCATATGCTTATGATAATCGTGGAGAAATTTTTTTAGTAAACTCTCATATACCTTCTTATAAAGAATCAAGTTATAATGATCATAATCCTTTACGTAATAGAAAACTTCTTTTAAATAAAAAAGAAATTAATAAACTTATTGGAAGATTAAATAGAGAAGGATTTACTTTAATACCTACTAAAATTTACTTTAAGAAGGGAAAAGCAAAAATTGAGATTGCTGTAGCAAAAGGAAAAAAAGAATATGATAAAAGACATGTTAAAAAAAAACGGGACTGGCAAAGGGAAAAAGCAAGAATTTTTCGAAAAACAAGTTAATTAAATGGTTTTGTTATCTTTAGGTTCAAATCTCTCATCTAAATATGGAAATAGATTTCAAAATATTGATTTAGCAATCTCTCTTTTAGAATCGTATAATATTATTGTTAAAAATAAATCAAGTTATTATGAATCTTTGTCTTATCCAAATAATAAAAACCCAAAGTTTATTAATGTAATGATTAGTGTTACTACTGTTCTGCCACCTGTTGATTTAGCATCTGTAATTTTATTTATCGAAGATAAAATAGAAAGAAAAAGAGATAAAAAGAATGACCCTAGAACATGTGATATCGATATTATTGATTATAATAATGAAATTCTTAATTTTACTTATAATGAATTTGAATTCGTAGTCCCACATAAAGAAATGAGATTTAGGAATTTTGTATTATACCCTTTGAGGGAAATAAATCCTGCTTGGAAACATCCCAAAACTAATGAAGAAATAAGAGTTCTTATAAAAAACCTACCTGATGATGATAAGAAGTCTATATTAAAGGTCAATAAATATTGATATAATAAATTATGTTAAAGCAAGAAGATTTAATAAAAAAAGTCAAAACATATAACCCTTTTTTAAGTCCAAAAACTTTATCAAAAGCATATTCTTTTGCCCTGAAAGTTCATAAAGATCAAAAAAGAGACTCCGGTGATCCTTACTTAATTCACCCTGTTGCTGTCGCAGATATTCTTACAGACCTAAAACTTGATAGCGCAACAATTGCTACAGGACTTTTGCATGACACTATAGAAGATACTAAAGCAACGTACTCAACTATTGCTAAAGAGTTTGGAAAAGAAGTTGCTGACTTGGTAGAAGGTGTTACAAAAATTTCTCAGCTAGAAGACAAAGTTACAAAAAATTCTAAAGCTGAAAATTTTAGGAAACTTATTCTAGCTACTTCTAAGGACATTAGAGTTTTATTAGTGAAATTAGCTGACAGATTGCATAATATGAGAACATTAAATTATATCACTGATAAAAATAGAAGAAAAAGAATTGCAACCGAAACTGTAGAAATTTACGCACCTTTATCAGATAGAATGGGAATGAATCGTATTAAAGATGAACTCGAAGATTTATCTTTTAAAGAATTAAACCCTGAGGCACGTGATCTTATTGTAAAAAGATTATCTAATAATAAAACTACCAGAGAAAATAATTTTGCTCAAATCACAAAAAAGTTTGAAAAAATACTAATTGAAAATGATATTAAAGCTAAAATTATAGGTAGAGAAAAAACACCATTTTCTATTTGGAGGAAAATGCAGTCCAAAAGAGTTTCACTGGAACAATTAACAGATGTTATAGGTTTTAGAATAATAGTTGATAATATAAAAACTTGTTATGAAGTCCTTGGTGTATTCCATTCTATTTGGTCAGTAATTCCAGGTAAATTTAAAGATTATATCTCAACACCCAAGCTTAACAATTATAAATCTTTACACACAGCAATCATTGGGCCTAAAAGCCAAAGAGTTGAAATCCAAATTAGAACATACGAAATGCATGAGTTTGCTGAAAGAGGCATAGCATCTCATTGGTTGTATAAATCATCTGAAAAACTAAATAACTTATCTTTGAAAGAATATGATTGGCTTCGTGACCTTGTAGAAATAATAGAAAAAGGAGCAGGACCTGAAGATTTTCTTGAATACACTAAATTACAAATGTTTCAAGATAACGTTTTTTGTTTCACACCGGAAGGTGAGGTAATCAAATTGCCTAGGAACGCTAGTCCTATAGATTTTGCTTATGCCGTTCATACTAAAATAGGGGATTCTGCTATAGGATGTGTAATTAATGGAAAAGATTCACCAGTACAAAGTTTTTTAAAAAATGGTGATATTGTAAAAATAATAGTATCAAAAAAAACTTCACCATCTCTTCATTGGCTTTCTATATCGAAAACTGGAAAAGCAAGAGCTGCTATTAGAAGATATTGGCATCACAAAACTGTCTTAAATTCAAAAAAGGATAAAAAATATTTTACAGGTTTGCGCATTAAAATTCCTAATGAACCAGGAAAATTAGGTGAGGTTAGTAGTTTAATAGGTATTCACGAATGCAACATAATAAACATGGAAATTGCTCAAAAAAAACCAGATTATTTAGAGTTTATTTTTGATATACAAGTTAATGATTTAAAAAAATATACTAATCTGATAAGTGAGTTAAAGTTAAAAGATTATATTTTTAAAATTATACGACACAGGAAAAAGGATGCTCTCTTACAAAGAATCTTTAAAAATTTTAAAAGAAACTAAAGCTTTACTTGAAGGTCATTTTATCCTTTCGTCTGGTTTACATAGTGATCAATACATTCAGTGTGCAAAATTATTAAGTAATCCTTCCCAAGCAAAAATTATTTGTGCTTCTCTTGTAGAAAAAATTCTTTCAACTTTTAAAGGTATAAATACAGTATTATCACCTGCATTAGGTGGGATGATTGCTGGCTATGAAGTTGCTAGACAGTTAAATGTCAAGAATATATTTGTTGAAAGAGTAGGTGGAGAATTATCTTTAAGAAGAGGTTTTGAAATTAACAAAGATTCAAAAATACTAATAATGGAAGATGTTATTACTACGGGAAAGTCTGCCTTAGAATGCTACAATCTTATAAAAAAGTACAATGGAAACTTTATCGGTTACTCCTGTATTATTGACAGATCAAATAGTTCACTTCTAATAAAAGACAAAATTATTTCTCAAATCAAACTAGACATTAAAACTTTTAAAGAGAATGATTTACCAAAATATTTAAAAGAAATACCTTCTTCTTCACCAGGAAGTAGAAATATATCTTAATGAATAAAAAAAAATTGGGTGTCAATATTGATCATGTTGCTACAATACGAAATGCTAGAGGTGAAATTTATCCCGAGCCATTCAAAGCAGCACTTATTGCGCAAAAATCCGGAGCAGATTCTATTACTATACATTTAAGAGAAGACAGACGACATATTAAAGACACAGATCTTAAGAAAATTAAAAAGAAAATAGATATACCTCTTAACCTTGAAATCGCACCAACAAAAGAAATGTTAAAAATTGCATTAATAAATCGTCCTGATTACGTGTGTATAGTGCCAGAAAAACGAAGCGAAATTACAACAGAAGGAGGTCTTGATGTTAAAAAAAACAAAAAACTGTTGAGAAGTTATATACATAGACTCAAACAAAAGGGTATAAGAGTTAGTTTGTTTATAGAGGCTAACAAACAAGATATATTAATAGCAAAAAATTTAGGTGCTGATTGTATTGAAATCCATACTGGTAAACTCTGTAATCTTATAAATAAAAAAAGAAACTTTAAGAAAACTTTTGACAATTTATCCAAAGCATCACTTTATGCAAAAAGTATTGGACTAGATGTTCATGCTGGACATGGACTTACATATAAATCATCTTTAAGTGTACTAAAAATAAATAGTATTTCAGAGCTTAATATTGGGCATTTTATAATTTCTGAAGCTATTTTTTTAGGCCTTGCGAATGTAATAAGAAAATTTAGAAGGATTATTAACAAACGTAAATGAAAATTTTTGGAATTGGAACAGATATAGTAAATATTAAGAGAATTGATTTAGCTCTTAAAAAAAATGGAAAAAAATTTAAAAATAGAATTTTTTCTAAAAAAGAAATTAAATATTGTGAAGACAAAAAATATCCAAGCTCGTATTTTGCAAAAAGATTTGCTGCAAAAGAAGCTTTTAGCAAAGCATTAGGAACAGGAATTAGAAAAGGTGTAAATCTTAAAGATATAGAAATTTTAAATGACAACTTTGGCAAACCTAATGTTTTATTAAAAGGATATGTATCTAAATATTTAATGAAAAAAATTAAAAATAAAAAATATTTTATATATTTATCATTATCTGATGATAAGCCATGGGCTCAAGCAACAGTGATTATTTCATATAACTAATGAAAAAATATATTATAGAAAATTTAAAAACACTTTTTTACGCTTTATTAATAGCTATTGCTATAAGAAGTCTCTTTTTTCAACCTTTCTATATACCTTCTTCATCGATGGAGCCAAATTTATTAGTGGGTGATAGAATATTTGTTTCTAAATATACTTATGGATATAGCAGACATTCATTGCCATTTAGTCCAAATATATTAAATAATAGGATTCTACCCAGCAAACCTGAGAGAGGCGACGTGATAGTTTTTAAAACTCCAGAAGATAACAGAACAGATTTTATTAAAAGGCTGATTGGTTTACCTGGCGATCAAATTCAATTTATAAACGGAGATATATTTATAAATAATATGAAAATTGCAAGAAGCGAGATTAAGAAAAAAAAAATGATTAACTGCGGAAATGAAACTTTTAATAGCATAACATATGAAGAAACCCTTCCAAATGGAGCTAAATATACTGCGGTGTATAGAAAAAATGGAACGTTATTAAATACAGACAAGTACTTAGTTCCCGATAATCATTATTTTTTTATGGGTGACAATAGAGATTGCTCAAGAGATAGTAGATTCTTAACTAGTGTAGGTTATGTTAATTTTACAAACCTAGTAGGGAAGGCTCAAATAATTTTTCTTTCTAATAATGTAAAAATTGGAAAATTATGGAAATTTTGGAAGTGGAATAAAAGTATTAGATTTAATCGCTTTTTTAAACAAATTAAATGAAACCAGATATTTATAAATTTCAAAAATCTTTAAAAATTAAAGTTAAAAATAAAGATTTATTAATGAATGCACTTACTCATAAAAGTGCAAACAAAAATATTAATAATGAAAAATTAGAATTTTTAGGTGACAGGGTAATTGGATTAGTTTTAGCAAAGAAACTATTAGATCTTTATCCTAATGAAAATGAAGGAGTATTAGATAAAAGATTTGCCGCTTTGGTAAATAAGAAAACATGTTGTCTTATTGCTTTATCAATTAACTTGCAAGATTTTATAATTATATCAGACTTAAAAAAAAAAATTACTATTAACGATGAGAAGATACTTAGTGATGCTTGTGAAGCTTTAATAGGCGCTGTTTATATAGACAAGGGATTTAATTTTGTTGAAAATTTTGTTTTACGTCTATGGAAAAAGAAACTAGCTCTGTCAAATATAACTATATTAGATCCTAAAACTAAGTTACAAGAATATTCACTTAAGATTAATAAAAAACTACCTGTTTATAAAGTTGTAAGCTCAGATGGACCAAAACATAATCCAATGTTTAAAATATCTGTATATATTCATGGATCAAAAATATTTTATGGGTATGGTAAATCTAAACAGGAAGCACAGCAAGATGGTGCTAAAAATCTTTTAAAAAAGATAGGAAATTTATAAATGCAATGGCAGGATGAGGGATATTTGTTATCAAAAAATAACTTTGATGAAAATTCAATTATTATTGATGCTTTTACTCAAAACCATGGAAAATATACTGGCATAGTTTATGGTGGTTCATCAAGAAAAGTTAAAAGAAATTTCCAGATTGGAAATAAAATCTTAATTAATTGGAAATCCAAAAGTGAAAATAAAATGGGTTATTTTACTGTTGAATTAATTGAACCAATTGCACCATACTTCTTTGACGATAAAAAAAGATCTATTTGTATTTTAGCAGCATCATCTTTACTTAAAATTTTACTTCCTGATAGACAAATTAATAAAAAAATCTATGAATCTTTTGATAAATTAATCTCTGATTTAAAAGAAAACAATTGGATAAAATTATATATTTATTGGGAGCTATCTATTATTAAAGAGTTAGGGTTTGAGGTTAATTTTTTAAATAAACATATGAATACCTCAAATAGAACTGTTCAAATTAATGGCAAGGAAATAAAAGTGCCGTCTCTTTTAATAAATAATAAGTCAAGAAAAAATACTGATGCAGAAATAACTGAAGCTTTAAATTTTAACAAAACTATGCTTTTAGAAAATATAATATCTCCAAATAGACTTAAATTTCCCTTATCACGAAATATATTAGAAAAATATTATAATTAATTTTTTTTTTACTTTAATTCATCTGCTATTTGATCAGCAAAGTACGTAACTATAGCATTTGCTCCAGCTCTTTTAAAAGAAACCAAACTTTCATGTATTGCTTCTTTTTTAATTATATTTTTATTAATCCCGTTTTTAATTAGACTGTATTCGCCAGATACCTGATAAGCAAATACTGGGATTTTAAAGTTATCCTTTATCAGTCTTATTATATCTAAGTAGGGCATTCCTGGTTTTACCATTACAAAATCTGCTCCTTCGTTAATATCAAAAGCTACTTCTCTCAAAGCCTCATTAGAATTATTAAAATCCATTTGATAAGTTTTTTTATTACCTTTTAAAGATTTTTTAGATCCTACAGCATCACGGAACGGTCCATAAAAGTTTGATGCATATTTTACTGCATAAGACAATATTTGTACTAATTTATGTCCATTTTTGTCTAAAGCTTTCCTTATCTCGCCAATTCTTCCATCCATCATATCCGACGGTGCTATTACATCACAGCCCATATCAGCTTGTAACAACGATTGTTTTACAAGAACTTTTAAAGTTTCATCGTTATCTACATAGTTATTTTTAATTATTCCATCATGACCATGCGTGGTGTAAGGATCTAAAGCTACATCACACATTAAACCGATTTCTTTTTTAAAATTTTTCTTAATTAACTTTAAAGCTCTGCATATAAGATTATTTTTATTTGTTGCTTCAGTGCCTTTGTTATTCTTATTTTTAGTAGGGGTGTTTGGAAACAACGCAACCATTGGTATTTTTTTTTTAATGGCTCTTTCAATAAGTTTTTCAACATTGTCAATGCTATATCTATTAACACCCGGCATAGATTTAATAGGTTCAATTATATTTTTACCCTCTCTAATAAATATAGGCCATATAAGATCGTTTGTTGATAAATTATTTTCTTGTATTAATCTCCTGGACCAATCTCTTTTTCTATTTCTTCTGAGTCTTGTCTGGGGGTAGGATCCATAATATTTCATTTGATAATAGTTCTCATTTCAATCTTAAGTTTATATTATTATAAATTTTTATTCTATTGCGACAAATCAAGCATATTAATCATTTATTTATTGATTTTAAGTTAACACATATAGTATTTATTTAAATATGAATAATTTTATGGATTTTCACACAGTACCAGATTTGAAATTTGATATTTCAAAGCTTCAAGAAGGACTGTTGGAAGTTTTAAAAATTAAAAAATATGGATCTCCAAAGGGTATAACAAACTTTGCGGCAATATGTTTAAATCAAATTCCTGGTAAACCAGATTCAATAGAAGGAAGTAATTCTAGAGGCGTGTACTGGACAAAACCTGATCAT
>MDSV01115211.1_pt1 | contig 12478 bp, 12 predicted proteins | sample 810851 | NCBI WGS metagenome assembly MDSV01 (sample SAMN05326640, study PRJNA326480) | marine metagenome | isolation source: seawater | place: Atlantic Ocean: North East | collected 2012
AGTTTGATAGTGTTATGACACTTCAACCAACATCACCGCTCAGAAACTACAAACATATTAACGAAGCCATAATTCTATATAAAAAAGATAAAGATGCAGATAGTTTGGTAAGCGTTGTAGAAGTCACACATAGTTTTATGCCAAATAAACTTATGAGTTTTGACGGCAAATATTTATCTGGAGATAACAAAATTAGCAGACGGCAAGAATCACAGGTTATGTACGCCAGAAATGGAGCAGCCATCTATATTACTAAAATTAAAAATTTAAAAAAATTTATTTTTGGAGGCAAGACAATACCGTACTTCATGAAGAAAACTGTGAGCTTTGATTTAGATGATAAAGAGGACTGGGAAATTTTAGAATGTCAAATAAAAAACAGACAATAGTTTTTTCAATAGCACATGTCTATGACTTGATATTTTTTTATAGAATTGTCAAAGAAACTAATATTAAAAAAGAATATTATGTGAAAGTTATATTTTTTGTACATACTTTTTTTAATAATAAAATGGAGCTTGCTAAGAGTTTATTGTCAAAGATTAGTAACAACATTACATACGTTGACAGCAATCAAACACCTTATTATCAAAAAAATATCTTTAAGAATATATATTTAGGCATTAAATTAAAAAAATTACTCAGAAAGAATTTTCTTAAAAGTGATACAGTCCTGATGCTTGACAAGACACATTTACATTCTCATATTATTATAAATTTTTTTAAAAACCCGGTTTTATTTCAAATTTTTGGTGAAACAATAGATAAGTTTTCGCAAATTAGATTTTTAAAAACCCTAGTTGCAAATTTAATAAACTTTTTTTTGAATAATAGCCCCATAAAAATTTTTCAATTAAAAAATACTAAAACTGTAGAAAATTATGTTTCTAATTTAAAACATGTAAAAGTTTTATATATAAATTATTCATCTTCAAAAAATAATTTGAAAGGCATAAGTTTTTCTAGACCTGAAATTACATCTAGTAACAAAATAGTAATCTTTGGAGGAAGATACTTAGGCTGGGATCTTCAAGAAGAACAGCTTCAAAAAGTTAGAAAGTATTATTTATCAATCTACAAAGAATTTAAGAATAAATTTAAATTTTATTACATAGCGCATCCAAAAGAAAAGGATGAATTCGAGGAGCTGAACAAAATTTTTGAAAATAATCTCAACCTTGTAGAAAACTTTTTAAATTCTGAACACTATTTAGTTGAAAATAATGATATTGCTTATTGTTTTTCTATTGGTTCAACAAGCTCTTTATCGGCATATAAAATGGGATTTAATTCCAAGGTATCCTATAGATCCATTTTTCAAGATGATGAAATTGTTAAGGGATTTGATAGTATTTTTGAAGATACTGATGAAAGTATTCACATAAATAATGATTTTTCAGATTTAAGAAAAGAAACAATTGAAGAAAATATTTCAAAAAAGGACTTAAGTCATCTGTTTAATGTAGTAAGAGAAAATTATGAAATGTCCAATATGTCAAAGTGATCAATATAGTCTGTATCAAATCGTAAAAGATTTTAAAAGCTATAAATGCTTGTCTTGCAAACATATTTATGTTGATAAAGGCAATTTCGATTTACAAACTTTATATGAAGAGGATTTTTATAACCATTACATGTCTGGAATGGGTTACGAAAAGGCATTCAATATTCATTTGAAGAATGATTTCATTAACAAAATAAATTTAATTAAGAATTTAATTCCAAAAGGTTCAAATATTCTTGAGATAGGAGCGGGACCAGGATACTTTGCAAATATGTTACAAGATGAAGGTTTTATTGTTACCGCTGTCGAGTTATCAGATGGAGCACAAGAATACGCAAATAAAAATAGTGTAAACATTAAAATTTTATCTGAAGACATATCTTCTCCATCATGCTCAATTTATAATCAAAAGTATGATTTGGTAATTTCTTGGGCAGTAATTGAGCATGTAGAAAACCCTCATGAATTTATAAATTTAATGAAAAGATATTGTAAGAAAGATGGTTTCATTTCTGTTGATACTGGTGTTCTTCTTGATTTTTTAACCCTAATAGATGTTGGTTATACAAGCTGGCTTGATCCACCTCATCATCTTCATGTTTTTAGTAAAAAAAGCTTATATGACATAATTGATAAAGATTTTCAGGTTATTTCTTATTTTCCTCATTGGGATATGGGATATCAAAGTAAATTCAATTTTAAAATATTAATTTTTTATATTAAAAGATTTATCTATACAATGCTTAATTTAAGAAAAGCAATTTTTAAAAAGAGTGTTGGAAAATATAACTTGAGAGGTTTGATAATTGGTAAAAATACTTACTAAAGTAAGGCCTGTTAATCAATTTATATGAGTGGAAGCATAAGCGAATGCAAAAACTAGTTAAAAAATTTTTTTCATATTGTAGTTTTGCAAATCAATTTTTATTGCAAAATTATTATAGGTTTATGTTATCTTGTCCAAAAAATGTACTTTTTCTTGGAAAGATTAAATTCTATAATCCTGAAAAAATTTCTATCGGACACGGCGTAAGATTTAATGACGGAGTATTTCTAAATATTGGAAAAGGCCTGATTATTGAAGATGATGTTACTTTATCTGCAAATGTTTTTATAACTGATACTACCTCTGATATTAATCATCTTCCAAAGCATATCCATGTTAGAGAACCAGTTTTAATAAGAAAAAACGCATGGATTGGAGCTGGTGCAATAATACTTTCTGGTGTGGAAGTTGGCGAGGGCTGTGTAATAGCTGCTGGAGCAGTTTTATCGCAATCAACAGGTGTCAATGAGGTTTGGGTTGGCAATCCCGCAAGAAAAGCAGGTAATCTAAAATGAAATTGGAAATGACTAATTTAGAGAGCATAAAAGCTTTTCGTGATGCTCAAGTGTCTGAGGAAGAAGTATTAATACTTTCTCATGCCCCATATGACGTATTTGAACAAACAATTTCTGCGCACATATCTGAATTTATTGGTTATTCTCCTTCTTTGAAGTTTAATGCATTTGGGGATGTGATTATTCGATTAATTCAGCTTGCAGAGAAGAACTCTAAAACAAGAGTTGCATATGTTTTAAATTGGGCAGATTTAATTCCTACTCTTGAAATTAACAGTAGGCAAGATAATAAAATAAATAAAAAAGTTGACGAAGATTTATTAGAAAAAATAGATAAACACTTAAATATCTTAAAAAAGTTAAATGAAAATTCAAATATCAATCTAGTTACATTTCTTCCTGATATAAATGAAACATATCTTGTAATGGGTCATGCTTACGAAAGAGCTTATATCAACGTTGTATATAGCAAAATCATAAATAAATTTATTGAATACTCTCTAGTGTTTGAATTTAAAACCGGCGGTCAAAACCTTAACAATTATTTTAAGTATCATATCTATGATGACCAAAAAAGTATCTCGAATATTGCCAAAGGAATTTCTAATAGATTTTTTAACGCTGACTATAAACTAAAAGTTATTTTTGTAGATTTAGACAATACTATTTGGCCATCGAATATTGGAGATTGGGAAGAGTTACCTGTAATTTCAAGTGACTCAAATAAAACATTTCATTACTTACAAATCCTTCTCAAGAGGTTAAGTAACAGCGGAGTTCTTCTTGTAGCTGTTTCAAAAAATGATGAGCACTATGTTATAGATAAATTTGATAAAATAAATATGCCACTTTCATCAGAAGATTTCTATTCAATTAGTTGTAGTTGGGAAGTAAAATCCAAGATAATTTTAGATTTTATAGAACAAATTAATGTTTTACCTGAACATTGCTTATTTTTGGATGATAACCCTGCAGAACTTCTTGAGGTTAGTTCTGCAATTCCAAGCTTAAAATCAGTCCACATTTCTAAAGAAGTTTCTGAATATAATTTATTAGTATCATACTTGCAATCACAATTAACTACTTCAACCTCAACTAGAGAAAATGATGCCAGAAAAATCATTCGGCCAGTTGTCAAAACAAATTCAAATAAAGACTATTTAAAAGAATTATCCTTAAGCTTAACAACTAATTTCATAAACGACTTAACAGGACGACCTTTTGAACTTATAAACAAAACAAATCAGTTTAATCTTAATGGAGTTCGTTTAGATGATTCTAACTTAAATAATGGAAAAAAAGCTTTTACAGTAGATTTGAAAGATACATACGGAGATTTTGGAACAGTAGGAGTACTAATATTTTCAGAACATGATAAAAAAATAATGATACATAGCTTCGTATTAAGCTGCAGAGCTTTTTCTAGAGGGGTTGAATTTGAAATGCTTAATATTGTTAAAAATCTATCGAATGAAAAATCAATCTGTTTTGAATATAGAAAAACTGATCGTAATAATGTGATAGGCGATTTTATTAATAAGCTTACTAAAGATGTTGATGGCAACTTTACACTTATTAATGAGTCATTTGAAACAGAATTCAAAAAATTTAACGGAGTTTTAGATGTCAACTAGTATTGAACAAAGAGTTAAAGAAATTTTCATGGCTGTTTTTACTCTTGAAGATGAGGATATCTCATCTTTAACAAGAGAAAACTATGAGAAATGGGATAGCATGGCACAAACAAGTTTAGCAATCTGTATTGAAGAAGAATTTAATATAAGCTTAGACTTTGATGTTGTTGAAGAACTAGATAGTTTTGAGTACATCGTAGCATTTCTGGAGGCATATAATGATTAATGAAAGCGCTTCGTTTGAAGTTGTTGTCTCTGATAAAGATATTCAAACATTTGCTGAGCTTACAGGCGATTTTAATCCCTTGCATATTAATGCTGAATATGCAGAAAAGACAAATTTTGAGGGTCAGGTTGTTCACGGAGCATTGCTTGTAGGCTATATCTCTCGTTTACTTGGAATGCATATTCCTGGTGAAAAGTGCATTATCAATAATTTTACGGTTAAGTTATCTAGCCCGGTGTATGTAAACGCAAATATTAAAGTCAGCGGTTTTGTCGAACAATATAATGATTCCTTAGAATCCGGTCGAGTTACTGGAAAGATTAATGATGTTTTGTCAAACAAAATATACTCGACATTTCAGGTAGATTTTTCAAAACACCACAAAGTAAAAGAAAAAAAAGAATTAACAAAGAAAGAAAAAATAGTTAAGAAGAAAATAGATGCTAAAACTGATAGCCTTTTAATCATTGGAGCTACCGGAGGAATTGGAAAAAGCTTATCCATATCATTATCTGAAGGTTATAACATCTCTACTGCGGGTAGAGATTCATCAAAAAATGATATGGTATTAGATCTTTCAAATCCAAACACAATATCCGATATGTTTGAAAACGGAAATGCGTATCAATCTATGATATGTTTAGCCAGTGACCCTTTGATAAGTTCACCGCTACAAGTTAATAATGACCTTAAATACTCGGTTGAATTGAACTCTGTCGGAATTGTATCTTTAGTAGATAATGCTTTTGAAAATGGAACTAAAAGAATGATTTTCTTTAGTTCAACTATGGGAGATGAAATTAATCTTAATGGTGAATTCGCATCTTACTCCCTTGGTAAAAATATATTAAATACAACTTTATCTTTATTGAGTAAAAAGTATGCTGGAAAAATGGAAATTTATAATATTGTATTAGGAAATATGTTTACTGGTCTTACAGCTGGAAGTCCAGAGATCAAAATGAAACGCTATAACTTAAGTACAACAACAAAAAAGGGTGTAAGCATAACAGAACTTGCTAAGCTAATTAATGAGATTTTAATCGGCAATCTTAGCTCTATGTCAGGTAACAAAATCAGATTCACAAGCGGCCTATAGATGAAGATAACCTATGCAATGAATATCCTAAATGCTGAGCCTTTTATTAAATATCAATTAGATTCTATTTATGAACATGCTCATGAAATTATTATTGTTGAAGGAGCTTATAAAAAGTTTGCACATGCAACAAATAATTGTAGAAGTAAAGATAATACCTTAAATATTATCAAAGCATATCATGACAACGAAAATAAAATTAAATTAGTCGTAAATGATCATTTTTATGAGGATAGAATGGAAATGTGCAATGAATTTTTAAAGCATGTTTCTGGAGATGTTCTTTGGCAAGTTGATTCAGATGAGTTTTACACTGCAGAAACACACGAATATGTTTATCAATTATTTAAGAATGATAATGAATTAGATATGGTTTCATTTAATTTTAATGATTATTTTGCCTCAACTGATTATTGTATTGCTGGTAACGAAAGTCTTAAATTAGATGACGTAAACAGAGTTCATCGATTCAATCAGGGCGATCAATGGAAGTCACAAAGACCACCAATATTAATTGATAAAAATGGTAAAGAAAAAGTTATTAAAAAAAAAATTGACGGTCCAAGTTTGAAGAAAAAAGATCACATAATGCATCACGCAACAATGATGTTTGATGATCAAATTATAGATAAATATAAGTACTACAATACAATGAAGTTCAATGTTAACAAACCTACACACTGGTATGTTAATGTTTGGCAAAAGCTTCACAACAAATTCTGTATTGCAGGATTTAAATACAATATAACATATCTAAAAAGGAACAATAAAGCTGTACCTGCAGACCTGTTAACAATGATAAATGATATAAGAAATAACAAAATTTCTAATTTTAAACTTAGAGAAACTAAAGATGTTAGAGATTTTATTTCCTCAAGATCTTATGAAAAATATGTTCAGATAGCTGAAGAAATTAATAAATTACCACTAAGCAAAAAGAATTTATTTTCTCAAATATCGCATACTTTAAAATTATTAATAAACACGATTTATTATATTGACCATCGTACATCAAAATTTGGGATAAAAATCATTTGTTTAAATTTTCTAAAATTTTTAAGAAATAAATATTTGATTAATAGGTAATGTTTAATAAGGGAAGTATATGAAAAATTTAAATCATATTTTAGATAAAAATGGAGAAACGCTTGGAATAATCTTAAGAGCAGAACATAAAGAAGAAGGAATTGAATTTTTCACACCTGATGATTTTCCACAACAACTTGGCTATATGAAACATAAAAAAGGCCACAAGATAAAACCACATCTTCACAACAAAATTGAAAGAACTATAAATTTTACATTTGAAGTGCTATTTATAAAATCAGGAAAGGTGAAAGTAAATTTTTATAATCTTAATAAAGAGCATCTTACAAGTGATGTTCTTAAAGGTGGTGATGTCATTTTATTAGCATTTGGTGGACATGGTTTTGAGATTTTAGAAGATGCAGAGATAATAGAGGTTAAACAGGGTCCATATGTTGGCGACGATGATAAAACACGTTTTGACCCTGATATGAGCAATAAATAAGATGGAAGATAAAGAATTTATACCTGTTAATACCCCATTTTTTAATGGTAACGAAAAAAAGTATTTAAACGAATGCATAGATTCTGGTTGGATAAGTAGCGAGGGTTCATACGTTAAAAAATTTGAAGATGACGTTTCCAACTATATTAAAAGAGATTATGCAACAGCATGTTCTAATGGAAGTGCAGCTCTTGATATAGCAATTGGAGCTCTGGAGCTTAAAAAGGGAGATGAAGTAATTATGCCATCTTTTACGATAATATCATGTGCTCAATCTTTAATAACACGAGGAATTAAACCAGTTTTAGTAGATAGCGACTATAAGACTTTCAATATGAAAGTTGAAGATATAGAAGCAAAAATATCTACTAATACTAAAGCTATTATGATTGTTCATATATATGGATTAACAGTAGATGTTGATCCTGTTCTTGCTCTTGCAAAAAAACATGATTTGAAAGTCATAGAGGATGCGGCAGAGATGTTTGGCCAAAATTATAAAGACAAAAAATGTGGAAGTTTTGGAGACATAAGTACCTTTAGTTTCTATCCGAATAAACATATCACTACTGGCGAAGGTGGGATGGTTCTAACAAATGATAAAACTCTAGATGACAGATCTAAAAGCTTGAGAAATCTTTGTTTCACAAAAGATAGATTTATTCATGAAGAAATTGGATACAACTATCGTATGACAAATATGCAGGCTGCTATAGGAGTTGCTCAACTTGAACAAATAGAAGATATGGTAATAAAAAAAAGATGGATAGGTGAAACATACAATAAGTTATTAAAAGATATTAATTCCATAAACTTACCCATTATCGAGACTGACTATTGTAAAAATATATATTGGGTATATGCCCTAATATTAAAAGATGATTTTAAAAAAACACCTCAAGAAGTAATGCATGAGCTTAATAAATTAAGCATAGGCACTAGACCTTTTTTTTATCCAATGCATAAACAACCTATTTTTAATAAAATGGGATTCTTCAAAGAAGATGACTTGCCAATAAGTGAAAAACTTTATGAGAGAGGCTTTTATATACCAAGTGGCCTTGCTTTAACAGAAAGTCAAATTAAAAAGGTGTCTGACGCAATGCATGAGGTGTTGTTATGAAAAGCTTAATAAAAAGATTTTTTGTTAGACTAATAAATTTTCTTACAAATAACTCATTAATAGAAATAGAAAAGCAGAAGTTATTACTGGGAAAAATTTTATCAAATCAAATAAAGAATAAAGGGTTTGAAGTCAATTCACTGAAAGATGTTGAGTATAGTATTTTTTCTCAATTTGGAGATGATGGGATTATTCAATGGCTAATACAAAATTTAGATTTACCCAATAAGACCTTTATAGAATTTGGAGTCGAGGATTATAGTGAATCGAATACAAGATTCTTAATGATGAACGATAATTGGTCTGGATTCGTAATGGATGGAAGTGAATCAAACATTAAAAACCTTAAATCTTCTTACTATTATTGGAAATATAAATTAGATGCAAAAGCAGTTTTTATTGATAAAGAAAATATTAATAACTTAATTGAAGAAAAAGAATTCGACAAAGATGTAGGATTATTACATATAGATCTAGATGGAATTGATTATTACATTTGGGATTCAATTCATGTTATTGATCCTATTATTGTTATCGTTGAATATAACAGTATCTTTGGAAAGGATAGACCAATATCTACAATATATGACGCAAATTTCATTAGAAGTAGGTCACATTATAGTAACCTTTTATTTGGGTCCTCTATTAAAAGTCTATACGAATTAGCTGAGAGGAAAGGATACTCTTTTATTGGATGTAATGAAGGTGGAAACAATGCCTATTTTGTAAGAAATGATAAATTAAATGATGTTGTAAAACCAACAACTCTTGAAGAAGGTTATACAGAATCAAAGTTTCGTGAATCACTTGATGAAAATGGAAATTTATCATATCTGGAAAAAGATAAGGCAAGAGAATTATTAAAAGGTATTGAAGTTTTTAATACTAGCTTAAATGAAATAGAAAAATTCTAAAGTGAAATTCGGAAGACCTTAATACCTAACAACTTTGTTAAAAATGGATACTAAAAAGCTTAATATTTCTGTGATTATAGCTTCTGGATTGGAATCCGGAGGAGGATATCAATATGAATTTATGGTATTAGAATTACTTAAAAATTACCATGATAACAGACATATTACTTTGAGTTATTATGCTCCAACTTTACAAATCGCAAATGATTATCATGATTTAAATCTCAATATAAAAATATTAAAAGAAAATATTTTCCAAAAATTACATCGCTTGTGTTTAAGTAATATATTTTTTTACAAAGCGCTTAATAAAATTGGACTTGGTAAGAGTTCCATAGAAAATCAGCTATTAATCGATAAAACAGATTTAATTTACTTTTTGTCTCCAAATTTAAGATCTCAAGGAATAAGTAATATCCCATATATTTTTACACTTTGGGATTTGGCCCACTTAGAAATGCCAGAGTTCCCTGAAGTAAGCGGAGATAGAATATTTGAAATAAGAGAGTTTGCCTATAATAGAAGTTTGAAAAAAGCAATTAAGACTATTGTTGATTCTGATTACAGTAAAAAATATGCTATTAGAAAATATAATTTAGATGAAAATAGAGTGAAGGTTCTTAGGTACTTACCAAATATAAGAACAATTCAAACTAGTGAAAATATTGATATAAAGGAAAAATATAATATAAAAAATGATTATGTTTTTTATCCAGCCCAATTTTGGGCCCATAAAAATCATATATATATTTTAAAGGCTATTGAGGTATTAAAAAGAGAGTATGGCATTGAAATAGATGTAGTTTTTTCTGGCTCAGATAAAGGAAATTTAGAATATATACTTAAAAAAGCAAAAGAGTTAAAGATTAATGATTTGATTCATTATATTGGTTTTGCACCTAATGAAGAAATTCCCTACCTTTATAAACAATCGTTAGCTCTAGTGATGCCAACATTCATTGGCCCTACAAATATACCTCCTCTTGAAGCATTTGCTTATGAGACACCTGTATGTTATTCAGATACACCATTTTTCAGGGATCAAGTTGGTGATGCAGTATTTTTTATGGACTTAGAAGATCCAAATAACTTAGCTGAAATCATTTTAAACATTCAGTCTGATAATAGAATTGTTGAAGATAAAATCATAAAAGGCAAACAAATTCTTGAAAATTGGAATGATAAAGATTTTTACAACAAATTATTAGAAATATTTAATGAATATAAGAACATTAGAGATGCATGGAAGTAATCAATCAAGAAAGCGCCTCAATTTTTTTTATATAAAAAATGTTAGCAATTAAAAGAAACATTTATTTATCGACTCTTATCATATTGATGGTTTCAATTATTTTTGCTCTTTTAGTTGGTTCCGGATTTTACGGATATGGATCCGACTTCTATTCAGCTTACTATAGATCAAATTTGACCTGGGGAGGACTTTTTAATCGTCTTGGTTGGGCTATTTCCACTTTGACCATAAATGGTATACATTTGGGAGTTCAGTTAGTAACTTTAATACTTTCTTTATCTGCAGGTTTTCTAATAAGAGAGCATATAAAATTTAAGAATACTTATTCCATTGTTTTCTTTTTGCTGCTCTATATTACTGCGATTCATACATGGCCAATTATTATGTCAACCAGCAATGCTATGAGACAAGGTTTGGCTATGTCTTTAATATTTTTGTCTTTTGTGGCTGGAGCCCGAAAAAACTTTTTCTGGATGTTCTTTTTTTCATTTCTTTCAATCTTTATGCATGGAACAGGCTTGATATTATTCATGAATATAGTTTTTGCTTACTTTATTAATTATTTTCTTTCAGATTACACCCATAAAAGCAAGGCGTTAATAAATTTTATTATTGGTACATTTTTACTTGTTTCAGCATACTTCTTTCTTAATATTATTACTTTATCTGGCAATATTGAATCTAGCAGAATAATTGGAGGTGATTTTAGAGCAGCTTTTGTAACTATTGGCATTATCTACATTGCTCTTTCATTTTTTAACAAGAGCATTTTATCTAATACATTTAATTTAACTTTATATTATTTTAGTTTTCTTGCGCCAACATTATTATTGAATGAGTTAAATTGGCAATATGAAAGACTCGGCATGATGATGATAATTCCCTATATCTTGTCATTTGGCATAATTTTGAATAGAAGTTCATATCAAATATATGCAATATTTATTTTTCTAGCATTATTATTTTTAACTATTTACATGGGTATGTATTCTTCATTAGTTTGAAGTATCTAAATTTAATCTAAAAACTATTAATAGGGCTTTAATGATTTATATTATAGTGCCAACTTTTGCAAGGGTTGAGGATACAAAAAAGTTTCTAAGCTCAATTCAAGAAAGTATTGAAAAAGACTATCTTGTTCTATTAATTGACGATCATCCAGAAAAACCAACATTTAAAGAAATTAATCAAAACATAAATGTGAAAGTATTTCCTTCACAAAACGAGCTTTGGTGGGTTGGTTGTATAAATCATGGAATTCAAGTTTTATATGAACATTACGACCTAGGTGAAGATGACATTGTTATTTTTGCAAATAATGATATCCAGATTAAAAAAGACAGCTTCGATGTTTTATATAATGAGATTCAAAGAGAAAAAGAACAAATAGTTCATCCTAGAACATTCAATCAAAATGGAGAGGAAGTATCCAGCGGCGCAAAAATATTTACCTTTTTCCCGTACGTCACATCTCATCCTAAAAAATTTACTAAAGAAAAAGAAATAATCCATATGGGCACTGGAAGATTTCTTATGATGGGAGCGAGCGTGCTAAATAAAGTAGGTTTCATAAATCGAGATTTAATTCAATATGGTGGAGACAATGATTTCACACTGAGCGCATCACAGGTTCATAAAATTAGAACATATATAATGAGAGATGCCATATGTATGCTGGATGATGTTCAAACAGGCATAAAAAATCATAACATTAGAAATTTAAAAGCATTATTAACGAGTTTTTTTGCAATCAAATCACCTAATAATATCAAGTATAGGTACATTTTATTTAAAAAATATTTTGGAAGGATTGGAGCTTCTTTTATTACATTAAATATATCTATCAACACTTTG
>MDSV01168571.1_pt1 | contig 12478 bp, 9 predicted proteins | sample 810851 | NCBI WGS metagenome assembly MDSV01 (sample SAMN05326640, study PRJNA326480) | marine metagenome | isolation source: seawater | place: Atlantic Ocean: North East | collected 2012
TACAAAAAAGCCAGTTCATCCAAACGATCATGTAAACAAATCTCAATCTACAAATGATGTTTTTCCAACTGCAATGCACATTTCGGTTGCAAAAGAGACTATTTCTAAAATGCTGCCAAGCTTAAAAATTTTAGAAAAAGAGTTAAAAAGAAAATCTAATAAATTTAAAAATATAGTAAAAATTGGAAGAACTCATTTACAAGATGCAACCCCATTATCTCTTGGACAAGAGTTTTCAGGATATCATTTTCAAGTTAAAAAAAGCATTGAAAGAATAGAGTATGCTTTGAAAGAAATATTATTTCTAGCTCAAGGAGGTACGGCTGTTGGTACTGGAATAAATTCAAAGAAAAATTTTGATAAAAAAATTGTCAAAGAAATTGCTAAATTTACAAAAATCAAATTCAAACCAGCACCAAATAAATTTGCTGAACTTGCTGCTCATGATGCAATTGTAAATTTTTCTGGTGCTTTAAATACATGTGCAGTTGCTCTGATGAAAATATCAAATGATATTAGATTTTTGGGTTCTGGTCCAAGAGCTGGTTATGGAGAATTAATTTTACCTGAAAACGAACCTGGTTCATCAATTATGCCTGGGAAGGTAAATCCAACACAATGTGAGGCTGTAACTATGGTTTGCGTTAAAGTAATTGGCAATCATAATGGAATAACTATGGCAGGATCTCATGGACATTTCGAACTAAATGTTTTTAAACCTTTAATTGCGTATAATATTTTACAATCAGTCGACTTGATAGCTGACAGTACAAAAAATTTTACCCTTTATTGTGTTAAGGGAATAAAAGCTAATAAAAAGAAAATACAAGAACACTTAGATAATTCACTAATGCTTGTTACAGCACTAGCACCACATATTGGATATGATAACGCTGCAAAAATTGCAAAAACAGCATTAAAAAATAACACAACCTTAAAGGAAGAAACTTTAAAAACAGGTTTAATAAACGAAAAAGATTACAATAAGATAGTTGACCCTAAAAAGATGATCTATCCAGAGTAACTCTTAATTGCTTCATTCAATAAGTTTTTAAAATAAATTTTGTTTTGTAAATCGTGTTTTTTTAAAATTACATTATTTAAAATTTTATTTACATTTCTATTTATTTTATTATCAATTTTAATATCTTTTAATTCAGCAATTTTTTTATCAAAATTATATGTAAAATTTAAATCTATTTGATTAATTTTTTTTCTATAATTTTTTGGTGTAAGCAGAAACTTATAGACCTTATTGAAATCATTTATATCAATTTTTAATTTTCCATCTAGAACTAATTCTCCATTTCTTACAAATATTAAACTTTCAAATAATTCAAAATATGCAAAATCTTTCCATTCAAATTTCGTATTATCTGCATCAATTAAACCATCTTGAATTTTTGACTTTAAAAAAATATTTCTAAAATTACTATTGTCGTAAACATTGTCTGCATTGATATTTAATTTAAAATCAATATTTTTATTGTTAAATATCTCAGTTTTCAAAAGTTCAGCAATTAAAACATTATTACCAAATATATAATTTAAATTTATTTCGTCTAAATTACCGTCCATATAAGAATAAAAAGGTTTAAAATTAAATTTTCCTTTATAATTTATATTTGGTTTATCTATTTTATCAAAGATATCGAAATTAAAAGAATTTTTTTCTATTTGAAAATCTACAATTCTTTTTAATTTATCTAAAAAAATATTAGATTTTCCTATTATTTTTTTGTTCACAAAACTTAATTCATTTTCAATTTTAAGTTTCATTAAATCAATATCTATCTGGGAAAAAATTTTTTTTTTATCTTGAGTAAAAAAAGTTTCTATTGAAAAAGGTATATTAAAAATCTCATTATCAGAATAAAAAATATTTTTTAATTCTTTTTGCTCAAAATAATATTTCATTTTAAAGATTTTATTTATAAATAAAACTTCATCTTCTGCATTCCTAAAAAAAATATTACTATTCTTTATTATTAAACTACTGTCTTCAAAATTTTTATCTAGGAGATTATAAAAAAAAATATAATTTTTTTTATCAAGTTTAAAATTTGCATTCTCGATAATTAAATCTTTAATTTTAATATTTTCAAGAGAAAATAAATTATCTATTGAAATAAAAATTTTAAAATTTTTAATGCTTGAAATTTTATTTTGATTGAAAAAAATTGATGTTTCTGTTGTTGTAAAATGAGGTGTTGGAAAAAAATTATATTTTATATTTTCAGAAAATTTAAGATTTAAATCCAATTTGTTTTGGAGCTGTGTTTTTAGTACTTTTGAAATATCTGATTGTTTATAAAAGGTAGGTAATAATAAATAAGATATAAATAAGACAAAAACTGCGACAAAAGTTAAAATTATTTTATTATTTATTAATAAATTACTAAGATTTTTAAAATTTAACTTGTTTAAATTTTTTTCTAAAAGATTATTAATTAAATTACTTATGTTTTTTAAAAATTTTACAAATAAATTTGTTTTACTCATAGCAACCAAGAAGCTTATAAAGTATTATTTCAAATGATAAACAATGATTATCTAAAAAATTTAAATGACGCCCAAAAAGAAGCGGTTATGCATCTCGATGGGCCACTATTAATCGTGGCTGGAGCTGGGTCAGGAAAAACCAAAGTTCTAACCTCTAGGATTGCTAATATAATTAGGGAAAAAAAGGCGTTTCCCAATCAAATTTTAGCAGTCACATTTACTAACAAGGCTGCTAAGGAAATGCAAAATAGAGTAAGCAAAATTCTTGGCTCAACTGCAGTAGGGCTTTCCTGGCTTGGAACATTTCACTCAATTTGTGCAAAATTATTAAGAAAACACGCATCGGCAGCAAATCTTAATTCTAATTTTACTATTGTAGACACAGATGATCAGATAAGGCTTGTTAAAAATATTTGTAAAGCAGAAAATATTGACATCAAACAGTTGTCACCAAAATTTATATTAGCAATAATTGATAGATGGAAAAATAAAGGATTTTATCCTAATGAAGTAATTATAAACAAAAAAGATATCTATGAAAAAACAATTCTCCCACTTTATAAAATTTATCAAAAAAAATTAACAGATTTGAACTCTTGTGACTTTGGAGATCTTATATTGCACGCAGTAAAAATTTTAGAATATAACCCAGATATAAGAGAGATATACTCAAAAAATTTTAAATATATACTTGTTGATGAGTATCAAGATACAAATTTTATTCAAAGCAAATGGCTTAATCTTTTGGCAGAAAGAAATAAAAATATTTGCTGTGTTGGGGATGATGATCAGTCAATTTATAGCTGGAGAGGGGCAGAAATAAAAAATTTTTTAGAATTTGATCAGGTCTACAAAAATACTAAAGTAATAAGGTTGGAACAAAATTATAGATCTTCTCAAAATATTTTATCTGTTGCTTCAGATCTTATTTCTAACAATCAAAATAGAGTTGGCAAAACATTAATTACTACTATGGAAGATGGTGACTTGGTCAAATTAAATTGTTTTAAAAATGGCAGGGATGAAGCTATAGGTATCTCAGATGAAATAGAAAAAACTATTAAAAAAAAATTTTCTTATAATAATGTTGCAATACTAGTAAGGGCTATTTTTCAGACACGTGAGTTTGAAGAGCGCTTTCTTAAAATAGGTATGCCTTACAGAATCTTGGGTGGAACAAAATTTTATGAAAGAGCTGAGATAAAAGACTGTGTTGCTTATCTAAGATTAATTAATCAAGAAAAGGATGATCTAGCTTTTGAAAGAATTGTAAATAATCCAAAAAGATCTATTGGTGATACTACCTTAAAAAGTATTCATGAATTTGCAAAAAAAAATAATTTAAACTTAGAAAGAGCATCAATTAAAATGCTTGAACAAAATTTAATTAAACCAAAAGCTAAAATTGGTTTAAATTTATTTATTAATTCTATTGATAAATGGAGAAACGATTTAATTATAAAAAATTCAAATCATATAAAATTATTACAAGTTGTTTTGGATGAATCTGGATATTCAGCAATGTTAAAAAATAAAAAAGATGTAGATAATGAAAACAGATTGGAAAACATAAAAGAATTATTAAGTGCTATGAAAGAATTTGATAATTTAGAAAGTTTTTTAGAACATGTCTCATTAGCAACCTCAGTAGATCAAGAATGGGATGGTGAAAAAATTAATATGATGACAATGCATGCAGCAAAAGGGTTAGAATTTGACGTTGTTTTTCTTCCAGGCTGGGAAGAAGGATTATTTCCTCATCAAAAATCTATTGAAGAAAAGGGACAAAATGGACTCGAAGAAGAAAGACGTTTAGCTTATGTAGGAATAACTAGAGCAAAGAAAAAAGCTATAATATCATTTTCAATGAATAGGTTTTATCAAGGAGATTGGATAGACAGTATGGCCTCAAGATTTATAGATGAATTACCAGAAAAAAATTTAGAAAAAAATTCTTTTTTTGATGAGGAAATAAATAATGATGATGACTTTGAATTTAATCAAGATTTTAATGTTGAAGAAGGTACTAGAAGTCCAGGTTGGATAAGATATCAGAAGAGAATAAAGTGAAAAACTATATTAAAATATTAAGAGATAAATTTAAAAAATACAAAATAGATGGATATGTAGTCCCAAAAAACGACGATTTTTTCACAGAATATTCAAAAATAAATAGACTTGAAATTATTTCAAACTTTAGTGGCTCGGCAGGATTAGCAATAATACTAAAAAATAAAAACTATTTATTTACTGATGGAAGATACTCAATACAGAGTCAGATTGAGAGTGGAAAAAATTTTAAAATTTTTGGATTTGAAAAGCTAATAAATTGTAAATTATTTAAAAATCTAACTCTTGGTATAGACCCAAAATTATTTACTAGTAATCAAATAAATAATTTTTTTTTAAAAAATAATAAAGTTAAAAATATAAATGAAAATCTTATTGATGAAATTAAAAAGCAAAAAACAATTTTTTCTATCCCATTTTTTTCATTAAATAAAAAAATTGTTGGTGAAAGTGTTAATTCTAAAATTAATAAAATATCTAAATATCTAAAGAAAAATAAATCGGATTATATTTTTATAAGTGCGCCTGAAAATGTAGCTTGGATACTAAATATTAGAGGTGGAGACGGTCCGAATAGTCCAGTACCTAATTCAAGACTAATAATTAGTAAAACGAAAAAAATATTATTAATTAGTAAAATAAAAAAATGTAAAAAATTAATAAAAAATAAAGTTTTAAAAAAAAATCAATTTTTAGACATTAATAAATTTCAAGAGGAAATATTAAAACTTAGTGGAAAGAATTTCATTATCGACAGTAAATCTTGCTCAATATTTTATGAAAATTTAATTAAATCAAATTTTAAGATTATAGGAAAAGAAGATCCAACATATCTTCTAAAAGCAATTAAAAATAAAACAGAAATTAATAATATGATAAATAGCCATATTCTTGATGGAGCTGCTTTAACAAAATTTATCTATTGGATTAAAAAAATTAATAAAAGAAAAATTACTGAAGTTGAAGCGATTAGAAAATTGGAAAAATTTAGAAAAATTAATAAAAATTTTCTTTATCCAAGTTTTGATACAATTGCTGGATCAGGAAAAAATGGTGCAATTGTGCATTATCGAGCAAACAAAAAAAATTGTAAAAATATTAATAAAAAAGATATTTTTCTATGCGATTCTGGTGGACAATATAAATATGGAACAACCGATGTAACAAGAACAATTTGTTTTTCTAATCAAAACCAAAAAATAAAAAATATTTATACTAAAGTTTTAAAAGGTCATATAGCTGTAGCTACTACTAATATAAACAAAGATAACAATGGTAAAAAAATTGATAAAAGAGCTAGAAAATTTTTAAATGAAAGCAATTTAGATTATGCGCATGGGACAGGACATGGGGTTGGATTTTTTCTAAATGTGCACGAAGGACCACAAGCAATTACAAAAATCAACAAAGTGAAAATAAAACAAGGCATGATTTTAAGTAATGAGCCTGGATACTATAAAAAAAATAAATATGGAATAAGGATTGAAAATTTAGTTTATGTAAAAAAGAAAAATAAAAATTTGTTATTTGAGAATTTAACAATGGTTCCTATTGAAAAAGATTTAATAAATTTTGATTTACTAACTTTTGCTGAAAAAAATTATCTTTTTAAGTATCATCTTGATGTATATTCAAAAATATCAAAGTATCTAAAACAAAACGAAAGGAGATGGTTAGCTAATTTTATTAATCATCCTTAAAAATTCATTTTGATTAATTATTTTGATCTTGAGTTGTTTAGCACTTTCAACTTTTCTTTTGGTCGGTTTATCTCCAATAATTAAATAGTTTAATTTGCTAGAAACACTACTTAATGTAGTTCCTGAATTTTCCTCAATTAATGATTTGATTTCAGCTCTACTAATGCCATTTAATTTCCCTGTTACTAAAAATGATTTATTTTTTAATAGACCATCAATTTTTATTTGTTTTGCTTTTTTTATTTGTAAAACTTTATTTAATTCATTTAAAACTTTAATATTTATTTTATTTTCAAAAAATGCCTGAATTGAACTGACTTGAGTTTCACCTATGCCATCAATATTTAATAAATCAATAAAATTACCTTTTTTAGATAAATTTTGAAAACTTGAAAAAGATATAAAATGTTTAGATAGCAATTTTGCATTCTCTAATCCAATATGTCTAATCCCTAAAGCAAATATAAATCTTTCTAATGAAATATTTTTTTTTTCATTTATAGAGTACTTTAAATTTTCTACTGATAATTTTCCCCAACCTTCAAGTTTTTCAATTTTATTATAATCTAATTTAAATATATCATATGGAAATTTAATTAATTTTAATTGCCAAAAACCTTCAACTATTTTTTTTCCAAGTCCATCTATATTAAAAGCTTCTTTTGAAACAAAATGTTTTAATTTTTCAATCGAAATTTTATCACAATAATAGCCTTCACTAGAACATCTTCTTACAGCATCATTTTTTTTTGTAATTTTATTATATTCCTTTATCGTTTTTGAACCACATGAGGGGCATTTGTTTGGAAAATTGAATTTAGTACTTTTTTTTGGTCTTTTGTTTGTATCAACAGATAAAATGTGTGGTATCACATCACCAGCCCTTTCGACTATTACTGTATCTCCAATTCTGATATCTTTTCTTTCAATCTCATCTTCATTGTGTAAAGTAGCATTAGAAACTAAAACACCACCAATATTAATTGGTTTTATTTTAGCAACTGGGGTTAACGCACCTGTTCTACCAATTTGAATATCTATATCCAGAACTTTTGAAGAGCCCTTGTTTGATGAAAACTTATGTGCAATTGCCCATCTAGGTGCATTTGCAACGTTTCCTAATCTTTTTTGTAAATTAAAATCATTAATTTTATAAACAATTCCGTCAATATCAAAATCTAAGTTCACTCTTTGCCTCTCAATTTCTTGATAATTTTCAACTAAATTTTTTACACCTGAAATTAATTTATTTAATGGATTTGTTTTAAAACCCCATTTGCTTAGTGTATTAAGATATTCAAATTGATTATTAATTTTTAAATCTTTTTGAAAACCATATGTGTAAGCAATAAATTTAAGAGGTATTTTTTTAGTATCTTCTGCATTTTTTTGCCTCAATGAGCCTGATGCTGCATTTCTTGGATTTGCAAATTTTTCCTTTAAGCTTTCAAAATCACTGTTCTGAATAAATACCTCTCCTCTAATATCTATATCTTTGGGAAAATCTTTATTAAGAATTTTTTTTGGGATATCTTTTATAGTCGATAAATTTGCTGTTATATCTTCACCTTCTTGACCATCACCTCTCGATAAACCTTTTACAAAATTACCATTTTTATAAGTTAGTGAGGCAGAAATACCATCAATTTTGGGCTCTGCACTATAAGATAATTTAAAACTACTGTTTTCTGAAAGAAAATTTATTATTTTTTTTTCAAAATTAATTAAATCTTCTTCTGTAAATGCATTTGAAAGAGAAAGCATAGGAATTCTATGAAAATCTTTTTTAAAATTTTTTGAGGGTTTGTGACCAACTATTATTGAAGGTGAATTTTCGGACTTAAGAAAATTATATTTTTTCTCTAAAGATAGTATTTCTTTTTTTAATTTATCGTACTCGTCATCATTAATTCCAGGATTACTATCATCATAATAAAGTTTATTAAATTTTTTTAATAATTGAATTTTTTTTAAATATAGATCTTGAATGCTTTTTTTGTTCATCTCAATCAAAAAGAGACTTGGCTTTATTTAAAATAGAATTTTTTTTCTTTTCTTTTTTTATTTTGTTAACCTTATACTTTTTATTAAAAACACCATAAGACATCTCGTACCATTTTGAAGAATTATAATTATAACCTAATAATTTAGCATACTTTTCAGATTCATTCTTTAAACCTAAAATATAATAAACTTCAACCAATCTGTGCAGAGCCTCTTCAACATAAATTGTTGTCTCATAATTATCTACTACAGTTCTAAATCTATTGATTGCTGGTATCCATTTTTTTTTATCAAAGTAATATCTGCCAACATACATTTCTTTTGAGGCCAAAATATCATTAATTAAATCTAATTTAAATTCTGCATCAAGCGCAAACTCTGTTTTAGGAAAAGTATTTATTACAAATTTAAATTGTTTTTCTGCTTTTATAATTGAACTTGTATCTTTTTTTTCATCTACTATTTGCTCATAATAACAAATTGCTAATAAATAATGTGCATAATCTAAATTTTTATGATTTGGATAAACTTTAAAAAATCTTTGAAGTTCAGCTATCGCATCTCCATAATAATCTTGACTATAATAAGAATAAGCAGCCATTAATGCTGCCTGTGGTGCCCATTTGGATTGAGGAAATAATATTTCAGCTTCATTAAATTTTTTTGCTGCGTATAAAACATCATTATCTTCTAAAGCCTTTTTACCTTCGGCATAAGCCTCCAGAACTTGCAAATCTAGACTTTTTTCTTTTATAGCAGATTTTTTAATTTCTTTCTTTGAGCATGAAATGCAAGTAAGAATTAATAAAAGTAACAGAATAAAATTATTTAATTTCATTTTTTATTATTACTTTTTATGAGATAATTTTAAAGTTATCTAGAGATTTATGCGATAGATTTAAGTATATTTCTATTAATTAAAGTATGTGGTAAGTTTTTTTCTTTAATTTCTAAAATAGAAAAATTTTCTTTATTCTGAAACACTTTTCTTAAAAGCTGGTTTGTCAAATAATGTCCTCCTTGAGAGCAAATGACACTAGCTATTATTCTGAATCCACTAGTATACAAATCTCCAATACAATCTAAAATTTTGTGATTAACAAATTCTTTTTCATTTCTTAACCCCTCTGGGTTCAAAATTTCTGTATCTTTAACTACAATGGCATTATCTAAACTACCACCTTTTGCTAAACCTTTTTTTTTAATTAATTCAATATCATCATAAAGACAATATGTTCTTGAATTATATATATCAGTCAAATCATCCTCAAAAACTTTTATTTTATTTTTTTGGTTTCCAATAAATTTGTTAGAATATTTTAGCTCAAAATCAATTTCAAGATTTAAAGCAGAAGGTTTCATTAAAATGAATCTTTCACCATCAGAAAACTTTATTTCTTTATTAATTTTAATTATTTTAATTGGAGAATCACTTACCTGAATTCCAGCCTGTATAATTTTCTCTATAAATACTTTTGCTGAACCATCTAAAATTGGTACCTCTTCTTTATTAATTTCGATAAGCACATTATCTATACCAAGTCCAAATAATGCTCCCATTAAATGTTCTATTGTAGAAACTTTTACACCATACTCATTCTCTATAGTTGTATTTAAAGATGTATTAGTTACATTTAAAAAATTTGGATAGACTAAATTATTATTTTTTAAATCAACTCTTTTAAAAACTATACCAAAATTTGCTTCAGCGGGTTTGATGCATACTTTAACATTAAGACCGCTATGAAGAGATATTCCCTCAAAGGAAACTATATTTTTGATTGTTTTCTGAGTTAAATAAGACACGCATTACTTTTAAATCTAATTTTCTTAGATTAAAAAACAACTAATGTTACCAGAAAAAACAATATTAACTAAAGAGTTGAAAAAATTTTTCGAAAAATCCAGTTTTTTTGAGGTTTTTTGGTACAACCAAAACCTCATTGTCATTTAATCCATTATTTATTTTATGAGCCATTTCAGGAATGTCTATATTGCTATCTTCAAAAAAATTTTTTGTATATTTACCATCCAAATATTTAATTACTTTAATTTGATAATTTTCAAGCACTTTATTTAAATCATCAATTAAATTAACTGGGATAGATTTAAATTGAAATTCTAAAATTAATTGATCACATTTTAAATGATATTGTATTGATGAATAACTTTTACCGTTAATGAAACACTTATTTATGATCATATGCATAATTTTTTGACTTTGATAATTTTTTTTAAACAAATCTTTAGCTTCAATTAGAAAATTTTCTAGATAATCTTTATTGATAAAATTATTATAATTTTTTTTTTTAATTCCAAAATTAAGACTCAAAATTTTTTCATTTTGAATAACTAAAAAAATATTTTCTATAAATTTACCACGCAATTTTTCAATTTTAAAAATATTTGAGTCTAAAAATTCTTTTAAAATATCTAGATCTATTGAATTTATATTTCCTTCTAAAACCAATTCATTTTTATATAAATTTTCTAATTTTTTAACATTAAATAAGTAAATTCCAAATTTGTTTGGAGAAATACTTAAATAAGTTTCAAGTTCAAATTCTTCATTCATAAACAATAATCTGATTTTTAACTCTAAAATCAATCACAGTAAATTTATCTAAGTTTTTTTGTTTAATAAATTCATTAGCATTATTTAGAGAAGCTTTAGAAAAATTTTTTGGTAATTTTAGTAAAATATTATCCTTCAATCTCAAATCCCATCTCTTTGAGGGAAAAAAATAAAAACTTTCAATTTCTTGATAAGAAATTTTAGATTTATCAATAATTCTTTTAAATTTAAGGAAATCAATAATTTCTGGTTTTCCGAAAATAAAAGGTAAATTACTAATTTGATTATTATTTGGAATTAATTTTCCATTAGATCCTACCAGAAAAGTTTTTCCATTATTATTTATCTTTGCCAAAAAATCTGCCTTATTAATTTTAATTTGAATTGTTGAAGGATATATTTTTTTTACCTCATATTTTTCAACTAATGAATTTGAATTTATTAAATTAATAATCTCTTTTTTATTTAAAAATAAAATATTTGATAAATTTAAACTATAAATTTTATCTAACATGATTTGATTGTTAAGATCACTTAATCCAGAAACTTTAACATTTTTAACTTTATTAAAATTAATATTATTAAATGAAATATTAGTTATTGAACTAATTATTATAAGTAAAAAAAAATAAAATGATATTATTTTACTTTTTCTTTGACGCATCTTTCAAAATCCATTCAATTAATTTTAAAAAACTTATTCCTTTAAACGCTGCAATTTCAGGCACCAAAGAAAGCTTTGTCATTCCTGGTTGTGTATTGATTTCTAATAAATAAAATTTTTCATTATAAAATTTAAAATCTGATCTTGTGACACCATTACAGCCAATAATTTTATGTGCTTTAAATGCCATATCAATTACTTCTTTAAGTTTATTTTTTGGCATATCTACTGGAATAATATGTTTTGTCTTAGCATTTGAATTATATTTAGCCTGATAATCATAAAACTTTCTTTTTGGTTTCAGCTCTATTGCACCAAGCTTTATATTTCCCATAATTGCGACTTGTATTTCTCTTCCATCAATAAACTCTTCAATTATTACTTTTTTATAGTTTTTAATTAATCTTAAAGATTTCATTATATTTTTTATATTACAAATATTAACATTCACACTCGAACCCTCATTTAAAGGTTTAACCACAACAGGAAATTTTAATTCTTTATTTATTTTTTTTATTAAATCAGATCTAGATAGGTCATAAGAATATGTAATAAATTTAGGAGTTCTTATTTTATTTTTAATAAATATTTTTTTGGAAATTTCTTTATCCATTGCAATAGACGAAGCAATTACTCCTGAATGTGTATATGGAATTTTAAAGCTCTCGAGAATAGTTTGAATATAACCATCCTCACCAAATTGACCATGTAATGCATTAAAAATTACATTTGGTTTAAAAAATTTAATATTTTTTTCTAAATTATTATCTGGTTCAGTAATTTTAACCCTATAGCCATTTTTTTTAAGCTCTTTAGCTACCTGCAATCCTGTATCGAGGCTAATTAGTCTCTCTTTTGATATCCCACCAGATATAATTAATATTTTTTTTTTCAATTTATTCTAATATTTTTATTTCTGTTTCTAATTTAATACCTGTCTTTTTAAAGACACTATCGGATACA
>MDSV01139953.1_pt1 | contig 12477 bp, 11 predicted proteins | sample 810851 | NCBI WGS metagenome assembly MDSV01 (sample SAMN05326640, study PRJNA326480) | marine metagenome | isolation source: seawater | place: Atlantic Ocean: North East | collected 2012
AATAAATACGCTGGGCATAGTTTAAGATCAGGTTTTGCAACATCTACTGCTGAACAAGGTGCTGAAGAAAGAAGTATAATGGCGATGACAGGACACAAGACTACTCAAATGGTAAGACGTTATATACAAGAAGCAAATTTGTTTAAAAATAACGCTTTAAATAAAATTAAAATTTAATCAATTCGATTCCAATTTTCAGGCCAAAAATCAACATTATTTGATGGATTAATATTTTTTGGGCAAGTACATATCTTGTTTTTAGATGAAGCTAGCCAAGCTGCCCACCAATGAAAACTTGTTGGACCAACAATAAAATGTTTACAAGAAGTCATTAAATAAAAATCTTCTAAACTTTTATTTTCAATAAAATTTTCGACAAAGGTATATTTATTTTTATCAAAAATTTTATCTAATCCTTTAAAATTGTCAGAAAAAAGAAAAAAATTTGGTTTTTCAATTGTATTTTCAAAATACTTTACAGCATTAAAAATGTAATTATGGGTTTGAGTTTCAAAATCTTTGGATTTAGCTATTTTTTTATTATTTAGCTGATCAATAAGTCTTTCAGAAAATCTATCTCTTCTTACCGCTATTGAAACAGAGTTTGTATTTTGAATGGAAATTAAATAATCTTTATTTGTATTTGGTATAGATTTTAAACTAAATTCTTTTACAATATCTTTTTGATAATCCTTAAAAAAATTTTCAGATTCAAAATAACCTTCAAAGAAAACTAATTTATTATAATTTTTATTATAATATCTTAAATTTGAATTTGAGATTTTTAGCTTATTTTTTTTCTCTATTAGGAATTTTTTCTTCGTTGCAAAAAAATCAAGAAAAATTAACACTTTTCTATATATTTTTTTAAAAAAAGAGTTAAATTTATATTCATCACTCGCAATATTTGACGAAATTTTAAATATAGAAAGTTCATACTTAGGTTCCCAGTGTAAATATTTTTTTTTTTTAGATTTTAAAATATCTGAAAAAGACGAACTTTCGTCGTCCACAAGTAGTGTGTAACCCAGTCTTTTAGCAAAAGCATATCCCGCAGCGTAGTTAAACATTTGATTTCCAAAGCCATTTGCTATTCTTACTATTAGTTTATTTTCCATTTTTAAATATAAGGTTTAAAGAATATGTTTTATACTTTGTTGTTTTACAACTAATGTACTTGTCTTCGTTTCTTGATTTAAAAATTAATTTAAATTTTTTTTTGTTCAAAAATGTAACTATTTTTTTAAATGAATATATATTTTGTAATAGATTTTTCTTATTTTGTTGATAGCTAAAATAAGTTTTTCCCATAGACAAGGGTGTATTACATACAATTATATATTTAGTTTTTTTAATATTAAGAGAGTTAATTTTATTAAATATGTCTTTTTCATATTGTATTGATGACCCAAAATTTACTACATTATATTTCTTTTTTTTAATTTTGCTAAAGCTATTTGTAAGAGCAAATTTGATATATTTAATATGAGAATATTTGTATATACCTTTTGTGTAATATGGATCATAGATATCAAATTTGATTTTATTACAATTTAATTTATTCTTTAAATTTGAAATAGTTAAAATATTACTTCCATAATCTAAAACTGAAATTGATTTATTTGAACTTTCTATTGATAAGACTGTTAAAAGTATGTCTCTAACATGATTATAATGTCTTTTTTCAATAGCATTTACAGAAAAATTTTTATTATAAGCTACAAGTTTTTTAGATAAATTTTGAATTTTATTTTTGTTTAATTTATTCCAAATAGAAGGCATTTTAATTAGCTTTAAAGAATTTTGTTATTTCACTAACAACTCTTTTAGCTTCGTTTTCTTTTAAGTTAGGATGGATCGGCAAACTTAAACACTCTTTAGCCCACGATTCGGAAATTTTTAAGTTCGTTTTTTTTAATTTTTTATTGAAAGCTGGTAAATTGCTTAAACTGTAAGGATAGTGCATTTGACATGATATTTTTTTTTTAGAAAGATAATTAATTAGCTTATCTCTACTCTTGGTTCTAATTACATACAGATGTCTTGTAGATCCTTTATTAGTTTTAGTTAACTTTATTTGCTTAATATTTTTTAAAAGTTTGTCATACAGCATTCCAATTTTTCTTCTTTTAGCATTTAAATTTAATATAGTTTTTAATTTATTTAGTAAAACAGTTGCTTGAATCGTATCTAACCTACTATTCATTCCTATGAAAACATGCTTATTTTTCTTAACTGATCCTAAATTTCTTAATGCTAGCAATTTGTTGTACACATTTTTATTGTTAGTTGTAATTATTCCTCCATCACCAAATGCACCTAAATTTTTTGCAGGATAGAAACTAAAACACGAAGCTATAGCTATATTATTATTTATTATTTTGCCCGTATTTCCTTCAAATGCAAAGTGAGATTGCGCACTATCTTCTATAATATGTACTTTTTTACCCACAACTTTTTGAATTTTTTTTAAGTCAACTCTTTGACCATAAAGATTCACAGGGATTACAACTTTAGTTTTTTTTGTAAGTTTTTTTTTAAGATCTTCTAGACATATTAATCCAGTTTGATTATCAACATCCACGAGCACTAATTTATAATTGTTTAATATAACTGAGAGACCCGTCGAAATATATGTCATTCCTGGTACAATAATCTCATCTTTTTTACTAAGATTTAAAGACATTAACGATAGAGTTAATGCATCAGTACCTGAGGCACAACCGACAGCAAACTTAGTCTTAGCCAATTTTGCAAAACTTTTTTCAAATTTTTTTACATTTCCTCCAAGAATAAAATCACCTTTTTTTATAGTATTAAATATATCTCTTTTAATTCGATGTATTTCATTATTTTTTATTGGGTTGACTTCAGTAAAATTTATTTTGTTAATCATTGTTTTTATTTATTTTTTCAACTAGTGAAGTAATTTTTTCGTTAAATTTGTTTTCAAAAAGATAATTAGTATTTGTTTTAATTGAATTAAATATATACTTTGTCATTTTGGAAAGAGGTTCTGTTAAATCAATATTTGGAATTTCTAATTTATACTCTTTCCAACTATCTTTTGACTTGTTTTTATAAACCTTAATTTTATAAATTGACTCATTCTCATCACATACAAGAATTGCCTTTTGAAATTTAATTTTAAAGGTACGTATTTTTGTTGGAGAAACCCATGAATTTTTAACCAAAACATTTATGGAATCCTTATACTTAAGATTAAAATAGGCTGTATCACTCAACTTATTTTTAAAATTTTTTTTTATTATAGTTTTAATTTTATATGGATTTTTTTTAAGTAAATAAGTTAGAATTGAAATGTCATGAATACCTAGATCCCATATTACATTAGCATCCTTTCGTATAGGAGCTTGCTCTCTAAAAGATTCTATTTCAAGAATTTTTCCAAACTTTTTTTTGTCAATGATTTTCTTAATATAGTTTATAGTTCCTGAAAATAAAAAAGGGTAATCAACAAAAATCATCTTTTTATTTTTTTTAGCAATTTTATTGAGATTAGTAACCTCTTTTAAAGTTAGAGACATAGGTTTTTCTATTAATACATGCTTTGAATTCTCTAAAGAATATTTTGCTATTTTATAATGTGATGAAGTAGGTGTTGAAATTATCACCAAATCTAACATACTATCGTTTATAGATTCTTTATAATCTTTATAAAAACTTACTAAAGGAAATTTTTTTTTAGCTGATACTAAATTTTTTTTTTTCAGATCGGCTATTGTTTTTAAATTAAAATAATCAGAATTTTTAAAATTTCTTGCAAGCTTTTCACCCCAATATCCGTAGCCTATTAAACATGCATTATACATTTTATATTTTTCTAACAAGTTTTGCTGGGTTTCCAGCGTAAATACCTTGAATATTTAAGTTTTTTGTTACTACAGATCCAGCGCCTACAACTACGTTGTCCGCTATATCTACTGGCAATATAGTAGCGTTTGACCCAATAATAACATTATTTCCTATTTTTGTTTTTTTAAAAAATTTTGAATTCTTAGCTATTTTGCCAGATTTCATCAAATCATTAATAAACATAACACCATGTGAAATAAAACATTTTTTTCCAATAGACACCTTCTCACAAATAAACGAGTGGCTTTGAATTCTGGTGTTATTACCTATTACGGAATTTTTTTGTATTTCTACAAAAGGACCAATAAAAACATTATTACCAACTTTACATCCATACATATTGACTGGCTCTATGATTTCACATTTTTTTCCAAAAGAAACTTTCGTTATTTTAGATTTACTAGTCTTCACATTCACATCCATTTTAAAGGTTTTTTAATATCTAAATCAAACGATTTAGCTATGATGTATTTACTTATTATAGTCGAGTCAAAATATCTAAAGTATTTAGCTTTACCATTTTTTGCATATTTTTTTCTTAATTGCTCATTATTTTTAAAGAAATTTAATTTTTCAGATAAATCTTTTAAATTTTCATAAAAGACAACTTCATTTGAATTTAAAAAATTATTTAACTGAGTTTTTTTATCAATAAAAGTTAACAAACCGTTTCCAATCAGCGATGCAATCCTATTACTTGTTGCATACTTTATTGGTTTTCCTCTAGTAAGATTAAGACCCATTTTAGATTGATTAATTGAATGATAAAAATCTTCAGACCAAATAGGTTCACGCTTATTATACCCGTATATATCAAATATTATATTTGGATTCTGTTTAATTAAGCTATCAATAAATATAGATCTTTCATCTTTTTTATTTCTTTTTAATTTACCTCTATTTACACCATGACTCATTGAAAAAAATAGATCATTCATCGAATGCTTATTTTCATATATCTTTAATCTTTCAATATTATCATCTACCGGTATTGGCAAATAATAAAAGTTTTTTTCATTTTTCAAAAAGTTTAAGGCTGAAGGATGAGTAGTTATAAAATTACTTTTTATATAATCTTTATATTTCAATAATTTTTGACGATTATTTTCATAGTCTGGACCTGTATCTGCTAAATGGTCTTCAAACCACTGAGAAAAAATAACGTTCTTATTAAAAGATTTAATTTCTTCAAAAGTATCTTTATTTATATTATATGAATGACCAAGTAAAATTAAGTCAGGATTATAATTTCGTGCAGTTTGTATTATTTGTTTATTTAAGTATTCAAAACCACTCATATCGGGAAATACACGATTATATCTCACTATGTCTCTATCACTTAAATCTAGAACGTCATGACCTGATCTAATAAAACCATTAGATAATTTTTTTGCAATAGAAATAAAATATAATCTATTGAAAAGCCAATTTCCAAAATTAGAGATATGGAAAATTTTTAGTTTCCTCTTTTTTTTGATACTGAAAATTTTTTTAATTAAAAGGTCACTTCTATATTTATCAATTTTTTTAGTATTATTATTTAAATCATGTAAGTGATTTTTGTATGATTGAATTTGTATTTTTTTTCTTTCTTTAGGTTTACTTACAAGGTAATGAATTTTATTATATAATTCTTTATCATTTAGTTCTGTTAAGAAAATAGTGTTAGCAACAGTCTCTATAAGCCCTCCCCTTTTTGAAACAATGGTAGCGCAACCTCTTGATGCGGCCTCAACGGCAGTTCTTCCAAAAGGCTCTTCCCATTCTGAAGGGATAACAGATATACTTGTGCTGTCGTATAATTTTAAAGTTTTCTCATGACTTATCCATCCAAGGTACTTTAAGTTTTTATGTTTAAAGTTGTATCTTTCTCTGGGTTCATCTCCCACAACAATAGCGTTCCAATTTTTATATTTATTTAAAATTTTTATTACTGCGTTACCAAATATATGAAAGCCTTTAGATCGGTTTAATTTTCCCACAAAAGATATAATTTTTTTCTTTTTTGGAAATTTGTTTATTGAGTCAATACTTGGATAAATTACTTCACATTTAGGATGGTTTTTTTTATCAAACTTTTCAAAGAATTTTTCTTTTACCCAATTACTAACAAAAATTAATTTACTGCATTTTTCTATCAATAATTTTCTTTCTTCAATAGACTCCGAACCTCCTAAAGTAAGTGGATTGTTGTGAAATATTAAAATAATTTTAGATCTTACTTTATTTTTTAAAATTTGATGTACATAAGAAGGTCTATTATGAACTTCTATCAATTCAGCTTTATACTTTTCATTATATTTAATAAACTCATTAACATAAGAAGCATTCTTGCTTCCTAAATTTATTTCTTTTACTGGTAAATTTATATAATTATTTTTACTTATTAAATCTTTTAATTGAGGAGTATTTCCAAAAATTAAAGTATCATTTTTAAATTGACTTCTTTTATTAAAGTCTTTTACCCAAATAGATGCAGATCCAGCATTGGATCTTGTAAAATGGTCTTTATAAGGTAGTAATATTGCTATTGAATTTCTTTTCATTTAAATAATTTTTTTTAATTGAATTTCTTATTTTTCTATTTTTCTTTATATAACACTCTCTGGAAATTGCTTTATTTTTCGTTAAATATTTTTCTGTATACATGATTTTCCATGTTCTGCCTCTAGTAAATTTCGCCCCTTTCCCTTTATTATGTAAATCAAGACGTTTTTTTAGATTATTAGTATAGCCCACGTAAGTAGTAAGCTTTAAGTTTTTGTAACTACCAATCAAGTAAACGAAATAAGTCATTCTAAAAATATTTAATCATTAAATTGAAGTAACTTTTTGTTTTTGAGTACCCAACTTATCAATTTTTAAAGTCAGTTCATCCCCTGGTTTTAAAAAAACTTGTGGTTTTAACGCCATACCAACTCCAGGAGGTGTTCCAGTTGTAATTATGTCTCCAGGATTTAAAGTCATAAAACTACTTAAATAGGAAACTATTTTTTTTACACTAAAAATCATTTTATTTGTGTTACCTTTTTGCATTACCTTACCATTTAATTTTAATTCAAGATTCAAATTTTGCTCGTCATGAATTTCATCTTTAGTAACCAAAAATGGCCCTACGGGCCCAAAAGTATCACATCCTTTACCTTTATCCCATTGACCACTACTTCTCTCTATTTGAAATTCTCTTTCGCTTACGTCATTTACGATGCAGTAACCAAAAACACTTTCTAAACTTTCTTTTTCAGATATATATTTAGTTTTTTTTCCAATAATAATCCCAAGCTCAATTTCCCAGTCAGTTTTTTTTGAATTTTTTGGTAAAATAATATTATCATTAGGACCTGATAGAGAACTATTAGATTTTAAAAAAACGATTGGTTCTTTAGGAGGCTCCGCTCCTGTTTCCTCAGCATGATCTATATAATTTAAACCAATGCCTATAAATTTTTGTGGTTCAGATACGCAAGATCCAATTCTTTCTTTTTCTGAAATTCTTGGTAGATTTGATAAATTATTTTTTTTAAGTTTATCTAAAACTTCATTATTTATTGTAGTCCTGTCTAAATCATTAATTATTGAAGATAAATCTCTTAGTGTTCCATCGCTATCTAAAGCTGCCGGTATTTCTTTATTTAATTTTCCAACTCTTAAAAGTTTCATATAAAGTTATAATGGCGGTCCCAAGGGGAATCGAACCCCTCTTTCGAGGATGAAAACCACGTGTCCTAACCGATAGACGATGGGACCATTAAATTAGTACTGTATTTATTATATATTTTAAATTTTTTCAATGATCAATAATATTACTTTTGTTGCCCACAACCCTAAAATCATAATATAAACTTATAACGATGCAATTAATGGAAAATTTACAAAAAAAAATTCAAATTCTTTTGAATTTATATAGGTCAAAAAAATTTCAAGAAGCTGAGGCATTAAATAGAGAAATTATAAAACATCATAAAAAAATACCCTTCTTGTACAATACTTTAGGTTTAATTTTGACAGCACAAAATAGAGTAGATGAAGCAATAAACGTGTATGAAAAAGGTGCAAAAATAAAACCTAAATTTGCGATGATTTATAATAATCTTGGGACAATATATAAAACGCAAAATAACTATTCTAAAGCTGAAGATTTTTATAAAAAGTCAATAAAAATTGATAATAAAATACCTGAGCCTTATAACAATTTAGGCAACCTTTATTCATCACTTAATAATCTCAAAGAATCTATAAAGTATTACAAAAAAGCAATTAGTATAAATGATAAGTTTTTTATATCTTTTTATAATTTAGCAACAATTTTAATGAGCGTAGGTGATAATGAAAGTGCAAAAAAATACTTCCAAGAATGTATAGAAATAAATCCTGGCTTTTATTCAGCTCATAGAAATTTGAGTAACATAATTAAATACACAAAAGATCATTCGCACTTTAAGCAAATGAAAGACCTATATGAGCAAAATATAAATAAACTAGATAAATCTGAACTAGCTTTTTCTTTAGCTAAGGCTTTTGATGATATCAAAGATTTTAAAAATGCATATATCTATTATAAAGAAGGAAATGATTTAAGAAGAAAAAATATTAATTTTTCGATCAAGCAAGAAAAAGAAAATTTTGACGAAATTAAAACTATTTTTAATGAAAAACTATTTAAAAAGCATCCTACTAGTAAAAATTTAAGTTCAAAACCTATATTTATATTAGGAATGCCAAGATCAGGTACAACACTAATAGAACAAATATTATCAAGTCATAAAGATGTATATGGAGGAGACGAATTAGATTTTCTTCCTAAAATAGCTAAGAAATATTTATTTAATGACCAAAATAATCAATTAAATCAAATGATACTTAATAAAATGGGATTGCTGTATTTAAATAGCATAAATGAAATATCGCCATCTTCAAAAAAGTTTACTGATAAATTGCCTATTAATTTTAAATTTATTGGTTTAATCAAATTGATTTTACCAAATGCTACAATAATAAATTGTAATAGAAATCCAAGTGATGTTTGTTTTTCAATTTATAAAAACTATTTTGTAAATACTAATCTTAATTTTGCTTATGAACTAAAAGAAATAGTGTCTTACTACAATTTATACGATGATATTATGAAATACTGGGAATCTATACTACCTAAGTTTATTTATAATATAAAATATGAAAATGTAATCGAAAATCCAGAAAAAGAAATTAGATTAATTCTTGAAAAATGTAATTTAAACTGGGATTCTAATTGTTTAAAATTTTACAATAATAAAAGACCTATTAAAACAGCAAGCAACAATCAGGCAAGAAAAAAGATATACACAACATCAATTAATTCATGGAAAAATTATGAAAATGAGTTAAAGAATTTTTTTAAAGATTTGACTAATTAATTTGTTTAATAGAAATATCTTCAATTATAAATTCCACTTCTTTTTTCCCTTTCCATTCATTTAAACTCATCTTTCCAGCTATATTGAAATGTTTTTTATAATCATTATTCAAAAAATTTTCTAAATTAGTATTTTTAGCATTAAAAGCTATACTTTTAAAAACACTGCCATCTTTTCCGGTTAATATTGATTTTATATGTTTTTCTGCAACTAAATTTGAATTAATCACTTTAATGTTTTCTATAACAAATTTTGGTTCATTGTTACCAGATCCAAATGGAGACAAGAAATTAATTTCATTATAAAAATCTTCATTTAAAGCGCTGGGAGCTATTATGCTATCTAAGTACAAATTTATTTCTTTTGATTTGTTTGCCATAGATTTTTCAAAATTTTTAATTAAATACTCTCTAAATGCAGATATATTGTTTACATCAATTGTAAACCCACCTGCCATCTTATGACCACCACCTTTTTCCACTAAACCAAGTTGTACAGCATTAATTATTTGGGTTCCTATATCAAAGTTAATAACAGATCTAGCTGACCCCTTGCCTTTATTATTGTTAATTGAAATAATTATAGTTGGTTTATTATATTTTTCCTTAATTCTTGATGCGATAATTCCTATTACGCCTTCATGCCAATTGTTTCCTGACAAAACTAAAACTGGATCATTGATAAAATCTTTAACTGTTTTATTAATAGTTTCAGATAACATAAGCTCAATATTCTGTCTTTCTTTGTTAGATCTATCTAATTCATTTGCGATTCTATAAGTTTTGATCGGATCATTTGATATAAGAAGTTCAGCTCCATGAGAAGATTTACCCACTCTACCACCAGCATTAATTCTTGGTCCTAAGATATAACCTAAATGATAGGTTGTGGGTTGAGTTTCAATTTTACATAAGTCATATAAAGTTTTTAGTCCTAAATTCTTTCTTTGTTTAATTATTTTAAGTCCCTGTTTTACTATAGCTCTATTTAGATCAATTAAAGGAACAACATCGCATACAGTGCCAAGAGAAACTAAATCTAAGAAATTTAAAAGATTAGGTTCATTAATACTATTTTTTTCAAACCATTTTTTATCTCGTAATTTTTTATTTAAAGAAATTAAAAACATAAAACAAACACCAGCAGCACAAAGATAATTAAGCTTAGAGGTGTCATCAAATCTATTTGGGTTTACAATAGCATGCGCTTTAGGAAGTTTAAGTTCTGATTGATGATGATCAAGAACTATAACATCTATATTTTGACTTTGTGCAGATTTAACAGGTTCAAAGGATAAAGTTCCACAATCAACAGTAAATATAATCTTTGCACCAAGATTTATTAAATTATTAAATCCAAGCACAGAAGGTCCATAGCCTTCATTTTTTCGATCAGGTATATAAGTTTTAATATTTTGATTAATTGATAAAAAATATTTTGACAATAAAGCTGTGGATGTTGCACCATCAACATCATAATCTCCAAAGATACCAATTACTTCATTTTTCAAAATAGAATTATATGTTCTGTCAGTAGCGAGATTCATATCTTTTAAAATAAAAGGATCAGGCAGAAGTTCTTTTATTGTTGGGTTTAGAAAGATATTTACGTCTCGTATATGTTTTGATCTTATTGATATTAGTTTCGCTACAATTTCACTTATGGAATAATTTTCACTTAATTTTTTAATATCTGATGAATTAAATTTTTTAAAAAGCCAGTTTTTTTTACTAACTGAAACAAAACTCATTTTTTGATTTTATTTTTTAACACTTTATTGATTTTCATACTTTTGTGCATAACCAATGTTTCTGCTTGAAAATAATCTCCTAAATCTTTAATTCCATTTACAAAATCTCCATCTGTAACTCCCGTAGCACAAAAAATTACATCTCCATTAACAATATCATTTAAATAATATTTTTTATTTAAATCTTTTAAACCTAACATCTTAGCTTTTAACTCTTGTTCTTTATCTTCGAAAACAAGCCTTGCTTGCATTTGACAATCCATGCAGCTAAGAGCTGCTGCAGCTAATACCCCTTCCGGAGCACCACCTATCCCAAAAAAAATATCAATATTTTTATCTGGATCACCGACAGAAATAACACCAGAAACATCACCATCAGTAATAAAGTTAATTTTAACACCCATCGAATTTAAAGAGTTTATTATATTTTTGTGTCTTTCTCTTTGCATTACGCAGGCAGTTAATTTGTCTGGAGTAATACTTTTTGCTTTTGCAAGTAACTTTATATTCTCTTCAACAGAATAATCTAAATCAACTAGATTTTTGGGTAAATTTGCACCAATAGCAATTTTATTCATATACATATCAGGTGCATTTAGAAGATTACCTTTTGTTGTTACCGCAAGCACAGATAATGCGTTTGGCAGATTTTTCGCTGCAAAATTTGTTCCTTCAAGAGGATCTACTGCTATGTCTAGTGATATACCTTTATTTAAACCAACTTTTTCATTTACGTATAACATTGGAGCTTCATCCAATTCACCTTCACCTATTACAATTTTTCCCCGCATTTCAATTAAGTTTAATTGTTTTCTCATTTCGTCAACCGAAGCTTGATCTGCGGCAATCTTATCTCCTTTACCTTTGTGTAAGAAAGCACCATAAGCCGCTCTCTCTGTTGTTTTGATAAATTGATCAAGGAATTTTTTATCTATATCCATTTATACTTTTTCAATTCTAATAAATGTAGGTTTTTTTAAGATAAATTTATTTTTAGACAAACTTAAAAGTAAACTATTATTATTTTTTTCTGAATTAATATGAGTAATTATTATAATAGAAGCTTTATTATTTCTTTTATCAGGATTTTGAATTAGATTTTTAATAGAGATTTTATTTTTTGCAAAAATTTTAGTTATTGAAGACAAAACACCTGGTTTATCTTTAACTTGAAAACGTAAATATAGTGAGTTTGAATACTTATTTTTATCATAAGAATCTATTTTTTTCCTTTTATTAAAAGGTAAACCAAATGGGTATTTTATATTTCCTCTTAAAATAGAAAGTAGATCTGACATTAAAGCTGACGAAGTAGGACCTGGGCCAGCACCTTCACCCTGTAAAACACTTTGTCCAACAGGTTTTCCATCAAGTATAATTGCGTTCATTACACCATTGATATTAGCTATATACGTATCTTTTTTAATTAAACATGTGTGAACTCTTTCAAACAATTTA
>MDSV01116083.1_pt1 | contig 12476 bp, 12 predicted proteins | sample 810851 | NCBI WGS metagenome assembly MDSV01 (sample SAMN05326640, study PRJNA326480) | marine metagenome | isolation source: seawater | place: Atlantic Ocean: North East | collected 2012
TATTTGTGGTAATTTAATTTTTTTAAAAAGATTACTGATAATTGTTTTTATACCAATGATAAACAGTTTTTAACCCGTTTGTTTTTAATAAATAATTAGACTTAAAGCCAAAGTCATTAATTTTTTGTGAATCTAATTTTTTTCTCGGTGTACCATTGGGGTATTTTCTATCCCATAATATTTCACCTTTAAATTCAACAGTACTTGAAACTAATTTTGCAAGTTCATGTATAGACACTTCATCGTTTGAGCCGACGTTATAGATATGGTCTTCTGCTTTCTTATTGATAAAAAGAAAAATTGCATTAGCAAGATCATCTACATATAAAAATTCCCGAAGTGGGCTTCCATCTCCCCATAGTTTAACTGAATTTAAATTTTCAATTTTAGCTTTATGAAATTTCGATATCATACCAGGGATAACGTGCGACGACATTTCATCAAAATTATCATTCGGACCGTATAAATTTGTTGGCATGAGGGAAACATAGTCATATCCAAATTCTTTTCTTATTGATTCAACTAATTTTACTCCTGTAATTTTTGCAAGAGCATACCATTGATTTGTATCTTCAAGAGGGCCTGACAAAAGATATTCTTCTTTAATAGGTTGTGAGGCTAGTTTTGGATATATACAAGAACTACCTAAAAAAATAAATTTTTCAACTTTACACTTAACAGAAGCTTTTAAAAGATTATTTTGAATTAGCATATTATCCATTAAGAATCTATAAGGAGCATTATTATTAGCCCATATTCCACCTACAATCGCTGCTGCATCAATAATTAATTCAGGCCTTTGATTACTAATGAAAGCCTCTACCTTAGATTGAATCCTTAAATCAAGCTCGCCAGAATTTCTAGTTATTAAATTCTTGAAGCCTTCTTTTTTTAATTTTCTTAAAATTGCAGATCCAACCATCCCTTTATGCCCGGCAACATAAATTTTAAGATTTTTATTAATCATTCAAAGTAGTTTTTTGGTTTAAATCCAATTTCTTTAAGAGCTAACTCTTTACTCATTGATTTTAAATCAGATTCCATCATTTCATCAACTAACTCTTCTAAAGAAATTTTAGGTTCCCATCCTAATTCTTTTTTCGCCTTGCTTGCATCTCCAACTAATATATCAACTTCTGATGGTCTAAAATATTTAGAATCAACTACTACTACTTCATCTCCAACTTTAAATTTAAAGTTTTTATTTGATGACTTTGAAACTATACCTTTTTCTTTAACTCCTTTACCTGAAAATTCAATATCGACGTCAACATGTTTAAAAGCTAATTTCACAAACTCTCTTACCGATGATGTCTTTCCAGTCGCTATAACCCAATCATCTGGTTTGTCAGCTTGAAGAATCATCCACATTACTTTTACGTAATCTTTAGCATGACCCCAATCTCTTTTTGAATCTAGATTACCAATATAAATTTTATCTTGAAGTCCCAAGGCGATTCTTGATACAGCTCTTGTTATTTTTCTAGTAACAAATGTTTCACCTCTAATTGGAGACTCATGGTTGAAAAGAATTCCATTAGAAGCAAAAATGTCATATGATTCCCTATAATTTTTGATAATCCAGAATCCATAAAGTTTAGCTACTCCATAAGGAGATCTTGGATAAAATGGGGTGTTTTCAGTTTGTGGAATTTCTTGAACTTTTCCATAAAGTTCTGATGTTGAAGCCTGATATATTTTTACTTTTTTTTCCAGTTTTAATAATCTAACTGCTTCAAGAATTCTAAGAGTACCAAGAGCATCAACATTTGCAGTATATTCTGGTAAATCAAAAGAGACAGCAACATGGCTCATTGCAGCTAGATTATATATTTCATGTGGAAGAATTTGATTTATAATTTTTGTTAAGTTTAAAGAGTCGGTTAGATCTCCATGATGTAAAATAAAATTTTGATTTTTAATATGTGGATCTTGATATAGGTGATCAATTCTATCTGTATTAAATAAAGAAGTTCTCCTTTTTATTCCATGAACTTGATACCCTTTTTTTAGAAGAAATTCTGCTAAATAAGCTCCATCCTGTCCTGTAATTCCGGTAATTAATGCTTTTTTCATCTTAATAATTTATAAAGTTTTGGAAAAATTAATGCAATAATTGTTGATAAAATGAATTTTAATCCATTATATATTCCAAAATGAATATAGTTAAAGTAAAAATATTCATTAATTGGAACACCTTTTGGTGACTTTAATTGCTCAAGTCTTTCTAAAAAAGTCTTTTTATTAAACCAAATATTTTTATTTTTCTCACATTCACCAACTATTGATCCACTAAGATAAGACTTAATGCCAATCTTTTTTGCTCTTAAACCGTAATCTATATCTCCTAAAGAATGACTATACTTTTCACTTAAATAACCCACCTTATTAAAAACATATTTACTAATTAATACGCAGTTACCATTTATGTATTTTATTTCTTGAATTGAATTATTTGGTGCCAGGGGTGATTCCCTTAAGTTATTTACTCTTCCACCATAGGTTATTTCATTTTTTTGGGCTGTTGCTCCAACTATAATTGCTGGCTTTTTTAAGTCATTATATTCCTTTAACATCCTATTTAAAGCGTCTTTTGCTAGAAAAGTATCATCATTTAAAAGTAAAAAGAAATCAGGGTTTAATTTTACAGAGTTTTTCCACGAATTGATCATCCCTTTATTCCAAAAAACATCTTCACTAACTCTTTTATATAAAATATTAGGAAATTTATTTTTTAACTCTAATTCTATGCTTAAATCACTTGAGGAATCTGAAATCACTATATAAATTTGAAATTTATTTGATTTATTATTCAATAAGCATTCGAGACATTTTACTGTTTTTTCAAGCCTATTGTGAGTAGATAATAATGCTGCAACTTTAATCAAAAATTAATAATGTTTAATTATGGATTTAAAAATACTTGAAACTTCATTAACCTCCTCAATTTCTAATCCTAGTCCAGACGGGAAATAAAACCCTCTTTCAGCTATATATGTAGAATTAGGACAAGTATTTTTATCAATTTTGATATTAAACTTTTTTAAAACGGGTTGTAGATGAAGAGGCCAAAAAAAAGGTCTTGTTCCAACACCTTTTTTTTTAAGTTCGTCAACTATTTGACTCATATATTTATAATTTGAATCAGTTAGCAAAACTCCGAATACCCAATATATATTTTCAGCATATTCATATCTCTTTATTGGCAATGTAATATTTTTAACATCCTCGAGGTTTTTTTGATATTGGTTACCAATCAATCGTTTTTTCTTAATATTTTTATTTAGATTTTCTAATTGAGCAAGTCCAAGTGCAGCTTGAATGTTCGTCATTCTAGCATTATAACCTAAATCATAATGTTTAAACCTTCTTTCATTATTAAAAAATAAGTTTCTGTATGAACATATTTTATCATAATAGTTTTCATTGTCGGTTAAAACTACACCACCTTCTCCAGTAGTTATATGCTTATTAGCATAAAAACTCATTGTTGAGATATCTCCAAAACTTCCACATGGTTTTTCATAATATTTTTGACCTATAACTTCTGCTGCATCTTCTATAATTTTTAAATTATATTCGTTAGCTATCTTAAGAATAGGATTCATATTAACTGGCATACCATATATATGAACAACAATAATTGCTTTTGTTTTTGGACTTATGTGTTGAGTTACTTTATTTGGATCCATATTGAAATCTTCAATATTACAATCAACAAATACAGGTACTAAACCATTTCTTAGAACACCCATTATACAGGAGACTATTGTAAAACTAGGAATAATAACTTCATCTCCTTTTTTTAGACCTAATGAATCAACAGCAATATCTAATGCTACAGTTCCATTTGTAACAGCTACAGCATATTTTCTGTCAAATTTTTCTGCTAATTTTTTTTCAAATTTTTTAACATACTCACCTTCAGAAGAAACCCATCCAGTATCTATACATTCTTTAAGATACTTGTGTTCATTACCTTCTAATAGGGGTTTATTTACTGGAAATTTCATAATTAAAATCTTAATTTGTCGTTATCTCCTAGGTAAGGGCCTTGTTTTACCTCAATCATTTTTAGATTTTCAATTACCTCAAATCCGTGCCCTCCTTTAATTAATAATATTACATCACCACCATTTAAAATTCTTGATTCCAAATATTTTTTATTATTATCAAAAAAATTAACTTTTAACTTACCTTCTTTAATTAATAAAACCTCTTGAGTATAAAATACTTGACGCTCTATATTCTTATGAATGTGGGGATCTATGATCTTCCCTTTAGGGTGACTCATATACGCAAGTTGTTGAGATAAATAGTCATCTGTAAAAAAACTTATACCATCTTTATGATAATCATTTCTTAAAATTATTGCATATAATTCATCTTCATTTTTAAAATATTCAACATCTTTCATTCATAGATAATTTTAGTTAAACTGTTTTTAAATCCATTGTTCCCAAGTTTTTTTAAAACCAAGCTACCGTTCTTAATTAATTTATTTCTTAAGTTAATATTTTTTAGGGATAAAATTTTTGTAGCAATATCATTAGGATCATTTGGGTCTATATATAGTGCAGCATCTTCCATTTGCTCTCTACTAGCATATTTATCTGAAATAATCACAGGACAATTCAAAGCTATTGATTCTATTTGTGGAATATTTGTTGGCCCAAGGAAAGAAGGCATTACACAACAAAATGCATTTTCATATAGGTTAACTAAATCCTCATTACTTACATAGTCTAAAACTATAACATTATTACTCATATTAAATTCTTGAATCTGGCCTAATACTTTATTATAATTATTCTTTTTTGATCCAACTAAAATTAATTTAATATCAAACTTTTTATTTATTAAAATCTTTACAGCATTTATTAAATTAAAATGATTCTTGTGCTCCCAAAATTGAGCAGGATAAAAAATATATTTATCTGTATATAAAGCTTTTTTGTTGTTTCTAAACATATTAATATATGATGGATATGTGTAATACAACTTATAGATTTTATTTTTATATTTTGACTTTCTATCGTAAGATTCAGTTAATTGTCTGGCTCCAAGCTTAGAGTCAACTATTATTTTTGAGCAATATTTAAGAACATTTTTATAATGAATGTCTCTTAACTTTAATGTCAAAAAATTACTTATTTCAGGAAACCGCTCATATTTATGCATTATGTCAAAAACAGGAGTTATGCTTGGGTAAATTGATTCATAAGACATATTTTCTCCACCTGGAAAAATAACATAATCAGGATTTAACTCCTTTAGACATTTATTTAGATTAAACAACCTATCTCCAAATTTTCTTATTACTATCAATCCTAAACCTGATAATCTTAAAAACTGTTTAAATAACTTTAAGAAAAAACTATCTTTTTTTAATTCTTTAAATATAAATTTCTTTGGTAACAAATCCCTCCATTCATTCATTGAACTTAATACAATTATGGTTTTTTCTGAAAGAGCATCTATTACTGATAAAGTATACTGGTACTTTCCACCGTGATGTGGCTTCATAGTTAGAACTAATACTATTTTTTTTTCATTCTTCAAATCTATTTTTTATTTGATTTGTAGGTGAACCTTTAGCATGAGAGTTTTCACTCAGATCATTCAAAACAATTGAATTAGAAGAAACAAAGGAGTCCCTTCCAATTTTAATATTTGGCATCACAATCACATTTAATCCTAACCAAACATTTTTTTCTAATACTATTCTCCCAATATAAAAAATGGACTCGTTATAAGGCATTAGTGATATAATCTTTCTCTTATCATCGGGGTCATTAGGCATGTTGGATAATGAATATAGCTTACATCCACTGCTTAATACACAATTATTTTCAATATGCAAGCCACCATAACCAATTAGCTGACTGTCTCTGCAAATATGAATATTATTCTCAATGATAATTTGATGATCTATATCTTCATTAGACTTATTTATAATTTTTCCTAGTAATTTATCACCAGATTCAATTAAACAATTATGATCAATTGTCACATTATCTCCTATAGAGATATTTTCATATCCTATAAATACTACTCCAGGTTGAATGACTATGTTTTTACCATAACTTTTAAATTTTCTTTTATAAATAATATTTCTAAGGGTTATTCCAGTTTTTCCTGGAAGGTAAATTACTATCAATAATATTATATCCTTAATTAATGACATCAATCTTTTTAATAATTTTTGCTGGATTACCTCCATAAATATGGAATGGTTTAGTTGATTTTGTTACTACTGATCCTGCTGCTATCACAGATCCTCTTCCAAGTTTTACACCTTTTAATATAATAGAATTTGTCCCAATCCACACATCATCTTCAATAATAATATTTTCAGATTTAACTTCAGACCAATCTTTGAATGACTTTAATCTGTTAGGTAGATCTTGTCGTCTAAATTTATAATTTAGGGAATGAGAATTATGATCAAAAAAAACTGTTCCAAAAGCGATTTGAACATTATCTTTAATTTGTACTTTATTTGCTATTGAAAACTTAGCTCCGCTAACAAAAGAATTTTTACCAATTAACAATTTAGAATTATCTTTTTCAAAGTTAATATCTGAGGCAACATAGGATCCTTCTCCCACTTCTAGATAAACATCTTTAAAATTATTAAATCTAATTTTCCAAAATTGAATAACAGTATTATTATGGACTGAAAGACTATATTTTAACTTGTAGATAATCTTATAATAAAAATTTAAGTATGAAAAGAGTTTATTAATCATTTAAAAAGTTTAGACTGAATTTTTTTCACAATATTTAAATTAGAAAAGTATTTATTTTTTAAAATATTATCATTAAAAAACTCAATGTTTTCTGGATGAACTATATCAAAGAGTTTATCTGTTGTTTGTTTTGATCTGATATCTTTAATATTTTTTGTATGTGTTCCTAAATCATCAAATCCAAGGTTAGAAATCAAATTATAATTTGGTGTTATACAAAATCCGTTATTATTCCATATTGTGAATATCCATTGAAAATCCCATGTATCTATTTCATTTTTTTCCATTCTTTTTTTAATTTTTCTAAAAAATGATTTAGAGATACTGCTTTTTTTAAAGTATTTGTAATCTGAAAAATTTATGTCAATTTTATTCATATCATATTTATATTTCTCCCATCTATTCGACCATGAGGCCCATCCCCACATCCCAGGGTACACTGAATAGTAGTATGATGGAATATAATTTTCTTTTTTATATAAAACTGCACCAGAAATATGCCATATATCCATGTTCTTTTTATGATAGTTTAACAAAAGTTCACAATACTTAAAAAAACTCATATTAGGGAGGCAATCATCTTCAAGGATTATTCCCATTTCAACATTATCAAAGAACCAATCAACTGATGAGCTCATGGCTTTTCCACAGCCTTGATTTTTATTATTGAATTTGGTTTTTAAATTAGTATCCCAGTCAATATTATTGATAACATATTCTCTAACCTTTTTAACATTAGATATATCTTTTTTATTTTTTGGCCCATCAGATGCAATATATAAGTGTGCAGGTTTAATTTTTTTTATAACATCAAACACAATTTTTGTGGTCTCTAATCTATTGTAAAATGTAAAAAGAATAGGTGTTTTAAATTTTGCTGCTGATTTTTTTTTCATCCAATTAATTCTTTTATTGATAAAAATTTAGCCCCTTTTGCAATTAAATCTTTATTACTATCTACTATCGATTCATAAAAGTTCCAAGCAAAAACTATCACAATATCTGGCACTACATTTAATTCTTTTTTGGAAATTATTTTTATTCCTGTTCCAGGTATAATTTTATTAACTTTTAATGGATTGTCTTCAATTACATAATCAATATGATTTGAATTTATTCCAAAAAAATTAAGCAATGTTGTTGCCTTAGCTGGAGAGCCATAACCAATAACTTTATAATTAAGCTTTTTGAATTCATTTATTTTTCTTAGCGCCAAAGCTCTTTTACTTATAATTTTCTCTGTATATACACTTAGTTTCTTATGATTATTGATTCCAAATGTCTTTTCCTCATCAAGTATTTTATCAACACTTTTATCATTCAATTTATGATTTTTCTCTACATACACTCTAATTGAACCACCATGTGTATCTATTTTTTCAACTTTCGAAATAGAATATTTTAATTTCTTAAAGAATGCTTTCAAGGTGTGAAGATTCCAGTAATTAAAGTGTTCATGATAAATATTATCAAAATCACCTTTTTTTAGGTTTTCAATGAAATACTGAACTTCAATTATCAATACTCCATCTTTCTTAAGTAATTTTAGCGCATTTTTTGCTAAACCATAAAGGTCATCGGAATGGGCAAAAACATTAGACCCTAATACTAAATCAGCATATCCATTTTCTTCAATTATCTTATCTGCAATAGCTTCGGTGAAATATGAATTTATTGTTTTTATACCGTTAGAATTAGCTAATTCAGCTAAGTTTTTTGCTGGCTCAATCCCAATTGCATTGATTTTCTTGTGATTAAAATACTTAATTCCAATACCATCATTTGAACCGATATCAATTACTAAAGATTTGTCATTTAAATTAAAGCTATCTATATAATTTTGTGCTGCACTATCAAAATGTTCAACAAATTTCTTGGCAGTTGAAGATTTATACAAATAATGGTCAAACATCAATTTTGGATCAACATCATATGAAAGCTGACAATTATAACAATCTTTACAATAATTTACTTCAAGTAAAAAAGTATTAAAAAATTTGGTTTGATTATTAATCAAGTTATTTGCAAGCGGTGATTTACCCAATTTTAAAAGTGGGACAATATTTTTAGAGTCACATACTTTACACTTTAAAATATAATTTTTTAATAATTCTTCTCTAAATTTATCATCTACTAATACATGTGGTATGGTATGTGTAATACCATAATTTTTATGTTCTCTCTCACCTCTTACAAGGTTTAAAAAAATAGAATCTTTTGTGAAAACCATAGTATGTGCAACATTAGGTTTTATAACAGAGAGATCACCTTCTCTAATTATTAAACTTTCTGTTAGAGAGTTTTTATTTAATAAATCTTTAGTTATGCTTATATATTCTCCTTTAATTAAAAGACATTTTTGTTCTTGAATTGGATGAAAATGATTTGCTCTAACAGATCCAGCTTTAGATGTAATATGTCCAATCAAGTTTATTGGTTCAGTTAGTTCATAATTTGATATAATTCCTCTTTTGTCTTCATAATTATCTTCCCCAGTATAAGTATATTCTAATTCATTACGAATCTCCATTGTTGACCAGTTTGATATCATTTCTAAAATTGAATTATTTAAATCATACCTGAATTCAAATCCAAATTCTTTAAGCTTATTTCCACTTAAAGAATAACCAAGATTAGGTATTTCATCATCTGTTTCTTCAAGTTTTAATTCTGGAACATATTTTTTACAAATTAATGCAACATCTTTAACAGTGATATTTTCGTTACATACATGAAAAATTTCATTTTCAATTTTTGATGATTCTCCACAAAACATAAATGCTCTTGAGACATCTTTGATATTAACTAAACATTTTAGTTGTTTACCACCACCAAATAACTTGATTTCTTTATTTTGTGAACTTATTTTAGAAAACAGATTTGGCATTATCCCAATCCTCATTGTATCAGTTGAATAACCATGTACAGAAGCTAATCTTAAAACAACATATTTTTTATTTGAATCTTCTAAATCCAATTCTGATTGATATTTAACTTTTGAATAAGTTAAGACTGGTTTAACCTCTTTGTTTTCATCAATTAAGGTTTGTGGTTTTTCATAACCTTCATAAACTACATGAGATGAAGGGAAAATAATTTTTACATCATTTTTAGAATAATTAATAATATTTTTTGTCCCCTCTATTCCAATTTCAATTATTTCATCTTCGTTATTTAGATTATCATTTTTTACATATGCTACATCTGTAATTCCAGCTAGATGATATATAATATCAGCGTCAGAAATTTCACGTTTCATAAAATTTTTATCTAATATATCACCCTGAGCAAATTTAATTCCCCATTTTCTAAGTTGATATACCCTCTCAGAGATAAACCTATTATCAATTACTTTAATATCATAGAATCTTGAATAACCCGAGTACAAAAGACAAAGCTCTGTCCCAATATATCCTAACCCACCTGTAATAACTATTTTTTTCATTTTTTTAAAAAATTATTGATTTTGTTTATCTCGTTAATATCTTGAAAAAGTTTATTTTTATTACTCGAGCTAGATAGTTTATTAATTTTATTAAAATTATTTAATTCATTCAAAGTAATTAGCTCTAGTTTATTATAAATATCATTTTTAATTTCATAAATATCTTTAATAATGTATGAATTTATTGACAGAAGAGTACAAGTTAATAAAAGGTTTGATGGAGCTGAAAAAACCATTAGAATATTATTATAATTATTGAATAAATAAAATTCTGAGTTTTCATTTTTAGATAGATGTTCTGAGCTTTTTATTTCAAGTTTTTTGATTAAATCGTCATCTTTTAAAATAGAGGATGGATGATCCTTTACAACAATTTTGTAATTTTTATTTTTAAAAATAAATATTACTTCTTTCAATTTAATTAAGTATTTATCTAATGATAGCCCAGTTAACTCTTTGTGTTTGTTTGTATTTATAAAAAGAACTATTTTTTCTTTCTTTATCTTTATTATGTCATCATTAATAATATTTAAATTATTATATAGACTGCTTATCTTGAAATACTTTTCATGAGGTAAAGCGTTTTTAATTTCTGAGATACCAATATCAATAAGCGCAGATGGATAGAGTTTAACAAAAGGAGTTCTAAAAACTGTGTCTCTATACCTATATATTAAGCATAGTACTCTTGAGGCTACAATTGTAGAAAAGCTGTATTCAATTGTTTTTTTTATATCTAAATCATAATTTTTTCCTTTAAAATTTGTCCCATTAATAGAATAAATTAATGTTTTAGCATTAATTTCTTTAAATTTTTTGAATATAATTATGTTAGCTAAATCGTGAAGTGAAGGGGAAAATAGAACATCTTTTTTTGTAATATTAAGATTAGAAAGTATTCTGGTTAATCCTCTTTTTAGTTTTAATATTTTTAAAATATTTTTTGTATATGGGATAAAGTTAATCTTTGTAATATTATTTGAAACTTTTTTAACCTCTTCATTTTGTAATCTGAAGCTCTCAACCAAAAAAATATTAAATTCATCTATGTTGTCTTTCAAATTACTTTTGAATCCCTTTGCAATCAATAATTCACTATTATTTTGAACTATAAAAAAAACTCTTTTATTCATTTAAATAATCAAAAATTATTTTTGCTGTTTCTTCAGAACCGTTAAAATCAATATCTTTTAAATTATATGGTCTTAAATTGGAATTAATATCCTCTAAGAATCCAACTATTTCATTATTATTTTTAAATATATCAATTAGGCCAATTTTATATAAGCATTCAATATTAAAATTTAGCTCATTCATTTCCCATTTATTGTATGAAATAATTCTAATATCATTGGATATACAATCTGTTATTGTACCTAATCCTGGCCTTATAATTGCATGAGATATTTTTGAGTACATTTTTTCATCAAAATCAGCTTTTTTAAAAATTGGACTTAGTTTATCATTATGTAATCTTGGCTCTAAGAAAATTGATTCTAAATTATTATTTTGCTTAAGGTTAATTAAATTAATAAGTTCAACAACCCTACTATCATCCTTTTCTTCTTTACCATTAGCAATTAAAATACTTTTTTTTATTTTAGAATTTTGATTAGGTCTCCTGTAATTAAAACCAACTTTAATATTGTTTTTATAATTATACATGTAGTCTGGAGTAAAGTATTTATTAGAAATGATTATTGGATTATTTTTTGCTATCATCAATTCGGAATTATCAAAAATTTCTTTATCGTTAAATTGATGATGCCAGAGAAAACTTCCTATAATTATAGCTTTTTTATCAAACTCAAGAGTTTCAAGAAGATTATCAGAAACAATAAGTGAATATTTATCAAGATTCAAATCTTTCTTAATCCAATTAGAAGCTCTTTTCTTTTTCCAATCTTTAATTGAAGTCTCAGTGTTAAAATCTATTAATTCTGGTAATTTAAAGTTTGATCTATTTTTTAAAAAAGATTTAGTGAAATCGTTAAACCTTTTTTTTGGAAAAAAGAATGTTGATTCAACATTATATTTTTTAAACAACTCATCAGATATTAATAAGCTTCTTCTTAGATGTCCAAATCCATTCGTACAGATAATAAATGCAATCATTCACTTATATAACCAAGAGATGAATAAACAATATTATCATTCTTAGTTGCTATTTTTTTATCGATTAGATTCCACCCATCAAAAACAAGAACAGGATTAGTAAATGACAGTAATTCCTTTAAAACATCTTTATTACTTGGGTGGTTATTTAAAATAAAAACACA
>MDSV01173691.1_pt1 | contig 12476 bp, 15 predicted proteins | sample 810851 | NCBI WGS metagenome assembly MDSV01 (sample SAMN05326640, study PRJNA326480) | marine metagenome | isolation source: seawater | place: Atlantic Ocean: North East | collected 2012
CCATCAGCTTGTAACGTAACCATTAAATTCCTGTCATTAGAAACATAAAAATCAATTTTTTTAATTTTACAATATCTTCTGAATTGCAACAATTTGTTAATATTTTCGTTTTTTTTCTTATTTCTGTAAATAATTGCAAATTTATTTGAAATTTTTATATTACTTAGGTCAATATCTTTGGTATTTTCTATTATTAAAAAATATTTTTTTTTACAAATAAACATATGGATACAATAATCGAAAGATTTGATAAAATAAAATTCAATATCAATAAAAAAGGCGATAATAATAAAATAAAAGTTGTTGCTGTGAGTAAAACATTTAGCCTAGATCAAATTATGCCATTGGTTGATTACGGCCATGTTCACTTTGGAGAAAATAAAGTTCAAGAGGCATTTACTAAGTGGTCTGAGATAAAAAAAAATAAAGCTAATTTAAAATTACATATGGTCGGCAAACTTCAGACCAATAAAGCTAAAAAAGCAGTAGAAATATTTGATTATATTCATTCTTTAGATAATCAAAAGTTAGCAGATACTCTATCAAAATGTCAAAAAGCGATTAACAAATCAATTAATTATTTTATTCAAGTTAATATTGGAAATGAAAATCAAAAATCCGGTATACCTTATAATGAGGTAGACTCGTTTTATAACTATTGCAGTAAAGAAAAAAATATGAATATTCTAGGACTAATGGCTATTCCACCAAATGATGATAATAGCTCAAAATATTTTCAAAGTTTATCAGAATTAAACTATTCATTAGGTCTTAAAGAGCTAAGCATGGGCATGTCTTCAGATTATATGACAGCAATTGATTTTAAGGCTACTTTTCTAAGAATTGGAAGTTCAATTTTTGGAAAAAGAGTCTAGGTTATTTTTATATTTGTTTTTTTATTTATTATTTTTAATATTTTTCTAAGATCTTGTTTTTTTACTGCTAAACAGCCTTCTGTGTTTTGATATTTATTTTTTGCAACGTGTAAAAAAATTGCGCTACCTTTATTTTTTTTAATTGGATTCATGTTATAATTTAGAACTAAAATGATATCATAAGTATTATCTGATCTGTAAAGTTTCTCAGCATGATAGTTAAATGGAAATGTGATTAGTTTATTATATTTTTTTGATTTATAGTCATCGCACCAACCCATATTTTTTCGTATAACAATTTTTTTTAATTTTGTATCAAAGTTGGAAATACGGTCATTTCTATATAATATATACTTAATTTTGAAATTTCCTTTGGGAGTTATTAAGTCACCTTCCTTTTTCTTCACTTTAATTCCTCTTTTACCCACAGCACATTTTACTTTATAGTTCAAAAATGACAGTTTTTTATTTTTTACAAAGATATGCATAAAATTAATGTTTTAATATTTGGCTCAAAAAACTTTAACACTTCATTGGAAGAACTTAAAGATTTTTTCATCTTTAGATTGGGTTATAATTCTGTTTATTCAGAAAAAAATCTTTTTGAAGATTATGATATTTTATTAGTACACGAAGATTATTTAGATAGTGACAAGATCAAAAAAAAGGAATTTCTTAGTAAAAACGATAAGATCAAAATTTTAATTTCTAACACTAGCGATGATTTAGCAAATCTTTTTCAAGAAAAACTTTCTTTGCCTTTTGCCATTAAAGACCTGAACAAGATTGTAGAAGACTCATTCGCAAAAAAAAATTTTAATCAAAATTCATCTATTAAGATTAAAGATTATATTCTTGATAAAAATGAAAAAAAATTAATTAAAGATAAAGCCCATATTTTTCTTACAGAAAAAGAAATTCAACTTTTAGAACTTCTATTATTAAATAAATGTTCAGTTAATAAAGACAAGATCTTAAAGAAAGTTTGGAATTACGCTGATGATGCAGACACTCATACCGTCGAAACTCATATTTATAGATTAAGAAAAAAAATTAAAAATAAATTTTTTGATGAGAGTTTTATTTTGAATGATAAAGAAGGATATTTGTTATGAAAAAAAGAAATAAATTTGCTAAGGAACTTTTTACTTCAAAATATCGTAAAAGAATTGTTAAACCAAAAAAAGGTAGAGGAAGTTTTAAGAGGAAAAAAAAATAGTCTAATTAATTCGAGCACCTATTATTTGAATTATTCTAGCTGACATATCGGTACCTTTCTCCAAACAATCTTTTATAGTCATTCCGTTTATATAACCATGTAAAAAACCACCAGCAAATAAATCACCTGCACCAGTAAGATCTTTTATTTTTAAATCTTTCTTTGCAGTACATTCTACAACTTCACCTTTATTAATTGCGACTGCTCCATTTTCACCACGTGTTATGACAATTAATTTATTTATTTTTTTTGAAAAACTAATTACTTCATTAAATTCTTTAGCATTAATTAAAGACATAATCTCTTGTTCGTTTGCAAATGTAATATCTAATTTATTTTTTACTAATTCTAAAAAATGAGTTTTATGCCTTTCTACACAAAATAAATCAGATAATGACATTGCAACTTTATTCGAATTATTAATAGCTTTTTCAAATGCTTTTTTAGGTTCCCCTTCATCCCAAAGATAACCTTCTAAAAATAAGATTTCACTATTCTTTACAGCATTTGTATTTATATCATTTTCATTAATTTTTCCTGCCGTACCAAGAAAAGTTATCATGGTTCTTTCAGAATCAGGCGTAATCAATATTAAACAAGTTCCAGTTGGTATAGTTTCTTTTTTTTTAAAATAGAAAAATTCGACATTTTCTTTTTTTAAGCCTTCCTCGTATTTATTACCTAAATCATCATCACTTACTTTACCAATAAAACCTACTTTATTACCAAGCTGCGACAGACCTACTATCGAGTTTGCTATTGAGCCACCAGAAACAGTTTCCTCTATTTTAAGCGTAGATAATAACCTCTTAAATTCAGTTTCATCTACAAGCTTCATTGTACTTTTAGTTAACTTATTTTGGGTAATAAAATTTTCTTCAACCTTACAGATTACATCAACAATAGCATTGCCTATTCCTAAGATTTTCATTTATGCTTTTTTTGTTTTAATTGGTTTCCTTCTATTTGGATAACAGCTTTTACAAATTTTACAAGTTATTCCATAACAATCACGAGCTTTACAATATTCTCTTCCATACCAAATTATTTGTAGATGAAGCCTGTTCCAGTATTTTTTAGGAAATATCTTTTTTAAATCCTTTTCGGTTTGTACGACATTTTTTCCATCAGTTAAACCCCATCTCTGAGCTAATCTATGAATGTGTGTGTCTACTGGAAAAGCAGGAAAACCAAAACCTTGTGACATTACAACACTAGCAGTTTTGTGCCCGACGCCTGGCAATTTTTCAAGTTCGCCATAAGTTTTAGGAACTTTACTTTGATGTTTTTCAATTAATTGTTTTGATAAATAAAAAATACTTTTTGCTTTAACTCTAAAAATTCCAATTTTTTTGATCAATTTTTCGATTTTTTTTCTTCCTAATTCTACAAAATGTTCGGGTTTGTTGTATTTAGGATAAATATTTTTTGTTACATTATTAACATTTACGTCAGTACATTGAGCTGAAAGTAATACAGACACTAGGAGTGTGAATGTGTTTTTATAATTTAAAGGTATAGGAACTTTAGGATAGATTTGGTTTAAAACTTTAATAATAATTTTTGATTTATTTTTACTATTCACTTAAAGTTTAAAAGATCTCTCATTGAGTAAAGTCCTGATTTTTTAGATGATAACCACTTTGCTGCAGCAAGAGCACCCTCAGAAAAAAGAGCTCTATCAAAAGCATAATGGTTTAAAGCAATTCTTTCTTTCCCATTAGAAAAAATTACTTCGTGTTCTCCTATGATATTGCCCTGTCTTTTTGAATTAAAATTTATTTTTCCATTTTTGCCGTACGGAAAAAAAACTTTATTTAAATATTTTTTACCTATTAATTTATTAAAATCTCTGTTTTTTCCAGTCGCAATACCTTGGCCTAGCATCAAAGCAGTCCCAGATGGACGATCTTTTTTGTATTTATGGTGTGCTTCAAAAATTTTACTTAAATAGTTCCTTCCTAGAGACTTAGAAGAAATTTCAGTTAAATACATAAGCAAATTTACGCCCAAGCTCATGTTACCTGCTTTAAGTATAGGAATGTTTTTAGAAAATCTTTTTATTAAATTTTCTTCTTTTTTAGTGAAACCGGTAGTTCCAATTACGACTTTTTTTCTAAGTTTGCTTGCAATTTTTAAAACTTCAAGAGTACATTTAGGAACTGTAAAATCAATTATGATATTCGTTTTTTTAAACGCGTTGTTTGTGTTTAGCATTGGTTTAATTCCTGCTATTTTTTTATTAATATTTCTATTTTCGGTTAGCGCAATAATATTAAAGTCCTTATTTTTTTTTGCAGACCTGATGAGCTGCTGACCCATTCTTCCCATGCATCCAGTAATAGCTAAATTGATTTTTTTCATTATTTGATCAGATAAATAATTACAATAATAATTAGTATAATTATAGTCCAAATAGATAAATTTTTCATAAATTGCTTGAGTCTGTTGTTAGTAGATAAAAAACCTGGCAAGATCAATATCAATACTGCGATTAAAAATATTGCAGCCATTATTTGATCTGTTTCCATTTAAATTAAGAACTTCTCCAAAACTTTTTGGCTTTTTCAAAGAAACTTTTTATTACTGGATCTGGTTTGTTTCTTTCAATTTCATTAAATTCTTCAAGTATTTCTTTTTGTCTTTTTGAAAGAGAAGTTGGAACTTGAGTTACAACTCTGATGTACAAGTCACCAAATATATTTCTTCTTAAAACTGGCATCCCTTTTTCTCTCAGTCTGAATTGTTTTCCATGTTGAGTACCTGCAGGAATTTTAATTTTTGATTTTCCGCCATCAATTGAAGGAACTTCTACCGTTGTTCCTAGCGCTGCATTTGAAAAAGTGATAGGTAGTTCATAATACAAATTTTCTTCGGACCTTTTAAAAATATTATGGTTATTAATAGAAATAAATAAATATAGATCACCACTAGATCCTCCTTTAGAACCAGCTTCACCTTTGCCAGACAGTCTTATTCTAGTTCCATCATCAACACCTTTTGGAATTTTAACTGTTACATTCTCACTTCCTTGAACTTTTCCATTACCACTACAAATTTTACATGGATCACCTATTGTTTCCCCATAACCATTACATTGTGGACATGTTTGTTGAATCGTGAAGAAACCTTGGTTAGTTCTTACTTTTCCTCTCCCAGCACAATAATTACATTTAGTTGGTTTAGAACCTTTTGCTGCACCACTTCCTGAACAGGGTGAGCATTTTTTATAAGTGGTGTATTTTACATTTTTTTCCAACCCCTTATATGCCTCCTCAAGATTGATACTCACATCGTATCTTAGATCATTTCCTCTATTACTAGATCTTCTTGAAGAACCACCGCCACCACCAAAGTCACCAAAAAAATCTTCAAAAATATCCGAGAATGATGATGTATCAAAGCCTCCAAATCCTTGGCCACCACCACCTTCAAAAGCGGCATGACCAAATTGATCGTAATTTGTTTTTCTTTTTTCATCAGAAAGAATGTGGTACGCCTCACTTGCTTCTTTAAACTTTTCTTCAGATGATTTATCACCTTTAGTTTTATCTGGGTGGTATTTAAGTGCTAGTTTTCTGTAGGCTTTTTTTATATCGTCTTTAGATGCTGATTTTGTTACACCTAAGACATCATAATAATCTCTTTTTGCCACAGGACGTCTCCTTTAATTTATCTTAGGCGCTTTTTTCTTTATCTTCTTCTTTTTTATCTTTTACGTCTTCAAAATCTGCATCTACAACATTATCTTTGTCATTTGTTTTTGTATTTTCTTTTTCCTTAGCTTTTGCATCAGGTTTTTGTTGGCTTTTGTAAACAGCTTCACCTAACTTCATAGAGGCTTGGATTAAATTTTGTGTTTTTTTCTTTATATCTTCTATATCTGTTCCTTCTAAAGATTTTTTAAGATCAGTTATTCCAGTTTCAATGGCCTTCTTCTCCTCTGGGGAAACTTTATCGCCATGCTCCTTTAGACTTTTTTCTGTAGAGAAAATTAAACTATCTGCTTGGTTTCTAACATCCACTGTTTCCCTTTTTTTCTTATCAGCTTCTTTATTAGCTTCAGCATCTTTTACCATTTTTTGAATTTCTTCTTCTGACAATCCTCCTGAAGCTTGGATTTGTATTTTTTGCTCTTTACCTGTGCCCTTATCTTTCGCAGATACATTAACAATTCCATTAGCGTCTATATCAAATGTTACTTCTATTTGTGGAGTCCCTCTGGGTGCTGGGGCTATACCAACTAGTTCAAAATTTCCTAATATTTTGTTGTCTGCTGCCATTTCTCTCTCGCCTTGTAAAACTCTAATTGAAACAGCGGGTTGATTATCTTCTGCAGTCGAAAAAACTTGGCTTTTTTTTGTAGGTATCGTAGTATTTTTTTCAATCAGTTTAGTTGAGACGCCACCTAAAGTTTCAATTCCTAATGAAAGTGGAGTTACATCTAACAGCAATACATCTTTAACATCACCTTGGAGTACACCTCCTTGAATTGCAGCTCCCATTGCAACAACTTCATCTGGATTAACGCTTTTATTAGGTTCTTTGCCAAAAAAATTTTTAACTGTCTCAATAATTTTGGGCATTCTTGTCATCCCACCAACTAAAACAACTTCATTTATTTCAGCTGCAGAAAATCCAGAATCTTTTAATGCAATTTTAGATGGTTCAAGCGTTCTATCGACCAAAGATTGGACTAATGCCTCTAGCTTGGCTCTTGTAAACTTTAAATTTAGATGTTTAGGACCGGACTTGTCTGCAGTAATAAATGGCAGATTTATTTCAGTTTGAGCAGCGGATGAAAGTTCAATTTTAGCTTTTTCTGCAGCTTCTTTTAATCTTTGCAAGGCTAGTTTATCTGATTTTAGATCGATACCATTATCCTTTTTAAATTCTGAAGCTAAGTACTCTACAATAGTATCATCAAAATCTTCACCTCCTAAAAAAGTGTCACCATTTGTCGATTTTACTTCAAAAACTCCATCACCTATTTCTAAAATCGAAATATCAAAAGTTCCTCCTCCCAAATCATAAACAGCAATTTTTTTTCCACCTTTTTTATCCAATCCATAAGCTAAAGATGCAGCTGTAGGTTCATTTATAATTCTTAAAACTTCAAGACCAGCGATTTTACCTGCGTCTTTAGTTGCTTGTCTTTGTGAGTCATTAAAATAAGCTGGAACAGTAATCACTGCTTTTGTAACAGCTTGCCCTAAGTATTTTTCAGCAGTTTCCTTCATTTTTTGTAATACAAAAGCTGAGATTTGAGATGGAGAATATTTTTTTCCTTTGCCTTCTACCCAAGCATCACCGTTTTCAGATTTAACTATTTTGTATGGAACTTTCGAAATATCTTTTTGAACAGATGGACCGTCAAATTTTCTTCCTACTAATCTTTTAACTGCAAATATAGTGTCTCCAGCATTAGTAACAGCTTGTCTTTTTGCCGGCTGACCTACCAATTTTTCCTCATTTTCTAAAAAAGCAACAACAGAGGGAGTTGTTCTAGCTCCTTCAGCATTTTCTAAAACTTTTGCTTGCGTTCCATCCATAATGGCTACGCAGGAGTTAGTTGTACCTAAATCTATTCCTATTACTTTGCTCATAATTTTTTCCTTAGTATGTATTTACAACTTGTATATGGGTGTTTTTTTCCCCTCTACAAGGTTATTTATCCTTTTTTTTCATCCTTTTTCTCACTTTTATCCGCCTTTTTCTTAGCAACGCTGACTAAAGCAGGCCTCAAAAGTCTTTCACCGAGCATATATCCTGCCTGAATTTCCTGCAAAATAATACCTGGTTCTACATTTACATTCTCAACTTCAGACATAGCTTGGTGCAAGTTTGGGTTAAATCTTTTTTTTTCTGTATCTATTTTTCGTATCTTATTTCTTTCAAAAATAGATAATAAATCCTTTTCAATTATAGTAATATTTTCTAAGAATTTATCTAAATCTTTGTTTATCTTTAATGTTGCGTCATTTCTAATTGCTTCTTTTGCTCTATGTAAGTTATCTAAAATTGCTAAGCTTTCTTTTGCAAAATTGAAAGATCCAAATTCAAAAGCATCCTTAATTTCTTTTTCAAATCTTCTTCTTTGGTTTTCAATTTCTGCTAATGATCTTAATAATTTATCCTCTGATTCTTTAAGCTGATCTTCTATAGACTTCTCCTTTTTTTCTCTAGATTTTGAATCGTCCGAAATTTCTTGATTTTTTTCAGATTTTTCCGTTTTTTTTAGATTATTCTCATCCATAATACTTGCTATATAAGGTTTAAAATTTAAATTACTAGAGTTCGATGAAAAAAATATTAATTGGCACACATAACCAAGGAAAGTTCAAAGAAATTAGCTTTTTATTACCAAAAAAGATAAAAAAAATTTCTGCTAATTCATTAAAAATCAAAAGCCCAAAAGAAACCGGAACAACCTTTCATGCCAACGCAAAATTAAAGGCTAAATATTTTTCAAAACGCTCAAATTTACCAGTTATTTCCGATGACTCTGGTTTATGTATAAAGGCTTTAAAGGGAAGACCAGGTATCTATTCTGCAAGATGGGCAAAAAAATATGGTAGTTTTAATAATGCTATGAAAGTTATTTTAAAAAAGATGAGAAAAAAAAAGGATAGATCTGCAAATTTTGTCTGTAGCTTATCTTTTATCTCTAATAACAAAAAAACTTTTATTGTTACTGGAAGAATAAAAGGTTCAATATCTTTTAAAAAAGTTGGAAAAAACGGCTTTGGTTATGATCCTATTTTTATTCCTAATCGAGAGTCGAGAACATTTGGTCAAATGCAAAAAAGAGAAAAGGTTAAGATGGACCACAGGTTCATAGCTTTCCAAAAATTAAAAAAAAAAATTAAAATTTGACAAATTTATTATTTTTAGTTTTGTAAATATTTAAATCTTGCAAAGTTCTTTTATTCTTAAAACTGAAAGTTCCGATTTTTCCTTTAATTTTACTTTTAAAATTAAAATCACTAACGGAATTGATTTTTCCATTTTTTTTCCAAGTATAATAAATTAGTCCTATTGCATCATAAGCTAAAATAGTAATTTCATTTGGATGACTATTAAATGACTTAAAATAATTATTTTTATATTTTTTGAATTCATTGTAATTTACCGAAGGATAATAAAGACTTTTAACAGTATTTTCGTAAAAAATACTTTCATCAAACCATTGATTTACTGTAGTAAACAATACTTTTTTTTGATCTACATCAGTAAAAACAAGAGATGTTAAAACACTTTTTAAACTACTGCCAAAATCAATTATTATCACAGAGTCAAAATTTACACTGCCTAATGTATATTTTTGCTCCAATCTTTCTAATTGTTTTTTTGACTCCTCATCTTCTTTGTCTTCAAATAGTTTTTTTCTAAGTTTAAGATTTCTTTTTCTTTGAGCATAGTTTGTTAAAATCTCAATCTCTCCAGTTAAAACTTTTGGGTCAGGATTATATTTAAAAATTTTAAAATTTTGTAAATTTAAAGTTTTAAGTTTCTTTTCAATCATGCTTGTGTATTGATTTTTTGGAATAAGAATTACAGTTTTATTTTTTTTCTGTTTTTTTATAAATTTATTTAAAGCTATCATTTGCGACTCTAAACTGACTCCAATACTAATTACATTATTTTGAAACTCAGGATTTATGTTGGATGGTGAAATAAAAACAGTATCATTATATTTTTTTACTTCACTAAAGTCCTCGTAGTTAATTGGGCCTATAATTATATTAGCACCTTGAGATCTTATCTCTTTTACAGCATCGTTAAGTTTATTTGCATCACCAAAACCTGAGTCTCTTGGAATTATTAAAACATTTTTATCATCTATTTCTTTCAGCGCTAACTGCAATGAATATAAAAGTGACTTACCAAGTTCTTTGTATTCACCTGTGAGAGGGGCTAATAAGCCTATTTTTAGAACACTATCATTTTCATCACTAAAAAGATTAGAATTAAAAATGATTAGTATATAAGTTATTATTGATAAAATTTTTTTTGTCATATGAAATTATTTACATCAAGCTTATATATTGTTTCAACACCAATAGGAAATCTTGATGATATAACTATAAGGGCTTTAGAAATATTAAAAAATTCAGACATTATTCTTTGTGAGGATACTAGGCATTCTCTTAAATTGTTAAATCATTTTAAAATCAAAAAAAAATTAATTCCTTACCATAAATTTAATGAAAAAAAGGAACTTGTGAAAATCATAAAATATTTAAATGAAGGCAAAATTTTGTCTTTGATTTCTGATGCAGGCACGCCTTTGATTTCAGACCCAGGTCGTTTATTAATAAAGACATGTGTAGAACAAAATTTTAGAGTTATACCTATACCTGGAGCATCTTCTATTACTGCCGCAATGAGCGTATCTGGTTTCAAGGATCAATTTCTTTTTTTTGGATTCTTACCAAAAACAGAAAATGAAACAGAAAAGATATTATCCTTGATTTCTCAAATTAATTTTTCCCAAGTATTTTTCATTCCAGCTATCAAGATTAATTTTTATTTAAGTAAATTTAAGAAATTTTTTTCCGGAAGAAAAATATTGATAGCAAAAGAGATAACAAAATTAAATGAAACATTTTATAGAGGTGATATTGACCAAATAAATATGTTTAAAACTTCAATTAAAGGAGAGTTAACAGTTGTAATATCAGAAAAAAAAATTAAAGATAAATTTCTTAACGAAGAAAAAATTAAAAAGAGAGCAAAAATACTTTTAAAAAAATATAGTTTAAAAGATGTTGTTGATTTATTATTTGAGACTGAAAAGATAAACAAAAAAGGAATTTATAAGATTTGTTTGAGTTTAAAAAAGAATGAAAAAAACAATTAGTTTAATATTAATATTATTAGTTTTAACTTCGTGTCAAACTTACAAAGCCGCTAAGCGCTTTGGAACTGGAGTTGATATAACCTTTGATCCAAGAACAATTGGAATGCAAATTGATGACACAATAATGCAAAAAAATTTAAACGCTAGACTTGCTTTAACAGAAAAAAAATATTTTTTATTTATACAATCTGAAGTTATTGATGGACGAATATTTCTATCAGGAAAAGTAGATCGACCTGAAGAAAAAATAAAGATTACGAAAATGGCGTGGGAAACAAAAGGTGCTAGATCTGTAAAAAATGCAATTATAATTAAAGGTCAAAGTAATTTTAAAAGCACTGCTAAAGATATTCTAATTACCAGCCAGCTTAGATCTGCGTTAATATTTAATAAAAAAACTAAATCAAGAAATTACACATTAGAAACAATAAACAAAAATATTTATATTTTTGGAATATCTATGGATATAGAAGAAAAAAAGGAAGTAATTAATGAAGCAAATAAAATATACGATGTTGAAAAAGTAATACCATCTATTTATCTTGTATCTGAATTAAGCAGAAATAAACTTTAATTTTAGTATTCTATTACATGAGAGGAATAGGCTGCAATCGAGGCCAAATTTAAAATGTCAGATGTGCTCGATCTTAAGGGGGCAACTTCAATTGGTAAACCTAAACCTATTAATAATGGACCTATTAACTTTGCACCACCATACACTTTCATTAATTTAGTTGAAATTGCAGCGCTGTGTAGGGCTGGCATAATTAAAATATTTGCATTTCCAACTATTTTGGAAAATGGGTAAGTTTCTTTATAGATTGGATTTAAAGCAACATCTGGCTGCATTTCCCCATCGAAATCAAAATCAACTTTTTCTTGTTTAAGTAATTCTATTGCATCTCTAACATGCTTTGTGTTTTTTGAAACAGGATTACCAAAAGTAGAATGAGATAGAAATGCAACTTTTGGATCGAACCCAAATAATCTTGCTACTCGGACACATGATTTTGATACTTTTACAAGTCTTTGTGCTGAGGGAAAATCTTTCACATTTGTATCTGCAACTAATATTGTTTTTCCTTTAGAATTAATCATTGTCATACCAAAAATTTCTTCTCCAGGTCTAGGGTCTACTACTTTTTTTAATTTTTCAATCGATGCAGCGTAATGTCTTATATTTCCAGTAACCATCGCATCTGCATCATTGCAAGCTATCATTGAAGAGCCCCAAGCAATACGATCATTTCTGACTAATCGATCTACATCTCTTTCTAACTGACCTTCTCGCTGCAGTCTTTTATATAGATGTTTCACATATTCATTTCTTTTTTTCTTATCAGTAGAATTTACAATTTGAATTTTATGATTTTCGTCCAAACCAATTTTTTTAAGCTGTTCTTTAATTCTTTTTTCTGTCCCTATAAGTATTGGTGTTCCTAACTTGTTTTTTCCAAATTCTATTGCAGCTTTCAACATATTTTCATCTTCACCTTCTGCAAATATAACTCTTTTGGGA
>MDSV01205234.1_pt1 | contig 12474 bp, 12 predicted proteins | sample 810851 | NCBI WGS metagenome assembly MDSV01 (sample SAMN05326640, study PRJNA326480) | marine metagenome | isolation source: seawater | place: Atlantic Ocean: North East | collected 2012
AATTTTTAGATATAATTTGATCTGCAGATATTTTGAGTCGATTAATATGATTTTTTTTTGGAAAATAGAGTTTTAGTAGACTTTGTTGATCATATTCATTAATTAAATTATCGTAGAAAAGATTATCTTTATCCCATAAATAAATGGTTTTTGACTTTTTGTACACTGGAAAAATGAGATAACTCTCTGAAACAAATATATTTAATTTTATATTATTTTTATCAAAAAAACCTCTAACCTTTTTCTGATTAAAGTTTACGGAAATTTCAGCGGCATAATTTATATCTGAAATTTTCTCAGATTCAATCTTATAATCACTAATCAAATCAATCAATTTATAATCTGAAATTTGAGTAAACTTAAGAAAATCTTGAGGGTCAAGAATATTTTTAGCTAAAATATTTAGTGCCTTTTGAAATGCAATATTTTTTGCATTTTCTCTTAACTCTAAAACATTCCCAGTATTTTCAAGCAAAACTTCATTTTTTCTTATGAAATATAATTCTTCATTAGCAAAACAACTTGCTATATTGATAAAAAAAATGATTATGATACAGAATAAATTTTTCAATATTTTAAAGTCTAAGTTTATAAAGTATTTTATAACATTTTTTGAAATAACACTAAACATTGAAGGAGATAAAAATTTTTACTTATAAACAATCAGGAGTCGATACAAAAAAATCTTCTAAATTGGTAAAAAAGCTTGAATTAGTAACAAAATCAAATTTTAGAAGAGAAATTATTAAGAATCCTGGAGGGTTTTCTTCATTATTTGATTTAAAAAAACTAAAATATAAAGATCCTATATTAATAAGTAGCACGGATGGTGTAGGTACAAAATTAAAAATTGCTGTTGAACATAAAAAATTAAGTTTCCTAGGTTTTGACTTAGTAGGTATGTGTGTAAATGATATCCTAACAAACGGCGGAGAGCCTTTATTCTTTTTAGATTACATAGCGTCTTCTAAAATTAAAGAAAGCGAATTCTTAGAAATTATATCAAGTATTAATAAAGCTTGTGGCGAAGCAGGTTGCTCACTTGTAGGCGGAGAAACAGCTGAAATGCCAGGAATGTATAACAATAATGAATTTGATATTGCAGGTTTTTCTGTGGGCGTGGTTGAAAGAGAAAACTTATTAGGTAAAAAAAAAGTTAAAAAAGATTCTTTAATTATTGGGTTGGAGTCTAATGGTTTTCATTCAAATGGTTATTCATTAATAAGAAAAATTATAGAAAAGAAAAAAATATCCTTAAAAAAGAAAGCTCCATATAAAACAGAATCTTTATCATTAGGTGATGACCTGCTTAAACCAACAAAAATCTATGTGAATTTAGTACTTCCTCTAGTTAAAAAAAAAAAAATAAGTGCAATATCTCATATAACAGGTGGAGGAATTTTTGAAAACTTAGAAAGAATCCTACCTGATAATTTGAGTGCTATTATTGACTTTAGAGAATTTAATATTCCCGAGAATTTTTTGTGGATTCAAGAAGCCGGAAAAATAAATATACGTGAAATGTTAAAAACATTTAATTGTGGACTTGGATTGTTACTTATTATTGAGAATAAAAATAAAAAAGAAGTATTTAATTATCTAAAAAAAAAGAAAGTAAAATTTCATTTAATGGGCAAAACTTCATCCACCGCAAAATCAAAAAAGGTTATAGTTAAAAATTTTGGTAAATGGGATTTAACTTAGCAATTCTTATATCCGGGAATGGCTCTAATATGTTAAACATATTAGATGCATGTGAAAAAAATATTTTATCCTCAAATGTTAAGGTTGTAATAACCAACAACAAAAACTCTAAAGGAATCCAAGCTGCAAAAAAAAAAACAAAAGTATTTGTGATCAATGAAGTTGAAATGACTAAGTTTGAAACAGAACTTAATAAAATACTTATTACTGAAAAAGTAAACTTTATTTGTTTAGCAGGGTTTATGAAAATGTTTAGTAAAAAATTTGTAAATAATTGGAATAAAAAAATAATCAATATTCACCCCTCTTTGCTCCCCTCCTTTCCTGGCCTTAATCCTGTTAAACAAGCACTCGATAAAGGTGTGAAATATACCGGATGCACAATCCACTTTGTTGACGAAGGAATGGATACAGGACAGATTATTGATCAACGAGTCATTAAAGTGAAAAGGGCAATATCACTTGAAAAATTAACAAAAAAAATCTTGAAAGAAGAACATATTTTGTTTATAAAAGTATTGTTATATCTTGAGAAAGAGTTTTTAAATGACAAAAATTGATAGCAAAGTACAAGAATCTTTTTATACCAAATTTATAAAGATAACTGTAATTTCTTGTATATCAGTGACTATACTTTTATTTTTACTTTGGTTTTTCTTAATAGCCTAATAGTCTAATCGATCAAAAATTTCTCTAGAAGAAAAAAAGTAGTTAATTTCAATTTTGGCGTTCTCTTTACTATCTGAACCATGCACCGAGTTTTCCTCAACAGTTAAACCATAGGCCTTCCTAATCGTTCCGTCATCAGCATTCGCTGGATTAGTAGTACCCATAAGCTTTCTATATTTATTTATCACACTTTTACCTTGAAGAACTTGCACAACAATTGGACCAGACGTCATATATTCACATAAATCGTTAAAGAATGCCCGTTCTTTGTGAACATAATAGAAACCTTCTGCATCAGTAAGCGATAAGTGTATCATTCTTTGTGCAACAATTTTTATATTATTTTTTTCGATTAAAGAGTTGATCTCTCCAATTAAGTTTCTTTTAACCGCATCTGGTTTTATGATTGATAAAGATAATTCCATTTGATCCCCCTACATTAATTTGAAACTAATTTCCATTTAAATACATCATATTCACAAAAACATTTTAATGTATTAACCTTATTTTTAAGCTTAGAGCAAATACTTTCGTATATTTTTTTGTCAAAACTTGAGTTGGAAAATAGAAAAAATTTTTTCAAAAAAACTAGCTTTTTGATTTGAACATTAGGAGAAACTAACATTATTTCATATTTCTCAATATCAATACTTTGTAATGAATCACCATAAAAAAGAACTAATTTATCCTTATCATATAGTTTTTCCAAAAATGTTTTATGAGGTAAAAAACCATCTTTTTCTTTAGTCCAAAGAAACTTATCGAGACTATTCATTTCCTGATCATCATTTAATTTAATTAGAACTTTTTTTTCAGTAAGTTTTTTACACAATCTTAGAATAATGCTGTCAAAGTCTGATTTTATATAATAAAGATTTACTTCAAAGTTTTTGAATTCTTTATTCATAGTTATCTTTTATAAATTCATCCAAGAGTCTAACTCCGAAGCCAGTTCCTCCTGGTCTTGCTAACTTTGTACCCTTTTTAGACCAAGTAACTCCCGCTATATCAAGGTGAGCCCAACTAGTTTTTCCAACAAATCTTTTTAGAAACTGAGCAGCTGTGATGCTTCCAGCACCTCTTGTACCAGTAATATTTTTCATATCAGCAACAGGACAATTCAATAGTTTATCAAATTCATCATCCATTGGCATCTGCCAAACTAATTCATCAGTTTTTTTTGATGCCTCTAGAATTTTCTTAGCTAAATCATTGTCATTACTAAAAAGCCCTGCATACCTTTCACCTAGGGCAACAATGATTGCTCCAGTTAAAGTGGCTAAATCAATCATTATCTTAGGTTTGAATTTTTTGTTTATATACCATAGAACATCAGCCAAAACTAATCTACCTTCAGCATCTGTGTTAAGCACCTCGATTGTTTGACCAGAGAGAGATTTTACAATATCACCAGGTCTCTGTGCTTTTCCATCTGGCATGTTTTCAACTAAGCCTACTGCACCAATAACATTTGCCTTAGCTTTTCTTAAAGCTAATGTATACATCAAACCTGCAACAACACCTGCACCTCCCATGTCCCACTTCATATCTTCCATACCAGATGAAGGTTTAATAGAAATTCCACCGGTATCAAAGGTTACTCCTTTTCCGATGAATGCTATAGGTTGACTTTTTTTATTTTTATTACCCTTCCATTGCATTATCATTACCCGAGCTGGTCTTGCAGAGCCTTGAGCTACTCCTAATAAAGCGTTCATACCCAGGGATTTAAGCTTTTTTTCATCAAAAACTTGTACCTCTATTCCAACATTTTTTAATACTTTACAGTATTCAACAAATTTTTGAGGATACAAAATATTTGCTGGCTCTGATACCAAGTCTCTTGTAAGGAAAATACCATTTAAATTCTTGACCTTTTCGTCCAGCCTTCTCTGTCCAGATAAATTGAGCTTACCATCGAAACCTAATAAATTAATATTTTCAACTTTAAAGTCTTTTTTTGAAAAGTTTTTGTATTTTTCAAATCTGTAGTCTTTTAATTTAAAACCAATTAGAAAATTTTCTAATGTCTTAAATTTTAATGTTTCATTACTAAAAGACAGTTTATCTAAAATAATTGAAAGATTATTAATTTTTTTTCTTTCAAAATAGGACAGCAACCTACTAAAAAAAGATTGTTGGTAAGAATCATCATTTTTATATTCAAATCTTGCATAACTAAAAGATTTAATTTGTGATTTTGATTTTTTATCTGTGCTCGAAAAGAATGTCTCAATTATCTCTTTATCAGAAGTCTTCTCAGCTAAATAGTCGTTTAAAAGCTTTTCTGACTGGATATCAAGAGAATTATTTGAGTTAATTTTATTATTTCCAGTAGAAATAACTACCATATGCTGGTCATTATTTATTTTATCTGAATAATTTATTCTCATTTTTATATTTATTACTAGGATTAATTATATTAGTTTAGGTATATTGTATTTTAAAAAAAATTCAATGAATTTAGTCGATAGATATATTTTCAAACAACTCTTGAATAATTCTTTACTTATTTTGATTTTTATCATTTCCGTATTTTGTCTTGCAAAGAGTGTTCAACTCATTGAACTTATGATAAGCAGAAATCTACCAGCATTTGTTTTTTTGCAACTAATTTTAAACTCAATTCCTCAAATTATACCAGTTTTGTTTCCAATTATTATTTCCCTTTCAATTTTTTTTGTTTATTCAAGAATGACGACTGACCAGGAATTGATAATACTCCAGTCTTCAAGTTTCTCTACCGTAGACCTAATTAAGCCTGTTTTAATTTTCGGTACAATTCTTGCCATAATTAGCTCGTTTTTTACACTATACCAGACCCCAAAATCTAATAAAAACTTTAAAATTCTTCTATACACAATTAAAAATGATTATTCCTCAAGTCTTTTACAAGAAGGAGTTTTTAACTCAATTGGAAAAGATTTTACAATTTTCATTAAAGACAGTAATAAGGAGGGATTAAAAAATATTTTTATACATGACACTAGAGATGTTGATAAACCAACAACACTAATTGCAAAGAAGGGAAAAATTATAAACACTCAAACAGCAACAAAATTTTTTTTAGAGGAAGGATCTCAACAATTTTTATCTAAAGAAAAGAATTTGTCTATTCTTTATTTCGACGAATATTTGTTAAGTATAAACCAAAATAAAAATAACGACTTCATCAACAGATGGAAATCACCATCTGAAAGATCAATGAACGAGCTAAGAAATCCAAACCCAGACTCTTTAGATGATATCAATAATCTTCAAGCTTTCAAAGCAGAGGTAACAATGAGATATGCAATACCTATAAATGTTATGTGTTTTAGTATATTGGTAGCCTCATTTCTGGTAGCTTTTAAGTTTAGTAGAATAGATAATATATTAAAAGTTATAAAAGTTTTTAGTTTAATAATCTTTTTGCAAGTTTTAACGATTGTCTCGTCAAATATTTCAATAAAGTTTGAAAATATGCATTTTATTAACTTTACACCTGGTTTTTTAAGCTTTTTATTTGCAATTTATATTATTTTAAAATCAAAAAAACTTACCAATGCTAAAAAATAAATTAGTAATTAGATACTTATTAAAAGAAAATTTATTTTCCTTCCTTTTAGTTTTTATTTTTTCTTGTCTTTTATTTGTTTCAATAGATTTAATTGAATTAATTCGGAGAAGCTCTAGCAAAGAAATTGAATTTACAATCTTAGCAAAAATGGCATTCCTTCATATTCCAAGTCTTTTTCCAATTTTATTACCAATTGTTTTTTTATTAAGCTCTATGCACACTTATATGAGACTTAATAAGAATAATGAATTAGTTGTTTTAAGGGCTTCTGGTTTTTCAATATGGTTTTTGATTTTTCCAGCAATTTTCAATACATTAATAATAAGCTGCCTATATATTTTTGTTTTTAATCCAATTTTTGCATATATGAATATTAAATTTAAAAATTATGAAAGTAATTTTTTTAAGGGCAGTTATGGACTATTTTCAATTTCTGAAACTGGCCTTTGGTTAAGAGAAAAAACTGAAAATTATGATTATGTGATTAACGCTGCGCACTATTCTTTTGAACAAAATAAATTGAAAAATGTAAAAATTTTCAAATTTGATAACGATAATAAATTTTTGGAGAGAATTGATGTGGAAAGTGTTAATATGGTAGATAAAAAGCTATGGAAGCTTAAAAAAGGTACAAAACTTGAAATTAATCAGTTGCCAAAATTATTCGAAGAGGATGAGTTAGAAATTAATCTCGATGCTGAAAAAATAGAGAAAAATTTCAGACCTCCTGAAACCATTGGTTTTTGGAGGCTTAATGACTATATAAAAAATCTAGAGTCATCAGGGTTCTCTACAAAAAAGCATATTATTTATAAAAACTATTTATTTTCTTTTCCTCTTGTACTCATATCAATGGTTCTTCTTGGATGCTCTCTTTCGATCAAAAGAGAACGTATTAAAAAAAATGTAGTAAAAATTCTATATGGACTTGTTATAGGTTTAATTTTTCATTTTTCTTCAGATTTAATTAAAACTGTTGGACAAAGCTCAGATTTAAATATTTTCCTTAGTGTTTGGGCAACTCCATTAATTTTTATTTTCTTACTAATCAGCACTTTGATTCATCTTGAAGATGGCTAAATATATTTTTATAATTTTGTTATTTTTTTGTTTTGATTGTTTTAGTAATGAAAAAATTGAAATCAATGCTGACCAATTTACTTATGATAAGGAAAATACTCGTATCTACGCAACAGGTAATGTTGAAATAATAGATAGGGAATTCAAGCTCTATGCAGAAAAGGTTTTTGTTAATAATACTTCTAAAGTGCTTTCTGCGAGGGAAAATATTAAGGTCTTTAATTCAGATGGAAGTATTTTAAAAGCAAAAAAAATTGTTGCTGATCACTCACTTAACAATGCAGTCATTGAGGATAACTTCCTTTATATCCCAACTAAAAATGGCAAAGAAAAGAATTATCTCCGACTTGCTGCTAAAAAAGTAGAAAGACGCAATAAAGATTGGGAAAAATTAGAATACGGAACATTTACCGCATGTGAAATCTGTTATAATGAAAAAACAAAAAATTATGACCCTCCGCTTATACAATTAAAAGCAAAAAAAATTATTCATGATAAAAAAGAGCTGAATGTAAAGTATTACGATGCATTTCTGGACGTTAAAGGTAAAAGTGTATTTTATCTCCCTTACTTCTCTCACCCATCACCATTAGTAAAAAGAAAAGCTGGTTTTCTTACTCCAAGTTTTCTTCAATCACATTATTTTGGCCTTGCAATTGACACTCCCTACTACTATCCACTCGCTGATGACCACGATATAACGGTTATTCCAAAATTTTCTCAAAAGAAAAACCCTGCCCTTTTTGTTCAGCACAGAAAAAATTTTCGAAACGGAGAAATGAGAACAGAGTTAAGTGGTACTGTTGAGAACCAAACAATCTACCTTAAAAAAGAAGATCGTAAAAGAGGACATGTTAATTCAAAAGGAATCTTTTATTTAAACTCTAAAAATTACGCATCATATAAAGTACAAAGATCAACTGACAGAAACTATCAAAATACTTATAAGTATCATTATCATGATATTCTTGAATCTAACATTAAATTGGAATCAATTAGATCAAATAATTCTTATAGTCTACAATCATTTCTCTTTCAGGATAATCGCGTAGAAGTTGATAGACAAAATACACCTAAAGTTCTACCACGTTTCTTGATAAATCTTAATTCAGGAAAATTTATGAATTCAATGAATTACAGTTCAGACATTGAATTTGTAAATTTGTTAAGAACTCAGGGTAGTGAAACAAAAAAACTTTTTTTAACTCAGAATTTTTCACTTCCAACCATCCTTAATGATGGAACTCTAGTGACATTAGATGCCAATATAAATGCAGGTGTTTATCAAATTAAAAAATATGCTAACCCTGTGAAAGGTACTTTTGATCACGATAAATTTAGACACAATGTATTTCCTCAATTTTCTCTTGAGATTTCAAAACCTTACCGCAGGCATGGAAAAGTTTCTACAAGTATCGTTACTCCAAAGATTTTAGCTGTGAAAAGTAATAAAAAAGCTTTTAATAAGAATGTTCCAGATGATAGTGACATAAATAATTTTGATCTAGATTTTGTTGATTTGTTCAAGACAAACAGACTTCATGGAAGTGACAGAATGGATAATTTGTCAAGAATTGATTATGGGTTTTCTTTTTTAAATATTGGGAAAGACTCCTTTAATAATGTCACTTCTTTAAATCTTGGACAAAGCCTTCAATTTGAAAGAAATAAATATCTGAATAAAAACTCCGGAATTAATGATAAGTTTTCTGATATTACAGGAAACTTTGATTTCAAACCAATTTCAAATATAAATTTTAATTCATATTTCATAGTAGATAAAAATGATTTTTCTTTAAAAAACGCTTATTCTAATCTTTTGATACAACAAAAAAATGCTTATTTATCCATAAGTAATAATCATTACTCTCCAGTAATTGACGAAACAGGAGAAGTGCTAATAGAAGGTAAAAACCAATTTTCATTTATGTATGAACAAAAGTTTTATGATTTTTGGAACTTTACTGCATTCTCTACATTTGATAAAAAAAGCAAACTGAAATTATATAATTATGGTACAAAAATTAAGTATGAGGATGAATGTTTTGGAATATCTCTATCATGGACTAGGCAATATACGCATAACCCTGAGGACCCTACTTCAAATAACTTCATTTTCTTATTTAGCCTTAAAGAAATCATGGAGAGTAATCTCTAAACCACTGTATATACTATTCATTGCAGTTTCGTTCAGTAATAATCTTCTTTCACAGGAAAAATATGAAGGCCTCATTGCAAGTGTTGAATCGGAGATTGTCACTACTTATGACTTATCCCAAAGAATAAAACTTGCGCTTAAATCTCTTAATCTTGATGATACCATAGTTAATAGAGATACTGTGAGAGAGAGGGTATTAGAATTACTTATCCTAGAAAAAATAAAAAAAATAGAATCCAAGAAAAATAATTTAGCACACACAGATAAGGAACTAGTAGAGTTTGCATCTGTTATATATAATTTTCCTTCAAAAGACTTTAAAGACTTCAAGTCTTTTCTAAAATCTGAAGGCTTTGACATTGATATTCTAATGGAACAAATGGCATCAGAGCTTCTATGGAAAAAATATTTACAAAAATATGTATCTTCTAAAATTATTATTAGTGAACAAGAAATTCAAACTGCGTTTGATTTAAGAACTCAAAATAAAGGTAAATACGAATTTGCTTTCTTAGAAGTTACATTTTTAAACGAAAAACCAAACAACTGGGAGAAGTCACTAAAACGACTTAATAACTTTTTAACATTACTTGAAAAAGGAATTTCTTTTAAAAACCTCTCTAACAAGTTTACAGAAAATTACAGAATGGAAAATCTTGATAATAAGTGGATCTTAGAGGATAATATTAACGAAGAGACAAAGTTAGCTCTAAAAAAAATGAAAATCGGAGATGTTTTAGATTTTAAAACTCCTGAAGGTTATAAACTAGTAAAACTAAATGATAAAAGATTTTTTGGAAATGAGAAATTTAAATATTCATTTTTACATATTTCCTCATTCAATGAGGAATCATTAAAGCTTATTCCTAGAGAAAGTTTGAGTTGTAATAAAAGTTCAGAAAGCTTAGAAACTGCTATAAATATTACAAAATTTGAAGAGATTTTATTAGAGGAGATGAATGAGCTTTTTAAAAATAATTTAAATAATTTAGAACAAAACCAATTATCAAAAATAATTGAAGATGAAGGAAAATTTTTCATTCTAAAATTATGCGATAGGAAGTTTGATGAAAAACAACAATTGACAAAAAAGGATATAGAAAAACAAATCTATTCTAAAAAATTCAACCAAATTGCTAATACTCTAATTTCTAATCTAAGAAAAAATATAAATATAAAATACTTTAATAAGTAGATGGTGTTATGACGAAAAAACCAATTGTTATTTCAATGGGAGAACCTTCAGGTATAGGCACTGAAATTCTTGTAAAGTCATGGATAGATAGAAAGAAGAATAAAATCACTCCATTTTTTGTCGTAGATAACTTTTTACGATTTAAATCAATGATTAATTACTTGAAGCTGAAAGCAACAGTAAGAGAAATTAACAACCCATCTGAAACCTTAAATGTTTTTGACGATCATATACCTGTTTATAATATTGGAAAAAAAATTAGTTTTAAATTAGGCTCTCCTGACAAAGAAAATAGTAAATATATAATTGAATCTATCCGCAGGAGTTTTAATTTTGTCAAAGAAAATCAAGCATCCAGCCTGATCACCCTTCCAGTTTGTAAAAAAAGTTTAAAAGAATATGGGTTCAAGTTTAAGGGGCAAACTGAATATGTTGGTTATCTTTCCAAAAAATATATTGAAAATTCATCAAATGAAATAATGATTTTGACAACATCTAAACCAGTTGATTCAGGTAAAAACCTAATTATTGGTCTTTTAACAACACACGTTCCCTTAAAAAATGTTTTAAATGATTTAACAAAAAAAAAATTATCAGAGAAAATTATGATTTTTTATAAATCTCTTAAATCAATTTGGAAAATTAGAAAACCTATTATTGGTGTATTAGCTTTAAATCCACATGCTGGTGAAGAAGGTACTATTGGAAAAGAAGAAGAAAAAATTATATTGCCGGTTATAAAGAAATTAAAAAAAAAAAACGTTAACCTTCAAGGACCTTTGAGTAGTGATAGTTGTTTTTTTAAAAATAATAGAAAAAAATATGATGGAATATTTTGCTTATACCATGATCAAGGTTTGTCTCCTCTAAAAACTCTAGACTTTTTTAATTCAGTTAACGTAACTGGAGGCTTGCCAATATTAAGAGTATCCCCAGACCATGGTCCAGCGTTTGATATAGCAAAAAAAAAGGAAGCAAAAATTGACAGTTTAATTTCATGCTTTGAGTTTTTGAAGAAATACTCGTGAAAATATTCTTTAAACCAAAAAAAAGACTTGGTCAGAATTTTTTAATAAATAATGAGATTCTTGAAAAAATCACCTCCTTAATAAATATTGAAGGTGAAGAAATTGTTGAAATTGGTCCTGGTAAAGGTAATCTAACAAAATTTATTCTAGAAAAAAAACCGTCCAAACTTTTTTTAATTGAAAAGGATATTACCCTTAAACCTTATATCTCAAAAGTTATTAAAAACCACCAAGAAAAAGTGATACTCTTAATTGATGATGCATTAACTATTTCGATAAATAATCTATCTAAAAAAAAAATTATTATCATAGCGAACTTACCTTATAATATTGCAACAACTTTAATTTTAAATTGGTTGTTATGTATTAACTCAATTAAATCAATGATCCTTATGGTTCAAAAAGAAGTTGCACTAAGGCTAGCGGCTGTTGAAAAAACCAAAAATTATGGAAGGATATCTGTTCTTACTCAAGTCCTAGCTAATGTTGATATAAAGTTTGATGTAAAACCTGAGAACTTTTATCCAAAGCCTAAAGTTGATTCTTCAGTTATAAAAATTACACCCAAAGAAAAAGTTAAATTTAATTATCACAAGCTTAACAAAACTCTAACTTTATCATTCTTACATAAAAGAAAGACTTTAAAAAATAATCTTTCAAAATTAAGTGAAGATATTGAGTTAAAAATTTCAGAATGTGGTATTAATCCAAGTTTAAGACCTGAAGAAATTAAACCTCATGAATTTGTAAAATTATCTGAAAATTTATTTTAGAAAGTTTTCTATAAACTCAAAAATAAACTTTTGCCTAGTTCTTTTTTTTCGTTCAGCCTTCAATATTGTATAAACTTCATCTGTGCATTCAGCTAAATTATCATTAATAATAACATAGTCATACTCTATCCAATGACTTATCTCAGATGTTGCTTGATTCATTCTTTTTTTTACAATATCAGATGAATCCTCGTTTCTTTCCTTTAATCTTTCTTTTAATATTGAATTACTCGGTGGTAGGATGAAAATAGAAACCATATCGTTCCTTGAGTAATCTGAAAGTTTTTGTGCACCCTGCCAATCTATAT
>MDSV01236045.1_pt1 | contig 12473 bp, 7 predicted proteins | sample 810851 | NCBI WGS metagenome assembly MDSV01 (sample SAMN05326640, study PRJNA326480) | marine metagenome | isolation source: seawater | place: Atlantic Ocean: North East | collected 2012
GCTCAATAATCGTCGTCTGCATCGGCCCAATTCTGAGTTCCCCCACCTCCTTTTGGCTTCTTCATTTTTGTTTGACGAGGACCGTCAGAATACTTGTCTGGCTTGTTCCGATTGACCTTTTTCTTTTTGATGGCAGGCTTTTTATCCGGCGACGAAAAGCCTCCAGAACCTGCGCCAGAGCCACCACTGGGACTTCCGCTTCGAGGTGTGAACGCACGGCCCGATGAAGCCCCTCCAGGGCGTCCCGGACCACCAGGTCCACCAGGACCGCCACCAGGACGGGTAGGACGGCTGCCCCGCTCCTCGGCCTCCTTGACCACCATGCGAAATCCCATGAACTCATTGCCGTTCATCTCGTCAAGCGCACGTTGCCCTCCTTCCCTGCTCTCCATCTCCACGAAGCCAAAGCATTTGCTTTGACCCGTATCACGGTCGGTCACAACTTTCACACTCTTGACAGGCCCCATGGCTCCGAACCACTCGAGCAAATCAGATTCAACCGCATCTCGGTTGAGTTTGGCCACAAACAATTTCATCGATTCATAAAATAGAACGGCCCCAAGCTACGCGAATCTGTGCAGCTTGGAGCCCTTCAAGTCAATTTAAATGGACATCAGCATTCCTGACCGAATGCGGCAAGGATTTGCAAGATGTCGTTCACGTTGGTCGCCCCATCGTCGTTGAGGTCGGCGTCGCAGTCGCTTGAGCAACCGAAGTCAGACAACAACAACAGGATGTCAGCCACAGAGATCTGGCCGTCGGCGTTCAAGTCCTCTGGACAGTCGTTGGGATACGAACAGCTGCCGTCATCGACAACGGCGTTCGGATCGTAGTTCTCCGCTTCAGGGTCGGTGCAACCGCTGCACGTGCTGTCGTCGCCACCACACACGCCACAAGCGTCGAGCTGAAGACATGAGCCGTCGTCCATGGTCGCCGCAGGGTTGTAGTTGCATGCGCTGCTGTCGGTGCATCCCACGCAGCTGGTGTACTCGCAAGAGCCGTCGTCCTCCGTGGCAAATGAATCGTAGTTGCAGGCCATGGCGTCGGTGCAGCCGTTGCAATCGTAGTTGCACGAACCGTTCTCCGTGGTTGCTTCAGGGTCGTAATTGCACGCCGCAGGGTCGGTGCAACCGAATCCAGAGCCAAGGCAAATTTCCACCACGTCTTGGCTTTCGAATTCGCCGCCTTCAGCCAACACAGCTCCGTCCGAAGACACCGTGTAGGCCCCTTCCCCATAGGCGCAGCAAATGCCGTCCCCGAAGGAGTCGTTGATGGCGAACGTGTAGCAGCCCTCTCCAACACAGATGGACTCCTCAAACGAGGTGCCAGCGTCACTGTAGGGACCGCCAGATGCCACAACGGCTCCGTCAAGGTCTGTCAAGGTCCACGTGGTCTCTCCTGGGTAATTGTCCGTCAAAATGGACACCACCAAGTTTTGACCCTCCATGATGCACGAACCATCGTCAATCACCGCATTGGCATCGTAATTGCAAGCCATGGGGTCAGTGCAACCTCCACAAGTGCTGTTGTCACCGCCGCACACGCCACATTCGTCAAGGCTTAAACAGGAGTTGTCGTCAATCACCGCATTGGCGTCGTAGTTGCACGCCGCAGGGTCAGTGCAACCTCCACAAGAACTGTTGTCGCCACCACACACGCCGCACTCATCAAGGCTCAGACATGAACCGTTGTCTTCTGTCGCATTTGCGTTGTAGTTGCAAGCGTCGACATCAGTACACCCCGGGATGACAATGTCTTCGGAGGTGCACAGACCATTCAGCGTGAAGGTGACGTCGTAGTTGGACGCACCGGCAACCGCAGAAGACCATCCATTGATGACGGTCAAGGACCAAGACCCTTCACCCGCGAAGGCTGAAGCAGACACATCGATGGAGGCAGAGTAAGTGCCCGCCACGCTCGCTGTCCAATCATCAGGCCAAACAATCGCATAATTGCCCAAATCTGTGCAAGTCTGACTTGTGACGTCATATCCACCAAAAGCCACACAGTTGCCATCAGGCAGGCCCAGCTCCACCAACATGTCTGCAGGCCAGGCGCCTGTGCCATCGCTTTGAGCCCAATTCATGGACACATCGATGGTTTCAAGCGTTCCCGCCGCCACAATACTCACTGCTGTGCCCGAGGCGCCTCCCGTCAATCCTGATTCAACCACGTTAACTGGGAAATCGCACACATCAGTGCATCCTTCAACAGGGTCAGGCATGACACAAGAGCCATCGTCCAAAATCGCGGTGGAATCGTAGTTGCATGCTTCTGGATCCGTGCAGCCAACACATGAGGAATTGTCTCCTCCACAAACACCACAGTCGTCGTTTTGCAAGCACGACCCGTCTTCCAAAATGGCATTGGAATCGTAGTTGCAAGCCTCAGAATCCGTACAACCGGCGCATGAGGAGTTGTCGCCACCACAAATGCCACAGTCGTCGTTGACAGCACACGAGCCATCGTCAGACGTGGCGTCGGCGTCATAGTTGCAAGCCTCAGGATCTGTGCAGCCTATGCAATCGAAGTTGCAAGTCCCATTGTCGAAAGCAGCACCTTCGTCGTAGTTGCATGCTGCCGGATCGGTGCAACCCAATCCACAATCGGCATCTCCGAATTGAACCAAATCAGACCCTTGCGTAGATCCATCTCCATTTTGGGCGGAATCCAGGTCCCCAGAAGCCACGATGTTTCCATCGGCATCGGTCAAAGTGTATGTCGCTCCATTCCAACCGTCTCCATAACTGTCCGTCATGCTGAAGGTGTAACAACCTGGTGCCACACATTCGGTGGAGGACCCTGCATTTCCTTGCACAACAATTCCGTCGTTGGACTCCAATGCCCATCCGATCTCCCCGTCCCATGTTCCGCCACCCACAGCAATGGTCAAAGACTGGCCTCCGAGGATGCATGTTCCGTCTTCGATGGTGGCCTCCGCGTCGTAGTTGCAAGCCTCTGGGTCCGTACAACCGCTGCATGAAGAGTTGCTTCCACCGCAGACGCCGCAATCGTCGAAGTACTGGCATGTGCCATTGTCAGTGATGGCCACGGGGCTGTAGTTGCACGCCTCAGGGTCTGTGCATCCCAAATCTGGGTTGCAAGCGCCGATCGCCAAATCGAGGGCATTGCGCACATTAAGTCGACCGCCTGTGACGGTCTCACCGACCAAATTGTCCACCACATCAACACCGTCCAAAATGAAGCCCAAGACCGCATCTGCCGCAGCCTGCGGAGTCACCAATGCACTTGACGCAAGGTCGGCACAAGGGGCACTGTACACCATGGCGATTGCACCGGCGACACATGGGCTTGCAAAGGATGTGCCGCTTGTGTTGCCGTAACCCGAAGAGCCACTTGCCAAGTACACAGATTCTCCTGGCGCACCCAAATCGATGGTTGTGGCTCCGTATCCCGAAAATGTTCGCACGTCTGAACTGTTGGTGGCAGTTACCCCCACCATATAATCTGAACCACAACCCGTGGGCATGTCACCCACCACATCAATGTTGACGTTGTTGTTGGCCGTCGCGCCACAGTTCAAGATGCCCACGGCACCCAGGTCGTCATAGTAAGCACACCACACTGGGTAGTTCGCAGGGTTTGCACCGTCTATGCCCCATGATGCGTTGGTCGCAACCACCAAAGCACCGGAAGCGCCATTGGAGTTGTTGTACAAATCACGCATCGTGTAAGGGTAGTTGTAAGCGGCAATCACATTGGACTCTGTAAGTCCACCGCCCATGTCAACTTGCATGATCTCAACATCCCAGTTGACACCAGCACCACCATTTCCATTGTTTCCGACGGCCCCAATCATGCCGCTCACTGAGGTCCCGTGACCACCGGCACCGATGGCGTCGTTGTTGCTCCCAGCATTCCAGCCATTGAAATCGTCCACGAATCCATTGCCGTCGTCATCAATGCCATTGCCCGGAATTTCGGCGTCGTTGGTCCAGTGGTTGTCGATCAAATCGACATGATTGTAGTTGGAGCCTCCTCCCTCAAGCACAGCAACCACAATGCGGTCACCTGACGCCGTGGAGCCACCCGTGGTGATGTCCCAAGCCAAATCAGAGTCAATGTCATGATCCCCGGCCTCCACGTGATGCCACTGCTGGGCAAAACCAGGATCATTTGGCACGGTTTCGCGCCGCTCCACTGTGTGGTTGAATTGAGCTGCCTCGACGCGTTTGTCAGCACTCAAGACGCGCAACACTCTCTCGTCATCGAGGTTTCCCTCTGAACGGAACAAGTGGATGTGGGACAAACTTGAAAGCTGTTGATCCCAAACGATTCCCATTTCCGATGCAAACGATTTTGCGTTTTCACCTTTGTGAAACATCACAATAAACTCTCCCTCAATATGAGGTTCGGATTGAGCGCTTGCGCTGTATCCCGCGGTCAAGAACAACGCGCTTAGACACATACTCAAAGCATTTTGAAGAAATTGCTTCATGGTTTTGGTTTTGGTTTATCGGGAAAAGATACAGGTTTGTGCCAAAAATCAGTCTTTTCATCGCCAAATTCAACACCTCGCACTCCGTTGAATCAAGAGCTGAACATATTGCATTGTGACAAGGACCATGCGGTCGTGCTCAAGGCGGCTGGGTTGTCGACCCACGGACGCGGGAGGCACCACCTCAGTGCACTGCTGACTCGCAGCACTGAGCTGCCCAAAGGCTCCAAACCTCTCCACCGTCTGGATCACGGGACCCGTGGCCCCATCCTTGTGGCTTGGAACTCGGAAGTCTTTGAGGCCTTCCAAGCGCAGTGGCCTTTCATCACCAAGACCTACCACAGCTGGGTCAGCGGAAATCAACTTCCCTATGCCGGCCAATGTGGGTTCCCCATTGATGGCAAACCCTGCCGCTCTAAGTTCAGGGTGCTCGGCATCCGAAACTGGGCCGTTCACGGGCAGGCATCCTTGGTGGAATGGACCATAGAGACAGGACGGACACACCAAATACGACGCCACGCCTCGGCCATGGGACACCCCGTTGTGGGCGACACCGTGTACGGCACACCCCCCATCTACACGGGCGCGGGGCTGCATTTGACGTGCACTCAATTGGACTACCGCCACCCCATCACCGGTGAAGCCTTGGCCGTGCAAGTGCGCCCAGCGAAGAAAATGAAGCGTGTGGTGCCAGGTGCCTTCACCCCCTTCGTCACGAGCAAATTCACCAAACTCTTTGAGGGCTGACCCTGGGGTTTGGTCGACATTTGCGCCATGCGTCACCTCCGCTCCCTGGCCAGGATGATTGGCTTTCTGTCGCTTTGCGTTGCAACCATTCTCGTGTTGCTGCTTGACGCCTTGTGGCTCAACCTTTCTGGCGCCAACCTCGTGCGCTCTCGAGCTTTGATCCACAAGCGGTTTTTAAACTTCATCCAACGTGTGCAACACTTGATGGGCCTGCGTATCCACTGGGAAGGCGAACCGCCGCAAGAACCCGTGGTGATGATGGGCAACCACCGCTCCTACCTAGACGCCATCTTGTTTTCAGTCAAATTCCCCGTGGTATACGTGGCCCGCATAGAGACCAAAAATTGGCCCATCATCGGCTGGGGCGCGAGCCTCCTTGGAACAATTTGGGTCGACCGCCAAAGCAAAGAGAGCCGACGCCTCACCAGGGCCTCGGTGCACGAACGTCTGGCCGACGGCATGGGGTTGGTGATTTTTCCTGAGGGCACCTGCCACCTCGGCCCCGACCTTCTCGAATACCGCCCTGGCATGTTTTACACCTGCGCCCAAGAGGGGTTCTCCATCATGCCTGTGGCACTCGAGTACAAGGACCAGGGAATCGCGTGGGTGGACAAAACAATGTTTGTGACCCATGCTTTTAAGCACTTCGGCCCCAAACACGTAGATGTGGCGGTGCGATTCGGACCGCTGATGAAAGGAAACGACGCAGATAAGCTTCGTGAAGAGGTGCGCAACTGGACCGCGCAAGCCTGCCTCGAACTGAGGGCCAAACTGGACGACTGACGGCTTCTTCACCGAGAATCAGACGCAAAAAATAAGGCCTGCATAAGCAGGCCTTATTTCATAGGGGCTCTTGTCTTTCCGAACCGATCACTCGACCACAATGGGCAGGTTTTGCAACCCCTGCGTGGTGCGCACCTGCACGTTGTAACGACCTGGAGCCAACCCTTGGACAGACACTTCCCCTTGGGTTTGGACCACCTTCACCTGTGCCCCGAGCAAGTCAAACACCACCACCTCCAACTGGCCTTCAGGCATGTGGTCAAAGCTCAGCCAGAAGGCATCTCGGGCTGGGTTGGGGGAAAGTGAGATCTTCCCAGAGGCCGCCTCTTCCAGGTTGGACGTTGCCAAAATGGTCACGGTACGAATCACTTCACCTTCGCATCCTGCACCATCACCTTCCAACAGAGTTACGCTGCCAGAGCCGGCCTCTGTGCCCCACGTCACTTCAATGGACATGGTGCCCTGTCCCGCGGTGACTTCGCCACCCACCACGCTCCATGTGAAGGTGGTGCCGGAAGCCCCGTTGTAGGTGTAGGTGGAGACGTCGCCCGCGTCCGGGAACAGAGGGCCTGAAATGCCCCCCTCGCCCATGAGCACGCATGAATCGTCCTCCACGTTGGCATCCATGTTGTAATTGCACGCCTCGTCGTCCATACAGCCCGGCACGGCTAGCTCGCCCAGGCACATGCAGTCTACGCCAACGACATCAAAAATGGTGGCCTCATCCCCATCGTCGCAAGGCTCTCCAGGAACCTCACACATGCCATTGTCCGTGTTGGCCTCGACGTCGTAGTTGCAGGCTTCGTCATCGGTGCATCCGAAGATGGCTGGGAGGCAGAAGTTGTGCTCAATCTGGTCGCCATAGTTGGGGTCGTCCATTTGGAACAAAATCATGCCTGACGAATCGGTTGCCATGTAATCCCCATCCACACCGCATTGGTCCCAAGACGCGCCGTTCAACCCGTCTCCATATTCGTCGGTCAACACAAACGTGTAGCATCCCTCAGTCAAACATTGCTCAAATGCGAATTCAGACTCCTCCTCGGCGTAAGTGCCAGGAGCCAAGGAAGCCACCACGGTGTCGGCCGAGACGATTTCCCACCCCACCTCATCTGGCCAACAATCTGTCAGGATGGTCAACTGCACATCAACGCAAGGGAAATCGCATGATCCATTGTCAATGGTGGCGTCCGGGTTGTAGTTGTAAGCTGTTGGTCCAGTGCATCCAGGGACCAATGCGTCGCACGCAGGGGTCTCCACCACCACAACGTCACTCCACAATGAATCCACCGTGTAGTAGAATTCATACATCGAGTTGGGTTCGGCCGTTTGGAACAAGTGGCTGTCCCCAGAATTGATCGCCAGCGAGTCGCACATCACCGCAGAAGAATCTGTGGTGTTCGTCATGCACACTGTGGAGGTGGCGCACAGAAAGGAACTCAATTCAACCCCCAACTCAATGTGGGTCATAACCTGAGCCGACTCCGCGTCATACGAGCACTCCGTGGAGGCGTAGATCGAATCTGGCGCGCACTCCAGTGGACCGCAATTGGCCATCGCCAAATTCAACGAGTTGAATGAATTCAAGCGACCTCCTGTGACCGTCTCGCCAACCAAGTTGGAAACTTCATCGGTCCCGTCAAGGATGTAGCCCAGGACCAAATCCGCAGCCGCCTGGGGATTGGAGAACGCCAACCCCATCAAATCTGGACAAGGTGCGCTGTACACCAAGGCGATGGCACCAGCCACACAAGGGCTGGCGAACGACGTGCCGCTGGTGTTGCTGTAGCCTGAAGATCCACTGGGCAAGTACACTTGATCGCCTGGGGCACCGAGGTCAATGGTGGTTGCGCCGTAGCCTGAGAACGTCCGCACGTCGTTGTTGTTGGTCGCGGTGACCGACACCATGTACGGTGAACTGCACCCCGTGGGCATGTCGCCCTGGGTGTCGATGTTGTACTGCTGGTTGGCAGTCGCACCGCAGTTCAAAATCCCCTGCTCGCCGAGGTCGTCGTAATAGGCGCACCACACGGGATAGTTGGCGGGGTTGGCCAAGTCGATGCCCCAGGAGGCATTGGTCGCCACCACAAACGCCCCGCGGGCCCCGTCACTTTCATTGAAGATGGCACGCATCTCGAATGGGTAATTGTAGGCGGCAATCACGTTGGCTTCTGACAACCCATTGCCCATGTCCACTTGCATGATGTCCACGTCCCAGTTGACGCCAACCCCTCCAAGACCATTGTCACCCGTGGCACCGATCATGCCCGACACCGAGGTCCCGTGGCCTCCGGCTGCAATGTTGTCGTCGTTGGAACCCGAGTTCCAGCCGTTGTAATCGTCGACAAACCCATTGAAGTCGTCGTCGATGCCGTTGTCCGGAATTTCCGCCGTGTTCACCCAATGGTTGTCAATCAAGTCTACGTGGTTGTAGTTGGATCCGCCGCCCTCAAGCACCGCCACGACGATGCGCGAACCGTCCGCTGCAGCGCCACCTGTTGTGATGTCCCACGCCAAATCAGAATCAATGTCGTGGTCCCCATTTTCCACATGATGCCATTGTTGGGGCAGTTGAGGGTCGTTGGGCTCTGTCTCACGGTTTTGGACTTCGTGGTTGAACTGCACAGCCTCCAAAAGCGAGGATTGTTGCAACTCACGGAGCATAGACCAATCCTGGGCAGACGTGGTCTCACCTTGAGCGCGAAGGAGATGAATGTGGGCACGCGGCGAAAGGGCTTGAGACCACTCCAACCCGAAGGCAGAGGCGAATTTCTCGACGTCTTGTTGGGCGTGGAACATCACGATGAATTCCCCAGGGATGTGCCCTTGGGCATTCACATTGGTTGCACCCAAGAAAGACAACGCAAGCGCCCAACAAGCGCAATTCAACTTCAAAGTCATGGTGTCAAAATTCTAGATTAGTGGCGTGAAAGTACATTTCACATGAGGCACGACCGATGGCTCTTCCCAAAGATTGCACCTCGACGTCCTCAAAACCGCGTGTCGAAGCGAAGCATGACGTGCCGAGGCGGTGCCATGATGCCTGGACGGTTGCTCAGCACCGCATTGGTTAGGTTGTTCACCACCAAAGTCAAGCGTTGCCCCTTGGGCGCTGTGTAGGTCAATCGCGCATCCCAGCGCTTGGCACCGTTGGTGAATTGTTCACGGTAGTTGACCAGCCCGCTGACGAGCTCTTCGAAGTACCAATCCACCGCATCGATGAAGCTTTCGTGGTTCAGGGCCATCCCTGCCGTCCAAGGCCCCATGTCCCATTCGACATCGACCTTGAGTGATCCCTTGTTCCGGTATTTCAACAAGGAGCCCGCAGCCACGAGACTGTCGCGGGCGCTGCCTATGCTTTGGACCATGTTTTGTACAAAGACATGCAGGCTGTCTTGAGCGGGGTCGTTGGACAAATCCCCCGCATAATTGAACGTCCCTCCTGCGACCACACGAATGGGCAAGCGCCCAATTCGTCCTTGACCAGCCACAGACCCCTCCACACCCGCAATCCTCGTCCTGCCGAGGTTCAAAGGTTGGAAAAAGAACTGCGGAACACCTTCCACAATGACAATGCTGCCCACGGAATCCGTCTCTGCTTGGAGGGTGTACTCGATCATCTCGTCGTAGTTGAGCAAAAACGCCGAGGCGTCGAACACCCAAGATTGGTCGCCGGATTTGACTTCGTGGACCACTCCCACTTCCCAGTTGTTTCCCGATTCGTTCTGCAAGTCGACGTTCCCTTGGATGTTGATGCCGTCGGTCAACGTGCCCTCCACATAACGCTCCGCGATCGAGGCAAAGCGAAGGGACTCACCGTAGGACAACCTGACTCGCGTCCGCGCCCCAAGCCCGCGGTTCAAACCAAATCGGAATATCGGACCCGAAGATTCAGAATAGAATCCAGGATTTTCATTCGACTCTGCTCGAACCCCAGCTGTCCACTTCCAGAGGTTCCGTTCCCAATCCACTTGGGCAAACACGGCAGGGTTGAATGTCAGCAACTCAATGTCTGGGTACAAGCTGGAAAAAGAATTCTGAGCAGAAGCGAACGCCCCAACCTGTGCGAGACCATGCTCTCCCACCTGCCTGACGTGGCGGTACTGAAGCATGGACAACGTGCTGGTCATGGAAGGCTCCGGCCCAGAGCCATACCGAGAGGTTTGGTACACTCTGGTTTGGAGGTGATGGCTGCCTCCCTCTTCAGGCGTGCATGAAGCCCATGCATCGGCATGCCAATTGAGCCACCGATCTTCGCTGGACGTCCCCTCCATGGGGAGGTAGGCGCTTGTGGAAAAATCTTCCCACAAAATGAACCGCCCCATTTGCTGGTACTGCGCCTGAACAGCCCCACCGATTTGCCACGATGAAGACGGCCTCCATCGGGCTTTTACATGTCCGCGCAAACGCTGCTCGTGGCCCACAGACAAATAGGTCTTGTCGGAGAACACGCTCCCGCCCGCCACCAAGTCCACCTTCCCAAACCCTTGACGGTGAGATACATCCATGCCGTTGGACACCGGCGTATAACTGTCACGCCACCAGCGCCAGTTGGCAGAATCCGGGGCTTGATAAACGCCGTTGAACACCGACACCCGGGTCTCCGACGTATCTCCAGGCCATGCGGTTCGCATGTGGATAACCCCATTGGAGGCTCCAGAGCCGTACATCGCCGAGGCCGAGGATTTCACCACTTCCACCTGGTCAACGTGCTCCATCGGAAGGTAAGACCACCAAATCTCCCCCAAATCCCCACTCAACAAAGGCAGGCCATCAAGCAACATCTGAACACGGCTCCCCACACCGTAACTGTACCCACTGCCGCCGCGAATGCTGACCTGACCGTCCAGGATAGACACACCCGGGGTCTTGGCCACCAACCCTTTCAGGTCGAGGACGTTTGCACTTTTGACCAAATATGGTTTCAACACAGACACCGGGACCGTCTCCTTCGCAATGGTGGACCCACGGATGCTCGCCGTGACCACAGCCTCAGACAAGGCTTCGGTGTTGGGCAACATGACCACCTTCACATCCTGGTCAGCAGCGAATGCCTCGCAGTCGAGTGTTTGAGAGTCAAACCCCACAAATCGAAAAGTCACCGTGCAGGATCCGTCGCAATCCACAGACTTTGTTGGACGTGAGAAGCGGCCCTGAACGTCTGTGAGCGCGTGCTCAACCTCCCCAGTGCATGACCAACTGACCGTCGCGCCTGGCAAAGGCAACGCGAAACCCTTTTCCGAAGTCACCACCGTCCAGACCGCCTCGGGCCTGGTTTGGCCCGACACACTGTTCATGAACAAAGCCGCAATTGCGACCACCAACATTCGCGACAAACTCATAAAGCTCAAGGTTTTTCATTCTCACCTGAGCACCACCCAATTTCACTTGGAACTTGTCCACGACCTTGCACCAAGTCTTTCACACTCGCATCATGCGCACCTTTCTTCTTTTTCTTGGGGTGGCCTCCACATGGTCAGGTTGCCCATCCTCTTCCCCCTCCATTCTTCATGTCGAGCTGCCGTGCTCTGTTCGATCTTTCGACGTCCTGGGGCAGCAACACATCCGCTTCGCAGGCTCAAATGGATGGGTGGGACAATCGCTAGACGGAGGTGCAACCTGGGACATGACCCAATGGATGGCCCCCGACAGCACCTTTCCATCCTTCAGGGCGTCAGGTCACTCGAAAAACCACTGGCATGCTGTGGGGATTGCCTCGCCGGCCTGGATCGCCAGAAGCCCGACGAGCTCCTTGGAACCTGAGTGGGTTTACCACAGCGAGGACAGCGACATGTTCTTGGACGCCATGGCATGGCTCGATGCAGATCGCGCGTTGGTGTTTGGAGACAATGCCGGAGGTTGCTTCACGTTGTTGACCACCCATGACGGCGGCGAACATTGGGAACGAACGCCTTGCAACGCCCTTCCTCCTCCAACCGAAGGTGAGGCGGCGTTCGCAGCATCCAACGGCAACATCGCCTGCCACGGCGACACCGTGTGGATCTTCACGGGCGGGCGAACGTCCCGATGCCTTAGGTCAGTAAACGCAGGCGCGTCTTGGTCCTCCATCAATCTGCCCGTCGGGCAGGGATCAAGCATGACGGGCGTGTTCTCTGCGACATTTCGGAACGCCCAACACGGATGGATCATGGGTGGTAACTGGGAAATCCCTGAGGACAACCAAGGCAACCTGGCTGTCACGACAGATGGTGGCACGACGTGGGAAACCCTTGCGGAGGGAGAAGGCCCAGGGTACCGCTCGAGCATTGTGCACCATCCCACCCAAGTTGGTGCCTTGGTGGCAACTGGGTTCCAGGGATTGGACGTGAGCCTTGACGACGGGCGTTCTTGGAAGCATCGCTCGGACAGCAGCCACTACGTCGCCCGCTTTTCAACTGACGGCCGTACCTTGTGGTTGGCCGGTGCCAAGCGGATGACGCGCATGGATTGGCCATTGCAGTGACATGGCCCCCAACGCAGACCA
>MDSV01017767.1_pt1 | contig 12472 bp, 11 predicted proteins | sample 810851 | NCBI WGS metagenome assembly MDSV01 (sample SAMN05326640, study PRJNA326480) | marine metagenome | isolation source: seawater | place: Atlantic Ocean: North East | collected 2012
CATCAGCGTAAACACTTGCTACTCTCGCAAATAAATCTTGAAAAGATTCATTCTGACCTAAATATCTATCTGATAGTGTCGCTTTACCAAAATCAGTTAAATTCGCATCTCTACTTCTGTCTATTTTAATTGTTATGCCTTTTGAATTCTGAAATAGCTCAGTATCACTACTTAAAGAAAATAAATCTGGTCGTTTTTCAATATTGTTATCTCTGTTTAATGGGGTATATTCAGAGACAGCTTTCTTAATTGCCTGAGACAAGATTTTATTCATTTAACTCCCTTATTTTAGTAAAACAACTATATGTTGTGTGTAAATTCCTTTAATATACTATATAAAATAGAAATCAATAGAACATTTATAGAACATATGAAATTAATTGCAATAAAAAAACATAAAAAAATGTACATATATCAACATGCAAGATTCACCAAAAATTGATCCTCTTGGATTTAGAGAATATGACGCAAGATGGTTGTATCCAAAAGACATAAATTTAGAGGGAATCAGTTTAGTTGGAAAAGGATTTGGAACTCAAATTGTAAAAAAAATACAAAATCCTAGAGTTAGCGTTGGACATGATTACAGATCTTATAGTGAAGAGGTTAAAAAAAGTTTTATAAAGGGATTAATTTCTACTGGGTGTAAAGTAGAGGATTTAGGATTATGTCTTTCGCCAACAATTTATTTTTCACAATTTGAATTAAACACGGATGCAGTCGCCATGATAACTGCAAGTCACAATGAGAATGGTTGGACAGGTATAAAAATGGGTATTGAAAGAGGCTTGACACATTGTAAAGAAGAAATGGTAGAATTAAAAAAAATAGTCTTAAATAAAGAATTTGCAAAAGGGAATGGTTCTTACAAAGAAATAAAAAACTTTAATAAAATTTATATAGAGGATTTATCTAAAAACAAAATTAAAAAAAAAATTAAAGCTGTAGTCGCCTGTGGTAATGGAACAGCTGGTGCGTTCGCTCCTGAAATATTAAGAAATGTAGGATGTAAAGTAATTGAGCTCGATTGCAATTTAGATTTCAATTTTCCAAAATATAATCCTAATCCAGAAGATCTAAAAATGCTACATGAAATTGCAAAAAAAGTAAAAGAAAATAATGCTGACGTGGGTTTCGGTTTTGATGGAGATGGTGATAGAGTTGGAGTAATTGATGATCAAGGTAATGAAATATTCGCAGATAAAATCGGTTTATTGATAGCTAGAAATATTTCTGAAAGTTTTAATAAATCAAAATTCATTGTTGATGTAAAATCAACTGGACTTTTTGAAAAAGATTTAATTTTAAGTAAAAATAATTGCAAAACTATATACTGGAAGACTGGTCATTCATATATAAAAAGAAAAGTGTATCAGGACAATGCTATAGCTGGTTTTGAAAAAAGTGGACATTTTTTTTTTAATAAGCCACTTGGTTTTGGATTTGACGATGGAATTAATTCTGCTATCCAAGTTTGTAAATTAATAGATAATCAAAATAAAAATTTAAGTGAAATGATTAATGATTTACCTAAAACCTATCAAAGTCCAACTATGGGTCCCTTCTGTAAAGACGATGAGAAATACGATGTTGTTAAAGATTTGGTTAAAAAAATTGAAGATCTAAAAAATAAACGATTCAAAATAGATGGGTTGAAAATTGTAAATATTTTAACTGTAAATGGTGTAAGATTTTCTTTGGAAGATGGTTCATGGGGTTTAATACGTGCTTCATCTAACAAACCTTCTCTTGTGGTTGTCACAGAGAGTCCAACCAACGATGATAGAAAAACGAAAATTTTTCATTTTATTAATCATTTACTTCAAGAAACAGGAAAAATTGGAGAATATGATCAAAAAATATAATTATAGATTAAGAAATCTATAAAGAAATATAGTTCCAATTACATATAAAAAAATACCAAACATTCTTTGAGCTTTTATCTTATTCATTTTATGTACTGTATTTGCGCCAATGCGAGCCATTAAAGTTGTCAATGGTACAAAAATTATAAAGGCTGGAATATTTATAAATCCTACACTATGAGGATTGTTCGCATTTAGATACAACCCAGATACAAAAAAACCAATAGAGCCTGATAAAGAAATAATGAAACCAATAGCTGCGGCACTACCAATTGCTTTATTAATCGGGTAACCAAAATATCTTAGTATTGGTACGTTCATCATGGCACCAGTGATCCCCATAGGAGCTGAAATAATGCCAGAAATAAAGCCTAATAACGCTTTTGGAAATATTCCAAAATTGGGTTTAATCTTATTAGATTTTTCTTGAAGCAAAAGTAAATAGGCTCCAAAAATAAAAACAATCACTGAAAAAAAAAGAACCAAAGACTTAGTGTTCATAAAACTAGCTAAAAATGTTCCTGCCAAAACACCTGAAACTACAAATAATCCAAATATTTTTAATATGTTAAAATCTACTGCTCCATGTTTACGATGTGTAAGTACTGATACTGAAGATGTTAATATTGTGATTGTAAATGCGGTACCAACAGCTAAATGCATTGTATAACTTTTATCAGCATAAAGTGCATCAAATATAAAAAAAAGAAATGGAACTGATATCAAACCACCACCAATTCCAAATAAACCAGCGAAGAAACCAACCGGGATTGCTGCTGCAATCATTAAAATTAAAAAAAAGAGATTGTCAAATGTAATAAGAGAGTTAATCAATTAGACCTTCGCATTTAAGGTCTTTAGATATAATATTACTCCACATAATTAAACAAATTTCTTTAATTTATCAGAGAATATTATTTTTTTGTTATTAATGTAATCTTCGTGGTTTTTTTCGATATTTTTTAATTCATAAAGGTAATTAACCATCACACCAAATGATCTTTTAAAACCAACTTCGGATACATTGGCATTAATAATTATATCATCAATAATTGCACCATTACCTAAATGGAATCTACAAACATCATTAATTGGTCTATTTTTCTTATTTTTTTCGTTCTTTAAGTAATGAACAACCAATTTTATAATTGCATTTTTATTACTTACAATTCTTGGATCTCCAATTTTTAAATTTGATGATTTAAGAAATGATAAATTGTCACTTGATAAATTTCCTATAATTTTTTTAATTTTTTCGTTATCTTGGTATAAAAACCAATCTGCAAAACCTGGCATAGGTGACAATGTTCCAAAATTTTTTATATTTGGCAACTCTTCCTGTAATTCAAATACAACTCTTTTTATTAAAAAGTTTCCTAATGTAACTCTTGAAAGTCCTTCTTGACAGTTACTTATAGAATAAAAGGTTGCTGTGTCATACTTTTTATCTCCCTCTTTAGATGGTTTCATTAATTCTTGGATTGATCTTCCTAAACCATTTGTTAAAGCAACTTGTACAAATATTATTGGCTCATCCTCTAAAGCAGGATGAAAATATGAAAAAAATCTTCTATCTTCGCCCAATCTTCTTTTAAGTTCATTCATATCTTTTATCTGATGAACCCTCTCGTACTTCATTATCTTTTCAAGTACTGCAGCCTTTGTATCCCAAGTAATTTTTCTTAATTTAAGGAAACCTGGGTTAAACCATGACTTAAATAAATTTCTAAGATCGTTATCAAGATCAATCAAATCTGGATTATCATTTAAAAGTTTTAAAAGGTCTTCTCTAAGAGAAACCATTATTGATACACCATTTGGTGACATATTCATTCTTGTAAATAATTCTTTTCTTTTACCTTCTGTAGATTTATTCAAAAAATATAAATTTTTCTCATCTTGGTTTGACTGATAGTCTTTAATTGCTTTATTAATTTCTTCAATTTTTGGTTTAAATTTTTCATTTATTTTTTTGAAAAAAATTAATTTATCCTCATCAGATAATGATTGATATAAATTAGTAATATCCCTAGCTACAGTAATTCCAAAAGCGGCTCCTTTATTTGACAATAAATCATCACTTAGAGTTAAAATAGAGTCTAATTTTTTAAGCTTTTTTAACTCCTTTTTTCTAAATATTTTCTGGCCAACATCTGCTATTGATGTGATTATTTGCTTTATATTAAACATCGATTTTTCTAACATTTTTACAATTAATTTATATTTAAATACTCAATAAATGATCTGATAGATACACATAGCAGGAATGCACCAAAAAATTTACTTAGTATTTTTTTATTGATTTTATAAACTGCTTTTGCACCAAGTCTAGCCATAATCATTGTAACAGGTACAAAAACTATAAAGCCCATTAAATTAACATATCCTATGCTAAAAGGAGCTGTCACATTATCAATAATATTTCCACTAATTGACATGGTGATTGCTCCTGTAACGGCAATTAAGAAACCTACGGCCGCAGCAGTTCCTATTGATTTTCTGATGTCATATCCAAATGTTCTCATAAATGGGACCATTAGAGATCCTCCTCCAATTCCTAAGGGTACAGATATGAATCCAACTATCAATCCAGTAATATTTTTTGTTATAGAAGATAATGACTTTGGATTGTCCATTAAATTTTCTCTTAAAAAAATAAAAAATAATCCTACAAAAAAAGCGAATATAGAAAAGAATAATACAAGCGCAGGAGTTCTTAAATTAATTGCTAAGAAAGTACCAAATAATACTCCGATTAAAACAAAAATTCCAAATGATTTAATTATTTTAAAATCAACTGCATTATATTCCATATGTGTTTTGGTTGAAATAATTGATGTAGGTATTATTATTGAAAGCGAAGTTCCAACAGCTAAATGCATCCTAGTTAAAATGTCGAAATCTAAAATAGTAAATGCGTAGTATAAAGCCGGAACCATAATTATTCCTCCTCCGACTCCTAGAAGACCAGCTAGAAAACCTGCAACCATTGCAGAAATACCTAAAACAATAAGTAGGTTAAATATTTGGTTTGGTTCAATACCTTCAATCATAAGGATTGATTATTATTTTTTTCATTGTTTTGAGCAATAGTCATTATGTGCTTTGCTTTTTGAAAATCAGAGTCTCTCGCCATCATATTTTCACTTAAATATCTTTTCCATTCTTTTGATCCAGGCTGTCCATGATATAACCCAACAGTATGTCTCATGACATGATTTACTTTTGTACCTAATTTTACTTCTTCCTCTAAATAATTTAATATTTTTTTTGCAATTTCCTCTCGAGTTGGTACCTCGTTTAAATTAAAAATTTCTTTTTCAATCTCAGATAAAAAATAAGGATTTTGATATACGGATCTACCAATCATCACACCATCACATTTTAATAAATGTAATTTAATATCTTTTATATTTGTAATACCACCATTGATTATAATTTCTAAACCAGGATTTTCCTCTTTAATTTTGTAAACCATATTGTAATTTAATTTTGGAATATTGAGATTTTGTTTGGGTGTAAGTCCTTTTAAAATAGCTTTTCTTGCGTGTAGTATAATCGTTTTACAACCAGCAGATTGGATTTTATTAACAAAGTTATTTAAATAATTAAATTCTTCAATATTATCAAATCCAATTCGAGTTTTAGCCGTGACAGGTATTTTACATGAATTCACCATGTGACTAATGCATTCTGATACTAAGTCTGGCTCCTTCATTAAACATGCGCCGAATGAATTTTTTTGTACTTTTTTGCTAGGACATCCAAGATTAAGATTTATCTCATCGTATCCCATATCTTCAGCGATCTTTGATACTTCAGCTAAATCAGTTTTATCGGATCCTCCAACCTGTAATGCTAATGGTTTTTCCTCATTTCTAAATCCCAAAATTTTTTTTCTATCACCATTAATTGCAGATTTTGTTGCAACCATTTCACTATAAAGCATTACATTTTTGCTTATTAACCTTAAAAAATATCTATCATGACGATCGGTGCAATCCATCATTGGTGCTACCGATATTTTTCTATTTATTATTTTTGATTTAGTATCCAAGAGGTTTGCCCATCAATTTATCTGGTAACCAAGTTACAATCTCTGGAAATATACATAGTATTACTATTGCTAATGCCATCATTAACATAAATGGAATTGAGCCTTTTAATATTTCAGATAGACTCACATCAGGAGTTATTCCTTTGATTATATATAAATTCAATCCTACTGGTGGTGTTATTAAACCAATTTCCATATTAATTGTGAAAACTATTGCAAACCAGTATGGATCAAATCCGAGTGTTGTTATCACTGGCAATAAAATTGCAGAGGTCATTACTATAACAGCAACTGGTGGTAAAAAGAAACCTGCTACTAATAAAAAAATATTAATAAGAAAAAAAATTACCCATTTATTTGCGCTCACCTCAATCATGCTTTGAGCTAAAGATTGTGTCACGTAAAGCTGAGATAGAGTAAATGAGAAAAAATACGATGCTGCAATAATAAACATAATCATTACGCTTTCTTTCATTGAAATTTTAATTATGTTCCAAATTTTCTTTGGTTGATAAATTTTGTAAACAACTGCAATTAATACAAATACTAAAAATGCCCCTACGCCTGAAGCCTCTGATGGTGTAGCGACTCCTCCATAAAGCACATACAAAACACCAGCAATTATTGCTAAGAAAGGTAAAACTCTTGGTATGACTTCTAGTTTTTCTTTAAGGGTTGGTGGTTTTTTATTTCTTAGTGCTTTTGAGGAATCTTTGTCTATAAAATAACTATGAATTAAAGCCCATATTGCAAATAACCCAGCCAACATAAAACCTGGTATTAGCCCACTCAGAAATAATCTACCTATCGAGGTTCCTGTAGCCATTCCATAAACTATTAAAACTATACTTGGAGGAATTAGAACTCCTAAAGTTCCTCCTGCTGCAATCGTTCCAGTAGCTATTTGATCTGAATAACCACGCTTTCTCATTTCTGGTATGCCCATTGTTCCAATAGCTGCACAAGTTGCAGGGCTAGAACCACTTAATGCAGCAAAAATTGAACATGCTCCAATATTCGAAATAACTAATCCACCTGGTAATCTCCAAAGCCATCTGTCTAAACCTGTATACAAATCTTTTCCAGCTGGAGAATTAGCAACAGCCATTCCCATTAGAATAAACATAGGGATTGATAATAATACAAATGAATTTAAGCCTGCATAAAAAGTTTCGGCAAAAACTTCGAGCATTTGAAAACCTTCAAATGAAACTAGCAACGCAACAGATACGAAACTTAAACCAAATGCTATTGGTATACCTGAAAATAATGTTATCAAAGTAAACAAAGCTACGATTAGTGCTATAATTAAGGGATCCATTATTGTAGATCCTTATCGTCAAACAATTTAATTATTTCTCCAATATATTGAAAAATCATAAGCAAAGAACCTATAAGCATGGACGAGTAAGGTACCCATAAAGGAGGATCCCAAATACTTCCTGTAGTATATTTCTTAATGAAAGCTTCTTCAGTTATTAAGTATCCATAATAAAACAACAGTAAGAAAAAAACTAAGCTTATAAATGATGTAAAAATCTTTAATTTAATAATATTTTTTTTAGATAAAAAATCGTAAATCCATTCCATACTTACATGTGCTTTTTCACTTAAAACATAAGCGCTTCCAATGAAAGTAGATGCTACAAGCAACATTGTAACAATTTCGTTTTGCCATGTAATTGCCCTTTGAAAAAAGTATCTTTCAAACACAAGCTCTACAATAATTAGTATAGATAAACCAAGAGCTATTGCAGCAAATGCTCCGCATGCTTGAGATATTAAACTACAAAATTTTAAATATTTTTTTTTCATAAAAAAACCCCTGTTTAAGATTAAAACAGGGGTTCTTTATATATTATTTTTATTTAACTGCCAAAGCCATATCGATCAATTTTTGACCGCCTGATACTTTATCTACAAAGTTTTTATATGAAGATTTCTTTGCGATTTCTAACCATGCGTTAAAATCATCTTGATCCATATATGCTAACTCAACTCCAGCATCTTTATAAGCTTTTTCAAAAGTCTTATCTAAGCCTGCTGCTTGTTTTGTCATATATTTTTCAGCTTTTTTTCCAGCTTTCATTAATGCTTTTTGTTGTTTGTCATTTAAAGCATTAAAGTTCTTTTTAGACATAAGTATTGGCTCGTACATAAACCATAGACCAAATTTTCCTGGAGGTGTCGCGCATTTTACTTGTTCATAAATTTTGTAACTTACAAAGCTTCCTGAACTTGTGTTTGCACCTGTTAATACACCAGTTTGTAATCCAGTATAAATTTCAGATGAAGGCATTTTTTGGATACCAGCTCCAGCTGCTGCTAACATTTGGTTAAATGCTTTTCCAGCTGCTCTCATAACTTGACCTTGTACATCTGAAGGATTTTTTATACATTTTGTTTTTGATGCAAAACCACCTGCAAGCCACGCATCAGATAAAACAATCACCCCAGCATCGTCCATGATTTTTCTGATCTCATCCATCATAGGAGATTTGTTTACTCTTAGAGCATGTTTGTGATTTTTTACCATTCCAGGCATTAAGGTAATATCAAATTCTGGATGGAATTTTGCAGCGTAAGCTAGTGGAAATGCAGAGATATCTAACTGACCTGTAGTCATTGGTTTCCATTGCTCTTTTGGTTTGTATAAAGATTTAGCTGGATAAACTCTTATTTCTAAATCTACTTTTGCTTTTGCAACCTCATCAGCAATTATTTGTACCATCTCATGTCTTACGTCATAAGAACCATCAGCTCTAGGTGTTCCAGGCCATTGGTGACTAGCTTTTAGTGTAACTGCGAATGCAGAACCGATTGTAGTAAGTACAAAAATTACAGATGTGATTAATAATGTTATTCTTTTAGTCATATTTTTCCCTTCTGTATTATTAAAAATTGTATTAAAGATAAGATATTAGAAAGAGTCAAGTTAACTAATGAAAAAAATATGGATGGTCCTTTAAAAAATTTACTAGTTGTTGATTTAACAAGGGTTTTAGTTGGCCCATATTGTACCATGATACTTTCTGACCTTGGTGCAAGAGTTATTAAAGTTGAAGCTCCTGAGACGGGTGATGATTCAAGAAAATTTGGACCTTTTATAAAAGATTATTCTGCGTATTTTATGTCACTAAATCGAGGTAAAGAAAGCATTGCGTTAAATCTAAAGAATAAAGAAGATAAAAAAATTTTTGATAAAATTCTTTTAAAAGCAGATATTTTAGTTGAAAATTTTAAACCTGGAACTTTAGAAAAGTGGGGTTATGGATGGAATGAAGTTAGTAAAAATAATCCAAAATTAATATATGCTTCGGCATCTGGATTTGGTCAGACAGGCCCATTAAAAGAACTTCCCGCTTATGATATGGTTGTGCAAGGTATGGGTGGATTAATGAGTGTAACTGGACAACCAAATTCAGAACCAACAAGAGTTGGTACATCAATAGGCGATATTACAGCTGGACTCTTTACGGCAATAGGAATCAATGCTGCACTTTATGAAAGAGAAAAAACAGGAAAAGGAATGTATATAGATGTATCAATGTTAGATTGTCAAATTGCAATTCTGGAAAATGCTATTGCTAGATATTTATCCAAAAACGAAATTCCAAAGCCGATGGGATCAAGGCACCCTTCTATAGCACCATTCGAAGCTTTTAAAACAAAAGATAGTTACATCATAATTGCAGCCGGAAACGATAAGCTCTTTGAAAACTTATGTAATTTTTTAAAAATTCCTGATGTAAAAAAAGATAAAAAATTTAACTCTAATTCTCAAAGATGTAAAAATATGGATGATTTAAAAATTATTTTAGAAGAAAAATTAAAAGATAAAAAAACCGTTGAATGGGTGACTGAAATGGAAAAATTAAAAATCCCATGTGGTCCAATTTACAATATAAAAGAAGCTGTAGAAAATCCTCAGATAGAGTCAAGAAATATGATCGTAAAAGCTTACCATAAAATAATTGGTGATTTTAAAATGCCAGGAAACCCTATTAAAATGTCAAATTATAAAGATGAGAAGACAAGAGGAGAAATTCCTGACTTGGATCAACACAGAGAAAAAATTTTAAAAGAATTTTCTTAAACTAGGTATTTTCTGGATCTTTATCGATGTTTTCTTCCGAGGCTGTTTCTTGTTCTTTTATCTCATCTAAAGATACATCTAAATTATCTGGTTGGCTGTCTTCAGTTGTGGACTCTGGTGATGGAATCTCGTCTGATGTATTTTTTAATTCAGCTAAATCTTCGTCTAATACTTTTATTTTTTCTGGGACTTTCCTTGCTCTTTTAGATGGTAAAATAGGTACACCAGATTTAGAAATCTCACCTTTATATAAACTTTCGAAATCATCTCCTACATCCTCATCGTCATCTATAGTCTCATCTGCTTGTTCAACGTGTTTTCTTAATTTATAAACTGCGCTATCAACTAGTTCTTCAACCTTAACTTTATCGTCTGCGATTTCTCTTAATGAAATAACAGTATGTTTGTCATTATTTCTTTCAACACTTGGTTCAACGCCTGCATTAAGTTGCGTTGCTCTTTCCTTAGCAACTAAAACTAATTCATAGGGACTTTCTACTTTATCAATACAATCTTCAACTGTAACTCTTGCCATGCGAGGTATTTATACTTCGAAAATTAAAAAATCAAGCAATATCTTTTTCAATTGGATTTAATTTTTTTCTAATCAAAAAAAGCATTATTACGGTAATAAATATATAAGTTCCCGAAATAACTGCTATATTTTCAATAGTAAATCCTTTATCAATTAAAATACCATATAAAGCTGTTCCACAAGCTGTAGAAAAAACCATAAGTGCAGTAGTTAGTGCTTTAATTGATCCAATATATTTAACACCATATATTTCTGCCCAAGTTGACGACCCTAGCACGTTTGCAAATCCGTTTGAAATTCCTATTAAACCTAAAAAAATAAAGGCTGATATTGGGCTTTTAAAATAAAAAAGAACAATTGCTGAAGCTAATAATGGTAAATTCATATAAATGAGAAGTTTTCTACTTGTAAATTTATCTATTAAAAAACCAGCAATAAATAAAGTGATAACAGACGTTATTGAATAAATCATAAAAGATTGCGCTATCACAAATGACCCCCACCCTTTAGAGCTTAAAATAAATGATTGGTAAACAAATACACCAGTTGCAATCCATGGCATTGCTAATAGGTTTAAACAAATAATATAAAACCTATAATCTTTTAAGACCTCAATTCTTGACCAATTTTTAATATTTAAATCTAGTTTATTAATTCCATCTGAAATCTCTCTAGACTCAATTTTAAGAGACTTGATTAGAAAATAAGAAGCTAAAGGTAAAATAATTAAAATTAAAATTGAAATATATAACCAAATATTCCTCCACTCCATAAATGTGAGTAAATAAACTATTAATACTGGCAATATAAACTCAGCTGACGATAACCCAAACCATCCTGTGCTTAATGCTTTGCCTCTTGATTTTGTAAAGTATCTTGAGATAGTTGTAGATGCTGTATGAGACATCAGGCCTTGCCCTGACAATCTCATTAAAAAAATTCCAAAAAATAAAAAAACAATTGAAGAAACTTTTGAAAAAAGAAAACTTGAAAATGACAATAAAAGAATTGCAAACAAAGCAAATTTAAAGATATTTATATCATCTATTTTTTTTCCTACCCAAATCAAAATAAAACTACTTGCTAATGTCGCCGTGGCATATATTGTGCCAAATTGTCCATGGGTAATATTTAAATCATTTCTTATACTAGAATTAAACAAACCTAAAAAAAAACTCTGTCCAAAACTTGAAAAAAATGTAAAAATAAAACCAAATAATATTACTTTTAAACTTAATTTATAAAACATTTAAAATATGAGTTGTAACGTTGCTTTCATTGGTCTTGGTGTAATGGGTTATCCTATGGCAGGTTATATATCAAAAGGTGGACATAATGTAACTGTTTATAATAGAACACCATCTAAAGCTGATAAATGGTTAAATGAATATAAAGGACAAAAAGCTGACACACCTGCAAAAGCTGCTGCTGGTGCAGATTTTGTATTTACATGTGTTGGAAATGATAATGACTTATCTGAAGTCACAATTGGTAAACAAGGAATTTATAATACTATTAAGAAAGGTGCGGTTCATATTGACAACACAACTGCATCAGCTGATTTAGCTAGAAAACTATATAAATCATCTAAAGCTCATGGTTGGGGTTTTTTAGATGCACCTGTTTCCGGCGGTCAAGCTGGAGCTGAGAATGGTGCATTAACTGTAATGATTGGTGGTGATCAAGATGACTTTGATAAAGCAAAAGATAAAATTAATTGCTATAGTAAGAAAATGAAATTACTTGGCAAAGCTGGTTCTGGACAACTTGCTAAGATGGTTAATCAAATCTGTATAGCAGGATTGGTTCAAGGTTTGTCAGAAGGAATTAATTTTGGAATGAAAGCTGGATTAAATATGGAGGATGTTATTGAAGTGATCTCAAAAGGTGCTGCACAATCTTGGCAAATGGAAAATAGA
>MDSV01096862.1_pt1 | contig 12472 bp, 12 predicted proteins | sample 810851 | NCBI WGS metagenome assembly MDSV01 (sample SAMN05326640, study PRJNA326480) | marine metagenome | isolation source: seawater | place: Atlantic Ocean: North East | collected 2012
AGCGAAGTTAGGGAGTGTATCTTCGCTTTTGATGAAAAGAATACAAATGGTGGACCTTGAAGGGCAAACCGCAAGCATACGCCCCCAAATCGACGAGGCAATAGCAAGGGTTTTGGATTCTTCTAGATACATTGGAGGAGAGGAAGTTAGGTCTTTTGAAAATGAACTCAGCACAGAGTTAGACGGAGCATTTGTTACTTCTTGCGCTAACGGAACTGACGCGCTACAAATTGCCTTGATGGCTTTGGGAGTTGGAGCTGATGATGAGATAATTGTACCTGCTTTCACCTTCATTTCACCAGTAGAAGTTATAGCTCTTTTAGGGGCCAAACCAGTGCTAGTTGACGTTTACCCAGACACATTTAATATTGATTGCGAAGCAGTAGAGTCTGCGATAACTGATAGAACAAAGGCAGTGATTGCTGTGCATTTGTTTGGGCAGTGTGCTGATATGGGGAAGCTGTGTAGCATTGCAAAAAAGCACGATATAAAGCTCATCGAGGATACAGCCCAAGCCATTTCAAGCATCTATTGCGACGAAAAGGGTCTGAGTGGCAAAGCTGGAACAATTGGAGACATTGGAACTACAAGCTTTTTCCCAAGTAAAAATTTAGGCTGCTTTGGAGATGGTGGAGCAATTATTACTACCTCTGAAACTTTAGCTCAGTCTTGCCAAACCATTTGCAATCACGGTTCAGAAATAAGATACTCTCATTCTGAAGTTGGAGTAAACTCAAGGTTAGATTCTATTCAAGCTGCCATTTTAAGAGTAAAGCTTAAAAACCTGAAGGATTACAACCAAGCTAGAAGGCAAGCAGCTGCTAGGTACGACTCTCTTTTAGAATCAATACCTGGAATCACCATTCCTCACAGGAATACACGTTCTTCTCATGTTTTCCATCAGTACACTATTCAAATTGACCCATCAATCACTGATAACAAATCAATTAAAGAGGAATTGCAGTTAGCAGATATCCCTTCAGCCATTTATTATCCTGCACCTATTCACGAGCAAAAGGCGTACAATTGGCTTGATTACAAAGAAGGGGATTTCCCTGTAAGTGAAAAATTATCTAAAACAGTGCTATCTCTACCGATGCATACGGAACTTAGCGCTGAACAACAGGAATTCATTGCCAAGAGTTTAATAGCAGCAATTAAGAAATGGATATAGTAGTAGTAGGAACTGGATATGTAGGTATTGTAACAGGAACATGCCTTGCTGAATCTGGCAACAGAGTTATTTGTGTAGATATCGACGAAGAGAAAATCGCCATGATGGAGAAGGGTAAAGTCCCCATCTACGAACCGCACCTTGAAAGTCTTCTTATCCGAAATATTGAGGCTGAACGGATCTCTTTCACTACTAATTTAGCTTCTGCCGTAAAGTCTTCTCCTATTGTATTTCTAGCGCTTCCGACTCCTCCTGGTGAAGATGGATCTGCTGACCTGCAGTACGTTCTAAATGTTGCTGAAGAGTTAGCAGACATTATCGAAGATTACACTGTGATTGTAGATAAGAGTACTGTTCCGGTAGGGACTGCTGATAGGATTAAAGAGATTATAAGTAAGAAAACAGACGTTGAATTCGACGTGGTTTCTAATCCTGAATTTCTTCGTGAAGGGTATGCTGTAGATGATTTTATGAAGCCGGACAGGGTTGTTATTGGGACGCGATCTCAGAGGGCTCGTGATATGATGGAGGAGCTTTACCAACCGTTCATGCGTCAGGGGAATAGAATTATCTATATGGACGAGAAAAGTGCTGAGCTAACCAAGTATGCATCAAACGCCTTCTTAGCTACCAAGATTACCTTTATGAATGAGGTGGCTAACTATTGTAAAGAGGTTGGTGCAGATGTCGATATGGTGAGACGCGGAGTGGGGACTGATAATAGGATTGGGCCTAGGTTCCTTTTCCCAGGAATGGGGTATGGAGGTAGTTGCTTCCCAAAGGACGTTCAGGCGCTTCACAAGTCTGGGTCTGAAGTAGGGTGCGACTTTAATATACTTAAGAGTGTTATGGATGTAAATGCCAAACAAAAGGTCATCATGCACCCACTCATGAAGGAGCATTTTAATGGGTCACTGGAAGGAAGAAAAATTGCAGTTTGGGGACTATCCTTTAAACCTGAAACTGATGATATAAGACAAGCACCTTCACTAGATATTTTAGTAAAACTCATTGAAGAAGGAGCTGAGGTGACGGTATACGATCCAGAAGCAATGGATAACATAAAAGTTATTCTTGGAGATAAAGTCAAATTCGCAAAGAGGTCTATGGAAGCTATTGACGGAGCAGAAGCTCTTTTAATCTGCACGGAATGGGCAGCTTTCAGAAACCCGAATTTTGATTTGATGAAGAAATCAATGGCCTCTCCAACGATTTTCGATGGTAGAAACCTCTACGAAACTTCTAAGATGAAGGCTCACGGCTTCACTTACCATAGCATTGGCCGTAAACCCGTAAATACCTAACTACCGAGAAAGACCAAAGAAGCGAAACAGACGAAAAAGAAAAACAGAACATGCCAGAAGCACCATACATTCACCATACTGCAGTTGTAGACGAAGGAGCTATCCTTGAAGATGGTGTGAAGATTTGGCATTTTTGTCACGTGATGACAAGCACACGGCTCGGTAAAGGCACATCGCTGGGACAGAATACCTTCGTAGCATCTGGAGTTACAATGGGATCGAATTGCAAGATCCAAAACAATGTCAGCCTTTACCAGGGCGTCACTTTAGGCGATGACGTTTTTCTGGGACCGAGCTGCGTTTTTACGAACGTTATTAATCCTAGAAGCAAGATTGTAAGGGTTGACGCCTACTTACCTACTCATATTGCAGACGGGGCGAGCGTGGGCGCAAATGCTACAATTCTTTGCGGGATTACTGTTGGAAAGTACGCCTTCATAGGTGCGGGAGCCGTGGTGCTTAGATCAGTGCCTGATTTTGCCATCATGGTGGGAAATCCAGCAGTACAGAATGGTTGGATGTCACCTTATGGATTTAGGCTTAGTTTTGAAAATGCTAGAAAAGTTGAAGAGGGAGACAACATTTTAAACGTCGCTGTTTGTGAGGAGAGCGGAGAGACGTTCAGTCTTAAAGTGGATTCAGAAGGAAGGGAATTTGTTGAACAAATTAGTTAGATGATGATTTTTGATAGGATCGAGAAAGGAGAAGCTAGTATTAGCGTTGTGGGTTTGGGATATGTGGGACTTCCTATTGCCCTAGCTTTTGCCAAAAAGACTAGAGTCGTGGGTTTCGACATCAATGCTGAAAGAGTGAAGATGATGAAGAACGGCGTTGACCCTTCAGGTGAGCTTGAGGCGTCTGATTTCGAGAGATGCAACATTGAATTCACTTCAAATCCACAAGATCTTAAGTCTGCAGACTTCCACATTGTGGCAGTTCCTACGCCTATCAATCCTAGCCAACAGCCCGACTTAGGACCTCTGATTAGCGCATCAAAAATTTTAGGAGGAGTACTTGAGAGTGGTGACTACGTGGTTTACGAGAGTACTGTTTACCCTGGTTGCACAGAAGACGACTGCGTTCCTGTACTTGAAGCAGAAAGTGGACTGAAAATGGGCGATGATTTCTATGTGGGATACAGCCCAGAAAGAATCAATCCCGGAGACAAGGTAAACACCCTAGAAACGATAGTAAAGGTTGTAGGTAGTTGTTCGGAAGAAGCAACTACAGAAATAGCTTTAGTATACGACCTCGTAGTATCTGCAGGCACACATAAAGTAAGTAGCATCAAAGTCGCTGAAGCTTCTAAAATCATAGAAAACACTCAGCGAGATCTAAACATCGCCCTAATAAACGAACTAAGCATAATCTTCAACAAGGTTGGCATCAACACTTACGAAGTTCTAGAAGCTGCAGGAACTAAATGGAATTTCCTACCATTCAAACCAGGACTAGTAGGAGGGCACTGCATAGGAATTGACCCCTATTACCTCACTTGGAAATCAAACAACCTTGGGTATCACGCTAAAGTTATAAACTCTGCTCGATACGTAAACGACAGCATGGGTTTTTACGTCGGCAAACAAACCGTAAAGAAGATTTTAGCAAGGGGAGTTAATGCACTAGGGTCAAAAGTTCTGGTGATGGGACTAACCTTTAAGGAAAACATAGAAGACATCAGAAACACTAAGGTTGTCGACGTTATAAAAGAACTAGAGTCTTTTAACGTAGAAGTAGATGTCGTAGATCCTTACGCAAAACGAGAGGAAGCGCTTTCTGAATACGGAATTTCGCTTTTAGACACACCATCTGAAGACTCGTACCACGCTGTAATCGTAGCAGTAAATCACACTGAATACGCTTCACTTACAGAAAGTGATATTGCTAAACTTCTAAAAGGAGGTGAAGGAGTATTTGTAGATGTAAAAGGTATCTTCCGAGATAAAATCATCAACCTCGATTATTGGAGCCTATAAACTTATGAGAGCATTTCAGAACATACTAGTAACTGGCGGAGCTGGATTCATAGGCTCTCACGTAATCAGGCATCTTTTAAATTCTCATTCAGAGCTGAAGGTTACTAATTTAGACGTTCTTACTTATGCTGGGAATCTTAAAAATCTTGCTGATGTGGAGGTAAGTTTTGGTGCTGAAAGCTTAAACCCTCGCTATAATTTCATCAAAGGAAACATATGCGACAAGTATCTAGTTTTAAACCTGTTTAAGACTGAACAGTTCGACGCAGTCATCCACCTTGCAGCAGAAAGTCACGTTGATAGGAGTATAGAAAACCCTATGACTTTCATTAAAACAAACATCATAGGTACTGCAATTCTATTGAACTCTGCACGTGAAGTTTGGGCTCAGCAAGGAAGTGAAAACCCATTCCAGGATAAACTATTCTTTCACGTCTCAACTGACGAAGTATATGGCTCATTAGGAAACGAAGGACTTTTTACAGAAACCACTGCTTACGACCCGCGCAGTCCTTACAGCGCATCAAAAGCATCTAGCGACCACATAGTAAGAGCGTATCACCACACCTACGGATTACCTGTTGTAATCAGCAATTGCTCTAACAACTACGGCTCACACCAATACTCGGAAAAGCTTATCCCTGTTATGATTGGAAAGATCTTAGAATCTCAGCCCCTACCCATCTATGGAGAGGGCATAAATGTTAGAGATTGGCTTTATGTGGTCGATCACGCCCGAGCTATTGACGATATCCTCCACAGAGGAACAGTAGGCGATACCTACAACATTGGCGGCTTGAATGAATGGCGCAACATCGACCTAGTCAAGCTACTCATCAAGCTAGTTGACTCCGAGCTCGGTAGGAATCCAGGTACCTCTGATTCACTAATCTGCTTTGTCAAAGACAGGGCTGGCCATGATTTACGCTACGCCATCGATGCCAGCAAACTATGTAGTGAGCTCGACTGGCAACCATCTGTAACCTTCGAAGAAGGGTTATTAAAAACAGTAAAGTGGTATTTAGCCCACGGGAGCTAGCTCTACCTCTAGCCCATCAATATCGTTACTCAACTTTATCTGACAGCCAAGTCGGCTATTATCTTCTACGTTAAACGCCTCGTCTAGCATATCCTCCTCATCGTCTGAACGCTCTGGAAGATCGTGCTCACTTGTTACGTACATGTGACAACTAGCGCACATAGCCATACCCCCGCAAGTCCCCTCTACAGGCAGCTCGTAGCTCTTACATAGCTCCATCATATTCATATTCATATCCGTTGGCCCCTCGAGCTCGTGGCGCCCTCCTTCCCTATCGAAAACTACGATTTTTATGATGTTAGGATCGTTTGACATTTGGCCTAAAAGATTTTTCGAAATCGTTTACTCGAAACCGTTTACTCCGTTTACAGTTGTGTACTTAAGAACTAAATTCTTATCCGGGTAAATACGCTTAAACGCAGATTGAACCATCAGAGTAGCTTCGTGGAATCCGCAAAGAATAAGCTTAAGCTTTCCAGGATAAGTATTGATATCCCCAATTGCATATATTCCAGACACATTCGTTTGGTAATCGAACGTATCAACCTCTATGGAGTTTTTACTGATATTAAGATTCCAATTTGCAATGGGACCCAGCTTTGGACTTAGGCCAAACAGAGGAACCCAGTGATCAGCCTCAATAATCTTCTCTCCCTCAGACTTATGCTTAACTATAACATTTTCAAGCTTACCATTTCCGTCAACACCTACCACTTCACAGTTTACAACTAGGTTGATCTTCCCAGCTTCAGCAAGATCCATAACCTTCTGAACACTATCAGGGTGACCTCTAAAACCTGAACGTCTATGAACGAGAGTTACTTCCTCAGCCACATCTTCAGCAAGGAATACAGTCCAATCTAATGCTGAATCTCCACCTCCACTAATTACTACATTCTTCCCTCTGTAGAATTCAGGGTCTTTTATGATGTACTCGACACCCTTATCCTCGAAATCGGCGAGGTTTTCAATTGGTGGTTTTCTAGGCTCAAAACAACCTAGTCCTGCAGCAATAACAATAACTGGAGCTCTGTGCTTAGTACCTCTATTTGTAGTTACGATAAACTGATCTTCTTCATCCTTTTCGATAAACTCTGCTCTCTCACCAAGAGTGAAACCAGGTTTAAATGGAGCTATTTGATCCATGAGCTTATCCGTAAGATCTCCAGCAAGAATTTCTGGATATGCTGGAATATCGAAAATGGGCTTCTTAGGGTAAATCTCAGAACACTGTCCACCTGGTTGTGGGAGTGAATCAATTAGATGGCATTTAAGCTTTAATAATCCAGCTTCAAATACAGTAAACAGGCCACATGGTCCGGCACCAATAATCAGAATATCAGTTTGAATCATAAGTTGATCGCTTCAATAGCAGTTACCTCAGGAGCTACGTTTTTAATTGCCGATTCAACCCCCCCTTTCATAGTCATATTAATCATGGAGCAGTCTGCACAAGATCCGTGTAATTGCAGCTTAACCACTAAATCGTCAGTAATTTCGACTAAAGTGATGTTTCCTAAATCTGCCTCTAAGTAGGGTCTCAATTCAGAAAGTGCTACTTGAATTCTATAAGCTAACTCTTTATGTTTACCAAAGTGGTCTAATTTTTTTATATTTTCTTCACTCATCAGTCTACGTGTTTTCCTAAGACGCCTAGCAATTTAACAACTACTCCTTTAAAAGCAGCAGCTGCATCAGAATCTGTTTGCATTACAGCAGGTCTACCTGCATCACCAGCTTCCCTCACAGTCTGCATTAACGGTAATTCACCAAGGAATGGAACTTCAATCGTTTCCGACAATCTCTTCACTCCATCCCTACCAAAAATGTGATACTTCTTCTCAGGAGCATCTTCTGGTATGAAATAAGCCATATTTTCAATCATCCCCAATACCGGAACATTAACAGCTTCAAGCCTAAACATTCCAACGCCTTTTCTCGCATCAGCAAGAGCAACATCCTGTGGCGTGCTGACCACCACAGCACCTGAAAGCTGTATGGTTTGGACTAGACTCAAGTGAATATCACCTGTTCCCGGAGGAAGATCAATTATCATAAAATCTAAATCTCCCCAAGTCGCGTCAGTAAACAGCTGCTTAAGTGCTTTCGAAGCCATAGGGCCCCTCCATACAATCGCCTGATCCGGATCCGCAAAGAACCCTATCGACAACATCTTCACGCCGTACTTCTCAACTGGCTTCATCATCTGCTTACCGTTAACCTCCACTGGAACAGGCTTCTCACCCTCAACGCCAAACATCGTAGGCATACTTGGACCATAAATATCAGCATCGCAGAGGCCCACCTTATAACCAAGTTGTGCAAGCGCTACAGCCAAGTTCGCGCTCACCGTACTCTTTCCAACACCGCCTTTACCAGAGGCAATGGCGATAATATTTGTGACACCAGGAAGAACCTTTCTCGTTTCAGAAGTTCTTTCATCAGAGGCGATTGGAACCACCGTGATTCCAGTTTCTACCTCAGTACCAAAATTCCTCTCGATAGCAAACTCAACAGCTTCTTGCATTCTCTTCCTTGCATGCATTGCAGGGTTAGAAGATTTCACAGTAGCTACAACCTTATTGTCAGTGACTTTAAGGTTTTCAATTAGCTCCAATGAAACTATGTCCTTGCCTAAATCAGGCTCAATAATTCCGCTTAAAACTTCTATTACATTTTCTCTACTGAGCATGGATTTAAATTAGGTTTCAAAGTTCGGTAATAGGGTCCAAAAATACCCTATCAAATTCAACAACTTGTCCATCTTTACATCAATTCTTTATTTTTCCAATAAATCAGCCATTGGGTTCTCTGGAGGGAAGTTCATAGCCTGAACGCATAACATTTCTATTAACTACTCTATGAGCTGGAACTTTTGGATCTAAGACAAAACTGCTATTCGAAGCACAACCAAATTTCCTACTTACTCCAGCATCTCACAAATATTTAGTGATAGCCCCATAATTAGTCACCCTTCCATGAGGTTTCAACTTTAAAACATCGTAAAAATCTTCGATGAAACTCAAACCTTCAGCTGAATAAAGTGAATTTTCTTCCCCTCATTAAGCCAACGCCTCTCGTAGTACGTAATAATCTCCAGAGCATTTCTCATCTCATCGCTAACTCGCTCAACTAAATCACCATACACATCCCTACTCTGAACCTGAATATCGTAGCCCTTCTCACAGTATCCCTCCATTGAAAGATTGTAAAGCAACACTGAATCGGATTTCACATTTATCAAACTCCCCGGCTTCAGTATATTCTTATACCTCTCAATATAATACGGCGAAGTAATCCTCTTAGTCCCCTTCTCATCCTTTGGCTGAGGATCAGAGAAAGTAATCCAAAGCTCACTCACCTCGTCCTTTTCAAAGTACCTCTCAATAAACTCAAGCCTCGTCCTTAAAAACGCCACATTCGGCAGTTCCTCTTCTTGAGCAGTCTTAGCTCCTCTCCAGAACCTATGCCCCTTGATATCAACTCCCACGAAATTTCTGTCAGGGTACATTCTCGCAAGCCCCAATGTATACTCACCCTTTCCGCAACCTAACTCAAGCGTGATGGGATTGTCGTTTTTGAAAATATCACTCCATTTCCCCTTCATCTCCCCATCAACACCATTTACGGCATCCTGAATATTTGGCTCAAAAACGTGATCAAACGTTTTATTTTCTACCCACTTTCTAAGTTTATCCTTTCCCATTGTTACAAATAAGCTATACAAAATTAGCAAGTAGTCCCTAACATTGCGGTATGGAGATCAAGGACGACGAAAGATTTATGCGCCTTGCCTTAAATGAGGCAGAGCAAGCACGTGATTTAGACGAAGTTCCCGTTGGAGCTGTGATCGTCGCTGGAGGTAAGGTTATCGCTCGTGGTCACAATCTATGCGAGAGACTAAACGACTTTACTGCTCACGCTGAAATGCAAGCCTTCACCTCTGCATCAGAATTTATAGGTGGGAAATTCCTTGACAAATGCACCCTTTACGTCACATTAGAACCCTGCCCTATGTGTGCTGGGGCTGCTTTTTGGACTAGAATAGGTAGAATTGTATACGGAGCTTCTGACCCAAAACGCGGATACAATCGTTGGGCTTTACACCCATATAAAACTGGACACGGAGGGGCCATTTCAGAAAACGGACTCCTCCACCCTAAGACTGAAATCGTTGGCGGAGTTCTCGCAGACGAATGCTCACAATTAGTAAAGGACTTCTTTTCTAATAAAAGGAAGTAATTTTACGGTTCGACAGAAAAAGCCATGCTTGAATTAGATAACAAATACATTGAAAATCTTCACACTCTTATCGAAGAGGGTAAGGACAGTGTACTTTCTAAAAAAATCCGCGCCTTGCACCCTACTGATATTGCTAGAGTTTTAAACCAACTTAAGCACGACGATGTCTACTATACTTACAGGTTACTTTCTGACGACCTTAAGTCTGACGTACTCGTTGATCTGAACGACGACGTGAGAGAAGACCTGCTGGGAATTCTGACTTCCAAGGAAATTGCAGAAGATGTTATCGAGGGCCTTGAGTCTGACGATGCTGCTGATGTTGTTCAGGATTTGAGCGAAGAAAAGCTTGAAGAGGTTTTTTCTTTAGTTGAAGATGAGGATGCCAAATCCGATGTAATGGATCTCCTTACTTACGAGGAAGGAACCGCTGGTTCACTTATGGCAAAAGAGCTGGTCCGAGTAGATGAAAGCTTAACTGTTGCAAAAGCCATTAGGGAGATCAGAGCCCAAGCAGATAACATGGACCACCTTTACACAGTCTATGTTGTAAACTCGGCCGGCAAGCTCACAGGCCGCTTAAGCTTGAAGAATATACTCTTAAACGCTCCCAGCACTAGAACGCCTATTAGCGAGCTCCAAAATTCTACTGACCTCGTTTCTGTAAAGGACACAGACCCTGAAGAAATGGTGGTGAGCATTATGGAAAAGTACGACCTTGTTGCCCTTCCTGTTGTTGATGAGAAAGGACTTCTTGTAGGCCGAATCACAATTGACGATGCCGTAGACGTAATCATCGAGGAAGCAGAGAAGGACTATCAATTAGCCTCTGGAATTTCAGAAGATGTAGAATCTAACGACTCGGTAATTGCTCTTACGAGGGCAAGACTACCATGGCTACTCATAGGCCTGGGCGGAGGTATTGGCGGTGCCTATGTAATTGGTGCATTCGACATTGAAAGCAACCCCATGCTAGCATTGTTTATCCCACTTATCGCAGCAATGGGCGGTAATGTAGGGGTACAGTCTTCAGCAATTGTTGTACAGGGACTCGCTGCTTCAAACCTCAATACAAGCAACATCATAGAACGCCTTGCTAAGGAGCTTAGTGTAGGACTGTTTAATGGTCTCATCTGTTCTACTATCATTTTTGCAACTACGATGTTACTTGGGTTTGGCGCTAGCCTAAGCATAACGGTGAGCCTAAGTCTTATGTGCGTAATTGTATTTGCTGCACTATTTGGAACATTCATTCCTCTTGCTCTCGAAAAGCGAGATATAGACCCAGCGCTAGCAACAGGTCCATTTATCACAACAGCAAACGATATCATTGGTCTTATCATTTACTTCAGCGTTAGCTCTTTAGTAAGTACATTCTTTTAAATGAAAGTCGCATTCCTTGATACTGTTCACGGGATTCTTCAAGAAAGACTCTCGGCAAATGGATATGAATGCTCTGAACTTTATTCTATTTCTAGAGATGAAATTCTTCAGGGTAAGCTGTCAGATTTCTCAGGCATAGTCTTAAGATCTAGATTGACAATTGACGCGAGTTTACTCGCTGCCCTACCTTCTTTAAAATGGATAGCGAGATCAGGTTCTGGTTTAGAAAATATAGATATAGAAGAAGCTGAAGATAGGGGTGTGAGAATCATTAACTCTCCAGAAGGAAATAAAGATTCAGTAGGTGAGCATGCTTTAGGAATGCTACTAAGTCTTATGCATAGAATCCACCTGGGAAACTTAAGCGTAAAAAGTCGAAACTGGCTCAGGGAAGAACATAGAGGCGAAGAGCTAGTATCTAAAACTATTGGAATAATAGGCTATGGATTAATGGGCAACTCTTTTGCGGAAAAACTTAAAGGGATAGGATGTAAAGTAATTGCCTATGATAAATATAAAAATGGGTTCAGCAGCGACCTCGTTGAAGAGGTTACAGAAAAAGAGTTCTTCTCAAGATCAGAAGTAGTAAGTGTACACGTCCCATTGACTTCTGAAACAAAGGAAATGGTAGACAGTCAATGGTTAAACCGATTTACAAATCCCATTATTTTCATCAATACTTCAAGGGGAGCTATAGTAAAAACTGCTGACCTTCTCGATGCTATGGATAGAGGCATTGTCAAGTGTAGTGCCCTTGACGTAATTGAATTCGAAGGAACCTCTCTTGAAGGTTTAGAACTAGATGAACAGAAAAAAGTCACGTTAGAAAGGCTTTTAGAAAACGACCAGATACTCATCACCCCTCACGTGGCGGGGTGGTCAGTGGAAAGCTACTATAAGCTAAGTAGCTTTTTAGCCGATAAGATTCTGAACTAGATTATTCTAAAGCTCCAGTTCTAGAACGACTGTTTGCTGAGTAGAGTACTTTAAGAGCTGAAGCCTTTCTTAGCTCCTGTTTTACATTTGTCACTATACCCATTTTAGTATCTTGGTCAACCTTAAGGCTTACCCACATCTTGCTTTGCTCAGCTTCAGCAAGTGTTAAACGTTCCTTAGAAATCCAATCCTGAATTTCAACTACTGAAGAGAACTGATCATTCAGCTGAATAACAGGTTCAGTACCTCTACGAGTATCCATAGGCACACCAATGTTGATGTAACGGATAAGGTGTTTCTTTTGGACTTTATAAAGCTCTGAAACCTCAGGCTTGGTTACCTGTACTTTTTCTTCCTCAGTTCTCAACACGGTAGCAACCATGAAGAAGAACAGAAGCATGAATACGATATCAGGCAG
>MDSV01069143.1_pt1 | contig 12471 bp, 12 predicted proteins | sample 810851 | NCBI WGS metagenome assembly MDSV01 (sample SAMN05326640, study PRJNA326480) | marine metagenome | isolation source: seawater | place: Atlantic Ocean: North East | collected 2012
CTACTCTTCCGTGCCTTAAGACAAAGTACCATCGGCGCTGAAGGGCTTGACTTCCGAGTTCGGAATGGTATCGGGTATTACCCCTTCGCAATAATCACCAGGCAAGTGGTTTATACATATAAATATGCAAATGTAAACTTATGATTTTCTTTAAAAAATTGAAATATTAGCTTAAATTTTCAATTAATTTTATTTCTTCGGTTATCATTTCATTTATGAGATTTTCGATACTAACCTTAGGTTTCCATTTTAGTTTTTTTCTTGCTTTTCTAGAGTCTCCTAAAAGAGTATTTACATCTAAAGGTCTTATATAATTTTTATCTATTTCGATTATAACTTTTTTGCTGACTTTATCATACCCTACTTCTTTTAGACCTTTGCCTTTCCATACAATTTTCATACCTAATTTTTTTGATACCATCAAAACAAATTCTCTTATTTTAAATTGCTTCCCAGTTGATATTACATAGTCCTCTGGTTTTTTTTGTTGTAACATTATCCACATTGCTTCAACATAATCCATGGCATGTCCCCAATCTCTTTTTGCATCTAAATTTCCGAGATAAAGTTTTTTTTGAAAACCATATTTTATTTTACATAGTCCTTTTACTATTTTTTTTGTGACAAATGTTTCTCCTCTTCTTGGGCTTTCGTGGTTAAATAAAATTCCGTTTACTGCAAATATTTTATAGGCTTCTCTGTAATTTATTGTTATCCAATATGCATACAACTTTGCTACACCATAAGGACTTAGGGGGTAGAAGTTAGTTTTTTCATTTTGAGGAATTGAAGCAACCTTTCCAAACATTTCTGATGTACCTGCTTGATAAAACTTTGTAAATTTCTGTAATTTATGGAATCTTATAGCTTCAAGAATTCTTAGTGCTCCAAGAGCATCTGAATTAGCAGTGTACTCTGGAACTTCAAAAGAAACTGCGACATGTGATTGAGCAGCAAGATTATAAATTTCATTAGGTTTAACATAATATATTATCTGTGATACAGACGAAGAGTCGGTTACATCACCATAATGCAAAATAAAATTCCTTTTTTTTTCATGGGGATCTTGATAAATATGATCTATTCTATTTGTGTTTATAGATGAAGATCTCCTCTTCACGCCATGGACTATATATCCTTTTTTTATCAAAAACTCGGATAAATAAGAACCGTCTTGTCCTGTAACTCCAAATATAAGTGCTTTTTTTTTTATCATTTTCATTTAAATAAAAATAATTTTAACATTGCGAACGAAATTAACAATCCATCTTTAATGGCATTTACTTTTTTTTTCCCTCCAATTCTAGATCTTTCATAACTTGGTATAATAGCATACTGCATTTTTCTTTTTTTTGCTTTAATTGGCATTTCTACACAAATTCTAAAATCATTATATTTCAATTCTAATGATTTAAAAGATGATGTTTTACCTATAATATATGTAAATAAAATATCACTGATACTTAGCCTAAAAAATAAATTTCCTATAGAAGTAAAAATTTTGTTACCTATTAAAGTAACAATATTATCATCATCACTGCCACCACCTTCTTCATATCTCGAACAAAATACAAAATCATTAAATTTACATTTCTCAAACATTAAATTCAAATATTTAGGATCCATTGAGCCATCAGCATTAATTATACAGCAGTATTTAGTTTTTGTGGCCTCTATACCCTCTTTTAATGCATTTCCATATCCTGATTTTTTTTGAACTAAAATTTCTATTCCATTAATTTTTGAAATTGCTTTTTGAGTATCGACGTCTTCTTTCTGTAGAACAACAAGTTTATTAAAATTATAGCCTTGTAATTCCTTAAGAAAAATTGGTAATGACTCAACCTCTCTTTTTGTTGGAATAATTAAAGTTAAATTTATCATATTAGTTTTTTTTTATATTTTTTTTTAAAAAGTTATAAACTAATATGTATATAAAAATATTGAAAACAATTATTAAAATCAAAATTTTTGTTTCATTGAAAAAATTTGCGCCTAAATAAAAAGAACCAAAATTATATAAGTTAATTATTATAGATACCAGAAAGTGATTTATTCTAAAATCTAATTTATTAAGTTGAAAAATTTTTGAGCATAAAAGTTGATGAAGGTGATTTACGTCTGCATTATAGGTTTTCGAGTTTGAAACAAATCTCCTTGTCATTGAAAATAATAATTCAAAACACGGATACCAAAAAAGAAGTATAATAAAGTATGGGGAAATTATGTAATTTTGATTTGCAAAGTTAATAAGATGAATGCCTAAAAAAATTGAAATCAAATATGCGCCGCTGTCACCAAGAATTATAATTCCTAAACAATTTAAAATAAATATAAATACTAATATAAGTATTAAATCATAAAAATTATCAATTACCGGAATTGTATTTTCGAAAAAAATTAAGAGGATTATAAAAATTAAAATTATGTAGATAATTAATAGTGTGTTTAATCCATCTATAAAATTACTTCCATTCATTAAAACCATAAGACAAAAAACAACAAAAATGTAATTTAGATAATGATTTTGAAGATATAAATCTACTATATCTAATCTAGTTGAGAAGATTCTAATGTCTAAAATTAATACAAATAAAAATATTATTAATCCCTGAAATATGAATCTTTTTTTAGGATCGTCGATAAGTTTTAAGTCAGAAAGCAAACCTAACAAAAAAATAGAAAATAAAAATAATATAAAAACAAAGTTTTTATTTATAATTAAAAAAGGACTCACATATAATAAGAAAATGATACCTCCAAGAAAAAAATTTTTATTTGGGTTTAAAATATTTTTATGAGACTCAGTTTTCTTATCTAAAAAGAAACTATATTTCCTTGATATGTAAATTATTAAAAGAGAAATTATTATAAAAATTGGATAAAAGTAATAATACATTTAATTTAAAAAATTTATTTAAAATTTTTTTATAGACCTTTATATTTATTAGTAAATTCTTCAAGGCTAATATGGGATTTGTCTCTTTTTGAAATAATTGGATTTTTTGATACCCATTTTATATTTAATTTTTTGTCATTAAAAGGAATGCCACTCTCACTTTTAGGATCTCTATATTTTTCAAGATGATAAAGCACAGTGCTTCTACTAGACAAACATTCATAACCATGTGCATAAAAACTTGGTATGAATAAAATATCGCCTTCTTTTAATATATACTTATATATTTTTCCAAAATTTTTTGAATTTTTTTTTAGATTTACTGCAACATCTAGTATTTTGCCACTAATTACATAAATTAACTTTGATTGCCTATTTTTTTTTTGAAAATGAAGGCCTCTTATTACATTTTTTTTTGAATGAGCTATGGCCGTAAATTGAATTCTTAAATTAAAATTTTTTTTTAAATATATTTCCTGAAAATAACCCCGTCTATCTATAAATTTATTTTTTTTAATTTTAACTGGCTCTATTGATTTATTTAAATTCATTTAATTTAAACTATAATTTGATTTTTATTTTTTTAACTTTTAATATTTTTTTTATTTTTTTAATATCAATAGAACTATCTTTTGGGAAGTTCTTAATTTTTTTAAGCTTTATTGGAAAAATTTTATTTTGCCCAAATTTTTTTGCGAATTTAAATATTTCTCTTTTTTCTCCTCCAATATTTAAAATACCTCTTTCATTTAAAATATACGGTATTATTTTTGATATTTCTTTATTATACATAAAACTAGAATACGCTCCTTTAAAAGCTTTTTTATGAACGAAAGGATAATCAGTCATGGATAATCTTAAAATTAGTGAATTTTTATACAGTTGAACTGAAGCTTCTCCACCTAACTTAGACCATGCATAATTATTAATAGGCATTAAAGAATCCGTTTCTTTATAATTTCCATTTTTACACGGGTAAACATAATTTGTTGAAAAATATATTAGTTTGATTTTAAATTTTGAACAGACTTTAACAACATTAGCACTACCAATTATATTTAAATCTATACTATCTATAAATTTTTTATCATGGATTGACATTGGTCTTGAAAGGCCTGCTATATGTAGAAGATAATTTATTTTTTTTTTTTTAACAAAATTTTCCATTTGATTAACATTCATGATATTAAATATTTTTTTGTTCGTAAAAAAAGTATTGTGATTTATTAAATCTTTTTTTAAAAATTTACAAAATCTACTAGTTGATCCAGTAATCAAAATATTTTTTCTCATATTAAGTTTAATTTTTTCTTATTTGTTTCTTATTTTTATAGATATATTCAAAAGATTTTCTAAAAAACATTTTCATTTTTAATTTTTTTTCAAATCCATTTTGAATAAGATAATTATGTATATTACTTAAAGTATATTCTTTTTTTAACATATCGTCAAAATGATGCTCAAAATAAATATAATTTATATTTATAATTTTGTCTTTTGCACCTTTTATTACATTAAACTCATAACCTTCTGTATCTATTTTTAAAATATCTATATATTCTATCGAATTTTGATTCATAAAATTTTTTAATTTGATTATATTAACTTTTTTAGGAGTAATTTTAAAATTTTTTTTAATAAATAAATTAAGAAATTTTTTTTTTTTTATAAAATATTTTGATTGTTGATTTATTTCCACTAATGTTGATGAAGAGCTTTCTTCAAGTTGACTAAAATTATTTTCTCCCTCTTTGTCTCCAAGTCCATAATTAAATAGTAAAATATTATTGTTATTCTTAATTTTTTTTTTTAGATCCTCAAAGTTTATAGGACTAACCTCAAAACAGTACATTTTACCTATTTTAAAATACCTGTTAAATAAGTTTGCTGTCTCACCCAAATGAGCACCCACATCAAAGAAATAGTTAATGTTAAATCTCTCTTTTTTGAAAAAATTTATAACTTTTTTTTTATTTATAAAATCAAATAAATTTAAAAAAAATATTAATATTTTCATAAATTATTTAAATATACATGTAATTGTGATATTAAAATAATTTAAGTTATTTCTTATTGGATTTAAGTTAATAATACTCAATTTTATGCATTTCGTATCGGTTATAATGCCTTATTTTAGAAAAAGAGAATATGTAGAGAAATCAATTCTATCAGTAATGAATCAAACTTATAGTAATCTTGAATTAATTATAATTTACGATGATGAATCATTAGATGATTACAAATTTATATCGAATATTTGTTCTAAATTTAAAAATATAAAACTAATAAAAAACATGAAAAATTTTGGAGCTGGAAAATCTAGAAACGCAGGGATTAAATCCTCAAGTGGAGATCTAATAGCATTTATTGATGCTGATGATTATTGGTATGAGAAAAAATTAGAAAAACAAATAAAATTTTTAGATAAAAATAATTATAAGTTTACTTTTTGTAATTATATTAAAAAAACAAATAGTAATGAAAAGAAAATTTTATTTAAAAATAAGTATTTAGATTATTCACTTCTTCTAGAATCTTGTGATATAGGATTATCTACAGTATTAATAGATGCCAATTTAATAAAAAAAAATTTGTTTCCAAATATGACAACAAAAGAAGATTATGTAGTTTGGCTCCAAATTACAAAAAAAAATATTCAAGCTTACTGTTTGGACGAAATATTAGTGATATGGAATAATTCAAAAAATTCTTTATCTTCAAACACAATGCAAAAAATTTCAGATGGCTACAAAGTTTATAGAATTTACCAAAAATTTAGTGTCCTGAAATCACTTTTTTTTTTAATATTATTAAGTTTAAATTCTTTAAAAAAATAAATGAATTATTTAAAAACTTTTGCTCAAAATATTAAAGTAAATGAAAAAAAAATTATATATTTAATATATTTTTTACCAATAGCATTACTGGCTGGTTCTTTAATTATTAATTTAACTGTATTGATTATTAGTTTTTTTTTTATATTTGAAATCGTTAAAGAAAAAAAAATAAAAAAGGTTTTTAATGTTTATGTTTTTTTATTACTAATCATATTAGCTTATTTATTATTAAACTCTTTTTTTATATCAAAAAATTCAGAAAGTATTTTTAAAGCATTTGGGTTTTTGAGATTTATAATTTTTACTACAGCTATCGCATATTATTTTAAGATTGAAAATTGCAAATATGAAAAAAAAATAATAATTTTTTGGTTTGCTATTTTTTTGATTGTAACTGCAGATTTATTATTTGAATTCATTTTTGGTTTTAATACTTTAAATTTTAAATCTGAATATCTAGGGAGGCTTGCTGGATTTACGGGAGATGAGCTTAAAATAGGAGGGTATTATTTTGGGTTTTTTCTTTTATCAATTTTATTTTTTAACAAGAATGAAAATTATTTTATAATATTTTTTATAATTTTTTTAATAGTTGCCTATATTATTGGGGAAAGATCAAATTTTATAAAAATTTTATTTATAAGTATTATATTTTATTTCATTATTTTAAAAATAAATAATTATAAAAAAATATTATTTATAATAGTCCCAATATTAATTATTATTTCTGTCACATATTCTAATAAAATCTATAAAGAGAGATTTTATAATTACTTAATCAAGCCTATAATTGAAAAAAATATAGATGTTAAATTTAGTAATGACAGACACATCGGTCATTACCGCCTTGCAATTGATATCTTTAAAAATAATAAATTATTTGGCGTGGGTTTTAAAAATTTTAGAAATGAAAGCTTCCATAGGCAGGTGAATTTAGGTGAGAAAATTGCGGTAACAACACACCCTCATCAGATACATCTTGAGTTTTTATCTGAATTAGGAATAGTCGGTTATTTGATTATGTTGTCTTTTTTTTCTTACTCTATTTTTAATGGACTCAAAATTTATAAATCAAATAAAAGTACGCTTACTCTAGCAGGCACACTTTTTATAATAGCTACAATTTTACCTATACTTCCTTCCGGAAGTTTTTTTACCACATATGGCGCTACTATTTTTTGGATTAATTATTCGTTTATTATGAAAGATAAGCTTAAATTAGACTAATTAATTATTAAGTATCTTCCTTTATAAACTTCATTTATTTTACTTGTTTTATTTTTTATATGTTCTTTTACAAAATTTTTATATCTATAAGATTTGTCTAACAATCTATAAGATGAGTCTTTAAACGGATTGTATGAATATTTTTTGTTTTCATCTATTAGCCTATCAATATTTCTAGCAAAGAATATAATAAGAGTAATAACGATGAGTGTGGAAATCTTTTTCTGCAATTTTTCTTTATTTTCTAAGTACCTTTGAATAAAAATAGATAATGGTAAAAAAATCGAAATAAAAAACAAATGATAACCGCCATATCTTAATGCAGGATAATAAAAAAACCAAATTATTAATAATAAAAGTACAATATATAAAATCATTTTATATTTAATTTTTTTATTAATATATTTTTTTTTTCTTTTAAAAGAAAAGAATAATACAAGAGCTAAAAAAATTAAAGAAATAATTAAATCACTTACTTTATTAAAAAAATATTTATCCGTCCAATTTGGCACCCAATTAAAATTTTTAATATAATTTATTTTATCAACGTTTGAGTATCCTGCGCCTGCGCCTGCTTTAGCCCAGTTTTCATAATGAATTTTATATTCGTTTACTTTTTCAATAGAAAATCCCCAGGATACATTTTGAAAACATGTTTTCGCTTCTGGAAATAGAAAACATCCTGAGTTTAAAAAATTTGTAAATATAACAAATATAAATAGTAAAGAACTTAAAAAAAATGAATAATTTATAAGTGCTTTGAAAAAATTATCTTTTTTATAAATTTTAAGTATTACTGGAAGAAAAAATACTAAATATAAAATGTATAATGCTTTTAAAGAAATTATTAAAACTAACAATATAAACAAAAATTTTAATTGGTTGTAGTCGTCTTTTTCAAATTTTCTATTTAAAATTATTAAAATTTGGATTATCAAAATTAAAATTAAAATCATTGCAGATCTATCTGTGCCATGTTCTGCAAGTCTATAAAAAAAAATATTAATAAATATAAAACAAGAAGTTGAAAAAAATAAAATAAATAAATTTTTTTTGGAAAAATTATTTTTGTAAATTGTTGTTAATAAAAATATATTTGCAAAAAATAAAATGAAAGCAGCCGGTAAATGAAATAAAGTATAATTTGCTCCTGGAAGATGAAGTAATGATGCTAAATAAAAAATTGATGAATGGGTATTAAAACCTATGTTTAATATACCAATTCCAATTGGATGAGGGTACTGTGTTAAAATGTAAGTATATGGAAAATGATAATAATGAAAATCATCATGATTTTTATGAACAAGTATAAATATTATTGATAAAAAAAATAGAAAAACCGGAACTTTTAAATCGTAAATCTTAATTTTTTTTTTAATATAAAAATGTACAAAAGCTGAAACACCTACTATCAAAATTATAAAGTTAAAATTTATATTATGTGGTATAAATTGTGATGTTGAGTAAGAAATTAATAGAAGAGAAAAAATTCCAATAAAACCGATCGAACCTAAATTATTAGTTTTATATTTAATAAATTTTTCGTTAATAAATATTCCGTAACCAATAATAGATGTTAAAATTGTTATATAATAAAATATTAGCATAAATAATTTTTTTAATAGTTTTATTATAATAATATTTGGATATACATAATTTTTGAATTATTTATTTTTAACATTTTACATAGTGACATACTAAATGAAACAAAAAAAATTAATTATTTTTTTTCCTTCGATAGAAAGAGGAGGTGTTGAAAAAAATTTATTTATAGTCTCAAATTTTCTTTTAAAAAAAATTGAAAATGTTTCGATTATTACATCGACCCCAAGAGAAATAAATAATAAAAAAATAAATATTATAACTAATAGAATTAACATTCATAATAAAAGTAGAGTAATTAAAAACTTATTTTGTTCATATTTACTTATTAAGGAAATTTTAAGTAATAAAAATTTAATAATCATGAGTTTTCAGTCAAATGCATATGCAACTTTAATATCATTTTTTTTTGGCATAAAAATTATTTGTAGGGCAAATGCTTCGCCAAAAGGTTGGTTAAATAATCCATTTAAAAGATTTATCTACAAAATGATAATGGAATTGTCTTCTAAAATAATAGTTAATAGCAGAGAAATGCAATTAGAATTTAAAAGAGATTTAAATTTAAAATCTTTTTTGATTTATAACCCACTTGACAAAAAAAACATTATTGCAAATTCTAGAAAAAAATCAAAAATTAATTTTTACAACAAAAAAAAACATTTAAAGATAATCAATATTGGACGATTTACTGATCAAAAAGATCAAATAACTTTATTGAAAGCTTTGGTTTTATTGAAGGATAAACTTAAATTTCAATTAATTTTATTAGGTCAAGGGTCAAAAAAAAAAGAATTAAAGAACTTTATAGAGAATAACGACTTAAATAAAAATGTAAGAATTATAGATTATATAAAAAATCCATATCCAATATTAAAAAAGTCAGATTTATTAATATTAACCTCGAAATATGAAGGTTTACCAAATGTATTACTTGAGGCAATTACTTTAAAAAAATTAGTAATTTCTAGCGACTGTCCAACTGGACCAAAAGAGATACTCCAGAATGGTAAAGGTGGGATTTTATTTAAGACTGGAAATTATTTCGATTTGTATAAAAAAATACTCGACTTAAAACAAAAAAATAAATCTAATAAAAAAAAAGTTTTATTTGCTTATAATTCACTTAAGAAATTTGATATTAATTTTAACTTGAGAAAGTATTTAAAATTTTATCATACTTTAAACAAAATTAATTAAATAAAAAAATTTTAAGATTTAATTTTATAGTATTTTTTGTACCAATTTATTGTATTTAATAAACCAGTTTCAAAACTTGTATATTTTTTATACTTCGTAACTTTAGAAATCTTTAGGTTACTCCCATGAGTTTTTATAACATCTGCTTTCTGCATTTTTCTTTTAACAATCCTTGGCAAATTAATAAATTTATTAATAATTTTTAACAATTTTTTTAAATTTATGGGTTTATTTGAACAAATATTATAAACTTCATGCTTTGATTTTTGAAATTTTAATTTCAATATTACATTAACTACATCTTTAATATATGTGAAATCTCTATCGTGATTTCCATAGTTATTTAAATAAAATATTTTTTTTTTAAATGAACCATTGATTATCTTAAAAATTGACATATCGGGTCTTCCCCACTCACCATATACAGTAAAAAATCTAAGTCCAACTATACTCATTTTATAGTTATTTGAGTAATTTTCGGCCATCTGTTCGTTTATTTTTTTTGTTAAACCATAAAAATTTTTTGGATTTATTTTCTCTTTTTCTTTAAGCGGAAAATTTTTAGTTTCACCATAAACTGAACTTGAAGAGGCGTATATAAATTGTTTTACTTTGTAAAGCCTTGAAAATTCTAAAATATTATAAAAACCCACAATATTAGATTCTTGATAATTACTGGGATTTTTAATTGAATATCTAACACCTGCCTGAGCAGCAAAGTTATAAACTCTATCTATCTTATTATTTTTAAATATTTTTTCTATATCTTTTTTATTTGCTAAATTAATTTTATAAAACTTAATTTTTTTTTTTAATATTTTAAGTCTCGCTAATTTCAATCTTGTTGAGTAGTAATTATTTAAATTATCAATTCCAATTATTTTACTCTTTGGATATTTTTCTAAATATTTTTGAGCAAAATTGAAACCTATAAAACCAGCAATTCCAGTAATTAATATTGACATAAAAAATTATTATGCAAATTTATTATATCAATATACAATAATTTCAATGTGGATTGATAAAAAATTCAAAATAGTTGAGAAAATCATTAAAAAAGAAAGCTCAAAAAATATGACACTCCTAGATCTTGGTGCAAGAGATCAGTTTCTAAAAAAATTTATATCAGATGATTTACAATACACAGGTGTTGACCGACTCCAAAATAATAATGACAATATAATAATTAATTTAGATAAAGAGTTTGATAAAATTAATAAAAAATTTGATATAATAGCCGCTTTAGATGTAATTGAACATCTTGATGACCCATTAAAATTTTATAAAAACTGTAAAGAATATTCAAAAAAACTTTTATTGATTAATTTTCCAAATCAAGCTTATTACGAGATAAGACTTAATTTTTTATTTAAAGGAAAGTTGACAAATAAATTTCATTTTTCTGGAAAACCAAATGATGATAGACATCGTTGGTTTACTAATTTTGAAAATATAAAAAAATTTATCGAAAATAACAAAGATTATAAATCGAAATTTGAAATTATAAAAATTTATAAAACAAGGAATAAATTATTTTTATTGTATTATATTGAAAAAATACTTGGAAAAATTTTCCCACAATTTTTTTGCTGGTCATTTTTACTAGTCGAAAAGAAAATTAATAATTAGTTCTTTTCATTTTTTTATGAACTTCAATAATCTTATTTATTCTTTTTTCCCATGTAAATTTATAAGAAGTTTTAATAGAATTTTTTCTTAATTTTTTTAAATTATATTTATTGTTTAAAACATCATTTAAGCATTTTACCCACATTCTACATTCATGTTCTTTCACTAGTAAAGAATTATAATTGTGTTTTAGTACTTCGCAAATACCCTCTAATCTCGATGAAACTAATATTTTTCCTGAAGCTAAATAATCAAACATCTTTAAAGGCGAATTGTAATTTGCTATATTCACACTTGATGATCTTCCTAATTGAAAATTAGCACTTGGAAGAAGTAATATGTCTGATTGATTTAAAACATTTGTAACCTCTCTATAATCTACATATCCGTGAAGCTTTACATTGCTTGGAATATTTTTAATATCTTTTTTTAATTCTCCATATAAATTAAAATTTAAATTCCTCAAATTTCTTGCAATATCAATTATTAATTCTATACCTTTTCCCTTATAAAAACTTCCTACATAAGTTACGTTTTTAATTCTTTTGCTTTTTATTTTATAATTAAAATTTTTCGTATCTACTGCATCGTGAAGTATTAAAGTATTTTTTTTATTGACAATTAAAAATTTTTTTCTTAATGCCTTTGAAATAAAAATAACTTTTAAAACATACTTTGAATTAATAAAATTTAAGTTAATCATAGCAAATTTAGAAAAGCCTCTAAGTTCTGAATGAATTTCTAAAAAATGTTTAATTTTATATACGGTCAAAAAAAAACTAGATACTATACTTCTAGTAATAATAATGTCGTAGTGTTTTTTTTTTATATCTTTTGCAACCTTAAATCCAAATAAAATACGGTCAATGAAATTACTTAATTTAAATTTCAAGATATCTTTTATTAAAAATTTTTTTTTCGAAGTAAAAAGAAATTTTTTTTTAATTTTTAAAAAGTTTATTTTTTTTTCTTTCCAGGGGATTATTAAACAAACATCATTTTTTTTTGAAAAAGCATCGCACATTTTTAGAACATGGTGAGTATATGCACTTTTATTTGTCAATAATGTTTCGGCAA
>MDSV01237410.1_pt1 | contig 12471 bp, 9 predicted proteins | sample 810851 | NCBI WGS metagenome assembly MDSV01 (sample SAMN05326640, study PRJNA326480) | marine metagenome | isolation source: seawater | place: Atlantic Ocean: North East | collected 2012
TAAAATTTAGCTCTGTAGTTCAACGGATAGAACAAAAGTTTCCTAAACTTTAGATACAGGTTCGATTCCTGTCAGAGCTACAAAAAAAAGTGGGAAACTATAACCAAAATATGAAAAAATTAAAGTGTATATATGTACAAAAGAGAATTTAGTTTCCCACCTATAAACATCAGTGCAAACCACATGCCAAAATTTTAAATACTAAATAAAAATTTATTTTTTATTGTTTTTTTTTTTAATAAATATTATTAGTAAATATTATTAATAAATATATTTTTATTCAATTTAATATTATATTTATTAGTATTTAGACAATATAAATATTTATATTTGTTGTATCACTATTTTTACAACAAATAAAAAATTGATTAAATTCTCTGCACATTTTCATAAAAAAGCAAAGAAATGGTATATAAAGCATTACTATGGAAGCACATTTATTGGAAAAAAAACAAACAAAAATGGAGAATTGGTAAGGAGATATAAACAAAACTATAAGTTTGAATACTTAGATTTAGATTGGAATGAAAATCCACTTACAGTAGAGGAAAAAGATACAAATCAAAAAACAGAAAACTTACTAAATCAAAAAATTCAATTTTTAAACGATCAAGAGCTTGAGAGGACCAAAGAAAATTCAAAGAAGATGTTTTTTCCTTGGGTCTACAATTTCATTGAAGAAACCAAAAAACAGCCTAAGTCACTTAATTTAAAGCCTGTAATTGATTATTTCTTGGCATTTTCCACAGAAAAACTATTATTTAGTGACATAAATGAAAGAATATGCAATGAATTTAAAACATATCTAACAGAGGCATCACTTTCCCCTAGAGGACTATTAAAAACTTCAACAACAAAACAATATTTTGATCATTTTAAGTATGTTATAAAAGTTTGTTTTTTGAAAAATTTTATAAAAGAAAACTATAGTGAGAACATTTATTTAAAAAATTATAATGTTGATTTACAAGATTTTATAAGTATAATTGAAATAAAAGATTTAATAAAATCAAAATCAACCCATCCTTCGATTACTGATGCGTTTTTATTTGGCTGTTTAACAGGCTTAGGTGAAAAGGAATTAAGGGAATTGGAATGGCTAGACTTTGAGCTTATTAATGGGTTTTATTATTTAAATTTAAATAGAAAAAATAAAATATTTAAATTAAGAATATCTCAAATGGCAATTGATTTTATTGGAAAGCCACTTAAAGTAAGAGGTAAAGTATTTTTTAAACTTAAATCTACGTATTACACAAATCTAAAGCTTAAAGAGTGGTTAAATTCTTGTAATATTTTTAAAAACATAACATTCAAATCTTGCAAATATACTTTTACTGCAAACTATTTGATGGAATCTGAGGGTTTTAATGAACTACCAAAAAATTCTAAATCTTCGTTGGATGATTTATCAAAAATACTTGGTCACAAAGAATTGTCTTTTACAAAAAAATTTATTAGAAGAATAAACTTGAAATAGTTTTTTAAAGATTTTTTAATTAATAATTAATAGTGCTAAAATCTTTATTGTTAATGTATTAGATCAATTATTTTTTTTTAACTTAGCTTTGTAATGATTAAAAGAAAACTAGAGTATTATCATTTCCCAGAGGGAGTTAAGTCAATGTTCATTAATGGTAAATATTATTCTAGAAAAAAATTTCTTGATGCGCGATTGAAAGAATTAAGAGCTAAAAAACAATTACGAGATAAAAACGGAAGATTTATAAAAACCTTAGAAACTTAAAAACAACTATTGTTTAAAAAATTCTTCTTTAGTAATTTCAAATCCAATAATTTTAGTAGCTCCTCCTGAAAAGAAGAAATCCAAAAACCCCCTTTCATTTAATCCAATCGGTATTCTTTCTGGTGATTCATAATATCTTTTAAGATTATGATATTGATATACGAAATGGCCAACTGGTAAGTCTTCGATCTCAAATTCTTGAAAAGCCCTTACATAAACATGTGTTATGTAATGCCTTCCGCCGTCACGTAATGTGAGTATTATATCCTCATCTAATGTATTTGAAACCAAGAGTGATGCATTTGCCAATTTATTTATTTGCTCAACAGGATATTGCCTTTTAAAAATTTTCTGTCCTGTAAGCGGCCTTTGTGAAAACGAATAAAAACCAATTAAAAACCCAAAAATTAAAAAAAAATTTTTCATTTATATTTAATCACTACTATATTTAAAATTACAAAATTATTTATTTTCAATCCACTGAAAACTTATAAATGCTAATAGATTTGTACGTTTCAAAGGGGAGTAAAAAAACATTTGGAAAATTTTTATTATTAGGAGAGTCTGGATAATGTTGTGTTTCAAGTGCAAATGATTCACGATATAAAAACCTCTTTCCATACTTTCCAATATCAGAACCATCCATAAAGTTTCCACCATAAAATTGTATTCCAGGTTCAGTAGTAAAAATTTCCATTTTAATCCCTTTGGTGGGTTCGAAAACAGTTGCAGCATGAGATAAAGAATCTTGAAGTGGTTTATTTAAAATAAAATTATGGTCGTATCCACCCCCATATACAATTTGCTCGTCATTAGAATCAATTTCTTTACCAATTGATTTAGGAATCCTGAAATCAAATGCAGAATCATCAACAGGTTTTTTCACTCCTAAAGGTATTAGAGTTGAGTCGACAGGAATATAAAAATCTGAATTTAATTTTAAAATGTGATTATTGATTGTCCCACTTCCCTCACCTGCTAAGTTGAAAAAGGAGTGATTAGTTAGATTAATTGGTGTTTGCTTATCTGTTGTAGCTTTGTAGGATATCTCAAGTTGATTATCTACAAGTTTATAAGTTAACTCCACATTTAAATTACCAGGATATCCCATCTCTCCATTTTCAGAATTTAAGCTCATGACTATTTTTTCTTTTGCTAATGAAACCAGATCCCAAATTCTATTATGGAAGCCATTGGGTCCACCATGGAGATGATTTACCCCATTATTAACAGGAAGATTGTATTTTTTCCCATTTAATGAAAAAGCACCTTTAGAGATTCTATTTGCATAACGACCAATAGTTGCTCCATGATAGGGTTCATTGGCTTTTAAATAGTCATCAATGGATTTAAAACCTAAAACTACATCTTGGAGATTACCAAATCTGTCTTGAACAATGAGGGATACGATTCTGGCCCCATAATTTGTTACAAATATTTTTAAATTTTCATTCTCTAATACAAAAAGATCCGTTTTATGACCCTCTATTGAAGTTTGAAAATTAGTTTTATCTAAAACTTGATAACTATCCATTTTGTGATTACAAAATACAAATAGAAATGACAATAAAATTATTTTTAATACACGAATGATTTGAAATTTTATAGATTTGAATTTAATGAAAAAAAATAACAGCTACTTAATATTGAAATTATTCTTTTTGTTGTTGCTCCTATTTATGTTCAGTTGCAATAATCAAAAATCAATAAAATATCCACCTGAAATTCAAATTGTTCCTTATCCAAAAGAATTAGTAAAGAACCCACAAAATGAGGCGTTGGAACTAAAAAACACCATTTCGGTTTTTATCAAAGGTCAAGACTCTATAAAGTTTTATGATTTATTAATCAACGATTTAAAAACAGTTTTCTCCCAAAATTTAAATTTCAAAAGATCAGATAACATAGACTCTGATATAAGTTTTAATATTGAGAATAGCTTAAGCAACGAGGAATATAAAATTGAAATTGATAAAAACGTGTTTGTAAGTGGAGGCTCGTATAATGCAATCTCAATGGCAAAATCCTCACTAATTCAGATGTTTAAATTAAAAGGCAATAAGACTCTTATTTTACCAAAGTCAAAAATTTATGACAAGCCTGATTCTTCTTACAGAGGATTAATGATTGACTTATCTAGGATGTGGCACAGTCTTAAATCGATACGAAACGTAATAGATTTGGCTAGTTTCTACAAAATTAAATACTTGCAACTTCATTTATCTGACGACCAAGCCTTTGTTTTTCCCACAGACTCTTTTCCAAACCTACCAACGCCTGATAGACCTTACAGCAAACAAGATTTTATTGAATTAGTTGATTATGCTAAAGTTAGAGGAGTTACTATTGTACCCGAAATAGATGTTCCAGGTCATTCTAGACAATTTATTGAAACATATCCTGAAATTTTTGATGTGGAAAATGGAATTAAAAAATCAAATGTTATAAATATTGCCAACGAAAAAGTTTACAGTGCACTTAATCAAATTATTGGCGAGGTAGCTCAAGTTTTTTATAACTCCCCTTATATTCATATGGGTGCAGATGAAGCAAAATTGGATCTTTATAAAAATGTAAGAGAAGTCAAATCGTACATGAAAAAAAATAAATTAGGTAATGATGTACATGAATTATACAGATATTTCATTACTAGAATCAACGAAATTGTTAAAAGCTATGACAAACAAATGCTTGTCTGGGAGGGATTTAGAAGAGAAGGAAAGATTAAAATACCAAAAGATATAATCGTTTTTGAATTTGAAACACTTTATAATCATCCAAAAAGCCTAATTGAAGATGGATATACTGTTGTGAACACTTCTTGGACTCCACTTTATGCTGTTTATGGTGGTGTTAAAAATAAAATGGCTCAAAGGGCTGTATGGTCTCCTGAGAAGATATTCAAATGGAACAAATGGAGGTGGGAACATTTTTCTAAAAGTGTCCCTGGTTATAATCCAATACAATTAAAAGAAACTCCTCAAGTTATCGGAGGGCAAATGTGCTCTTGGGAACAATCTGGAGATGCAGAAATACCTGTACTTCGTAAAAGACTTCCTTTTTTTTCAGAAAGAGTTTGGAATAATAAGCCAAGTAAATCTTTTGAAGAAACATTTTCAACAGTTGAAAGAACAGATAAAATTTTATCTCTAATAATAAACGACCATAGACAAGATTCTATTCTAATTGGATATAATTTTAAAAAAGATGGGTGTTTGTGGTGTGATCCTAATAAAGAGGTTAACTAGTCAAAACTGGAAAACATCTTTGGTGTTATATATACCTTTATTTTTTTGACTATTATTTAAAATGCTTTCTTTAAAACCAAAAAGAAAGGCACCTTTCCGAGAGGTAGATTTGTCCTTTAGATTAGTTTTTTCAAGGACATTTAAAGACAGAATTTTCTTTCTAAAATTTCTTGAATCAAATTTATTATTGTAGATGCTCTCATAAAGAGTTTGTAATTGAGGAAGGGTAAATAATTTAGGAAGTAATTCAAATCCCAGAGGTTGGTCTTTAGCTATATTTCTTAGTTCAGTTATCGAGTCTTTAACCATCTGACCATGATCTAAAATCAATTCAGGCAACTCATTAAATGCAAACCATTCAGCATCTGTATTTTCAATCTCTTTAAGACGAACTTCATCAACTCTAATCAAACTAAAATATACTATTGAAATAACTCTTTCGGCAGGATCTCTATTTAATTCTCCATATGTTTTTAGTTGCTTTAAATAAATATTCTCTAAACCGGTTAATTTGTAAAGGATTTCACTAGCACTTTTGTCCAACGATAGATTATTTTCAAGAACCTCCCCTATCAAAGACCACGACCCTTTAAAGGGATTTACTCTCCTTTTAAATAATAATAGATTTAATTTTTCTGAGTCAAAACCAAAAATTACACAGTCAATTGCCACAGTAATTTTTTGACCACTAGTATACTTAGAACTTTTCAAAAATAATTTTTACGATCTTAATATAAAGATTTTTTTTGTATATAGTTAAGAGTCCTATTATAAATCAAAGAGTTACATTGCGAAAAGACAAATTTTTCCTTAATATAGCAAATGAATTTGATGACACTTAAAAGTAATTGTATCTTATACATTTAAAGTAAAAATTAATTCAATAAATCATAAAAAAACAAACAATCATGAATCTGAATGGCAAAATAATATTATCATCGTTACTTCTCTTTTTGTTGGCATGTGAGAATAATAATGAAATGGAAAAGGATTTTAGGTGGTCCAAAGAAAAAATACAGAATTGGTATGATAATCAACCCTGGCTCGTTGGTACCAACTTTATTACAAGTTCATCCATCAATCAACTTGAATTCTGGCAAGAAGATACTTTTGATGTTGATTTAATTGAAAAAGAATTAAAATTGTCTGCTAGTATTGGAATGAATACACACCGTGTTTTTTTGCATGATTTACTTTGGAAACAAGATTCGATTGGTTTTATGAAACGGATAGATCAATTTTTAGAAATCGCTCACAAAAATGGTATCAAAACAATGCTTGTTTTTTTTGACGATGTATGGCATCCATACCCAAAAATTGGAAAACAACCTGATCCAATTCCACATATTCACAATTCAGGTTGGGTTCAATCTCCTGGAGTTGAAATTTTAACTGATACCAAAAGACACGATGAACTTGAAGGGTATATTAAAGGTGTTGTTGCAAGGTTTAAAAACGACGAAAGAGTTTTGTGCTGGGATTTATATAATGAACCATCACAGCATAATGGGGCGCCAAGAGTTTCAAAAGAAAGGGTTTTTGAAATATACAAAAACATTGGTATTACCCTAACCGAAGAAGATCTACCTCTTTACTATAGAGATAAAATGGAACCAACCGGGATGGAAAAAAGGAAATACACGCTAGCTTTATTAGAGAAAGCATTTGAATGGGTTAGAGAAGTTAATCCTTCACAGCCAATTACTGTTGGAATATTCGATCACAGTATAGCTTGGGATAAATTCGAAGATCTTCTTCCACTTGAGCAGCTCATATTAAAAAACTCTGATTTTATTTCATATCATGGATATGATAATCTAGAAGTTGAAATTAGTAGAATGAACCAGCTTAAAATTTATGGGAGACCCATAGTTTGTACTGAATATGTTGCAAGAGAGAATGATAATATTTTTGAAAATATGCTACCTCTTTTCAAAGAAAACCGAATAGGGGCATACAACTGGGGTTTTGTCTCTGGTAAAACAAATACAATTTATCCTTGGAAGAGTTGGGATTCAACCTACACTGGACCTCCAAAAAAATGGCACCATGATATTTTTTATCCAAACGGAGAGCCATTTTCAAAAGAGGAAGTTGAATTGATTAAAAATTTAACTGAATCTGTAAATGGGGCTGATTAAATAATGAAATATTTTTTAATTATAATATTGGGAATAAGTTTTGTTACAGGACAAATCCCTTTACCAGAACACCCTAGACCCGATTTTAAAAGACCTCAGTGGATTAATTTAAATGGTGTTTGGAGTTTTAAATTCGATTCAAATAATATTGGGATTTCTAATAACTGGTTCAACTCCAAAACTAAATTTGAGAAGCAAATAAATGTTCCTTTTCCGTGGGGTTCTAAACTTTCACAATTAAATGATGAAGCCGATATCGGATGGTATAATAAAAAAATAACTGTACCTGAGAATTGGAAATCGAAAAAAACATATCTAACAATTGGTGCCTCTGACTGGGAAACAAGTATTTGGCTTGATGGTCAATTCATTGGTAGTCACCAAGGTGGATATGTCCCCTTTTCATTTGATTTAACTCCGTTTTTGAAGTACGGAAAACTTCAAAATCTTGTTATAAGAGTAGATGATAACGCTGGAGATCCAAGAAAATTTAAACGTGGGCATGCATTGTATGGTAAACAGGGTTATGGAAACGCAAGAGGTATATGGCAAACTGTTTACCTAGAAGCTAGAGGTAATAATTTTATAGATGCTGTTCATTTCACACCTGATATTGATAATAAAAAAGTAAATATCAAAGCTTATCTCGATAAATACGCTACTAAAGAACTGTCTTTAAATATTAAAATTAAAACTGAAAAAGAATCTATAGAAAGTAATACAACTTTCAAACCTGGCCAAATAAAAAGGAGTTTTGATATAGACATTCCTCAAATGAGATTATGGACGCTCGATGACCCCTATTTATATGAGGTTGAAGTTAAGCTTGATAACGATATTGTAGAATCTTATTTTGGAATGCGTAAAGTTTCTACAATGAATTTACCAGGCACAGAACATCCATATGTGGCTTTAAATAATAAACCAATATACCTGAAATTAGCTTTAGATCAATCATATCATCCAGACGGATACTATACGTTCCCTACTGATAAGTTTATGAAGGAAGAAATTCTCAGGAGTAAATCAATTGGATTAAACGGAATAAGAGTACATGTGAAGCTAGAAGTTCCAAGAAAGTTATATTGGGCAGACAAATTGGGGATTTTAGTAGTTGAAGACCTACCAAACTCATGGGGGGAACCAGATGAATTTATGAGGCAGGAGTCTGAGTATACATTAGAAGAAATGATTAAAAGAGATTACAATCATCCTTCAATTTTTTCTTGGGTTATTTTCAACGAACAGTGGGGGCTAAAAACAAAAAAGGTAGAAGTTAATCATGAAGGTCCTTGGGAAGACGATAGACAAATAATTCTTCCCGAAACATATAACTGGGTTACATCTATGTATTATAAAGCAAAAGCTCTGGACGGATCGAGATTGATTGAAGATAATTCGTTGTGTTGCGGAGGAGTACATACTGCTACAGATTTAAACTCATGGCATGCCTATTTACCTGGATATGATTGGGAGGATTATTTAAAAGATCAGGTAGAAAAAAACTTTAAAGGAGGAAATCATTTATATTACGATGGATTCAAACAAGAAAATCAGCCTTTCTTAAACTCTGAATGTGGAAACGTTTGGGGATATAGTGGAAGCACTGGTGATGTAGATTGGAGCTATGACTATCATAGAATGATGAATAGTTTTAGGAAATTCCCTGAGGTGGCTGGATGGCTATATACTGAACATCATGATGTCATAAATGAATGGAATGGATACTGGAAATATGACAGAAGTAACAAAGAAACAGGATTAAATAATATATTTAAAGGAATGAGCTTAAGTCATTTTCATTCAGATATTTACATTTCTAATGGAGCAGATATAACTAGAACAGTTAAGGGTAATGAAAATATAAAAATTCCAATCTACTTATCTTCAATGACTGATGAAAATTATGGTAATAAACTTTACTTAAATTATGAAATGTTTCACTTAAACTACTTGGGAGTTGAAGAAAAAATCCACAGTCAAGTGATTGAGATTGACTATTTTCCTTGGATGAATCAATCCATATCTCCTATCGAAATAAAAACCTCTAAATATTCTGGACTATCAAAGATTAATTTTACACTGAAAGACAATGAGGGAAAAATTATTCATAGAAACTTTATTCATTTGGTTGTAAAATCACAACATAAAATACCAATGACCTTCGTTTCATCAATGCCTGCTAATGAATACTCTTCATCTAAATGGAGTAAAAAGAAGTGGGAGGTTTTAGATGGTATAAAAGTAAACGGAACCGGAAAAGGTTTTTTTGAAATAAAAATTCCAGTTCCATCAAATTTAAACTTGACTGGCAAGAAAGAAGCTTATTTTATAATTGAGGTTTCGTCTAAGCAGCTTTATGATAAAGACAAAGAAAAAGATTATAATGAATCGGGAATCGATTACATGAGAGGATCAAAAGTTAGTCCTGATAAAAATCCAAATTCTTATCCAATGACAGACCAAATAGCTTTTCCTTCCGAAATTATTATATCAGTTAATGGTAAAAATAAATTAAAAAAAGTTTTAGTTGATGACCCCGCCGATCACAGGGGGATTTTATCTTGGCATAATCAAATAATATCAACACCTAAGATAAAAGATAAGGATTATTGGGAAAGACCAGATGAGGAAAAACCATTTCTAAAAGAGGCAGGCTCTTATGGATATTTGGTAAAAATTCCGCTGTCTAACGAAGAATTAAATGAATCTAAAGAAAATGGATTCATAAAAGTTCTTCTTGAAACAACTGGAGAAGGTGGAATGGCCATTTATGGAAAAGATTTTGGACGTTACCCATTTGACCCTTCTTTAGTAATTATTAAATAAAGAATATAATTGAAATAAAGTTCATTGATCATGAAAAGAAGAAAATTTATCAATCAAGCTACAGTCGCTGGACTATCCCTGAATGGATTAAATATTTTGAGCTCATGTGAAACCGAGACAAAAAAAAATATTCAGACATATATGGGTGGGTTTAAAGCTAAGCCTATACCTCAAATAAAAGCCGCATTTGTTGGTGTGGGAGATAGAGGAAGATCACATGTTAGAAATTTTAAAAGCTTCAAGGGAACTGAAGTTGTTGGAATTTGTGACCTGTATGAAACTCGAGTTAAGGAAACTGTAAATTCTATTAATCAAAAAAGTTCTATTAAAGAATTTTGGGGGAAAGATAATTTGTGGATTGAAATGATTAAGGAAACTAAACCTGATGTAGTTTTTATTTCAACTAATTGGGATAATCATGCTCCAATGGCTATAAAGTCTATGGAGCTAGGCTCCCATGCTTTTGTAGAGGTTCCGCTGGCGAACACAATTGAAGACCTTTGGGGAATTGTTAATACCTCTGAGAAAACACGTAAACATTGTATGATGCTTGAAAACGTAAATTATGGTAGAGATGAGTTAATGTTTTTAAATATATGCAGGAAAGGATTAATTGGAGATTTAATCCACGGAGAAGCTTCTTATATTCATGACTTAAGAGCTCAAATGTTTCAAAAAGATGAAACTTCTTTCGATAGTCACCCTGGAACAGGGTCTTGGAGAACAAGACAGTATGCAAAAAATATCGGAAATCTATATCCAACCCATGGACTTGGTCCGGTGGCTCAATATATGAGCTTGGCTAGAAAGGAAGATAACTTTGATAAGATAGTTTCTTTATCATCACCCTCCAAAGGAAGAGCCTTGATGGCCAAAAAATATTTCAAAAAAGACCATGAATGGAATAATTTGGAATTTAGAAATGGTGACATAAATACTTCTATTATTCAATCAAATTATGGTAAAACCATTATGATTCAATGGGATGAAACAAGTCCTAGGCCATATACTCGACATAATCTTATTCAAGGAACATCGGGAGCTCTTGCTGGTTTTCCAACAAGAGTATTTTTTGACTCTAAAGAGAACAAAAATTCAATAGGTTACTTTCCTTGGATTGAGGGAAAAGATTTATCAGAGATTTATGAAAAATACGATCACCCTCTTTACAAGAAACTAAACGAAAAAACTGCTGACAGTGGTCATGGAGGTATGGACGGTATAATGATGTACAGAGTTATAGAATGCTTACAAAAAGGTGAACCACTTGATCAAAATGTTTACGAGGGGGCATTTTGGAGTGCCGTAACGCCGTTAAGTGCAAAGTCAATAGATAATGGAGGAAATCCTCAAAATTTTCCAGATTTCACAAGAGGAAAATGGAAAGAAACAGAACCTCTTGGAATTGTTTTTTAAAAAATTTAATATGAAAAATAGAATACTCATAGTTTTAATTTGCTTAATTGTATCATGTGCCAAAAAAACACCAGTAATAGATTCGATAGAAAAAATAGAGTTTATACCCTACCCCAATAACATTGAGTCATATGAAAGTGCTCTTAAAATCAACTCTATTTTATCAATTACAAATAAAAGTGAACTAGAAATAACCAATATTATTAAAAAGGAGTGGGAAGATTTAACAAAAAGTAATATTAAAATAATTGAAACAATTAGTAACAAAGGGAATTTAAGTATAGAAATTGATGAAAAGTTTAAATTAGAAAACAACGAGGCCTATCTACTAGATATAGATAAAAAATCCATTTCAATTAAATCAAGTAATAGTGAGGGTGTTTACAGAGGTTGGCAAACGCTAAAACAATTGATTGAACTTAGAAAAAACAAAGAACATCCAAACTTTATTCCAACTGGAAAAATTTTAGATTTTCCTGAATATAACTTTAGAGCAACTATGCTTGATGTTTCTCGGCATTTTTTTAATATTGATCAGTTAAAAAGATTTATTGATTTGGTATCTGACTATAAGATTAATTATTTACATCTTGGATTAACAAATGACCAAGGCTGGAGAATTGAGATTAAATCTAGACCTAAACTCACCCTTATTGGAGGAAAAACACAAGTTGGAGGTGGTAAAGGAGGATACTACTCACAAGAGGATTACAAGGATATAGTAAAATATGCTAGAAATAAATTTATAACCATTATTCCTGAAGTCAATATCCCTGGGCACACAAATGCGGCTTTATCATCCTATGCGAATCTGAATTGTGACAGGAAACTAAAAAAAGCATATACGGGAACTAATGTTGGTTTTAGTACTCTTTGTAACAACAGCTATACTTTTAAATTTATTGATGACGTTATAAAAGAAGTTTCCGCAATTACCCCCGGAGAATATTTTCATATTGGAGGAGATGAATCGCATGTCACAAAACCCGCAGATTACTTAGATTTTATATCAAAAACATCTCAGATTGTAAACAAATATGGTAAGAAAGTTATTGGTTGGGATGATATCGGCGTTGCTGATATTACCCCA
>MDSV01129961.1_pt1 | contig 12470 bp, 13 predicted proteins | sample 810851 | NCBI WGS metagenome assembly MDSV01 (sample SAMN05326640, study PRJNA326480) | marine metagenome | isolation source: seawater | place: Atlantic Ocean: North East | collected 2012
TATTCGTCCATTAAAAGATATTTCAGAAGAATTAGTAATGTTATATGCTAAAAACCAAAATATAAAATAAAATTAAGAATCAAGAATTATTTTTTTAGTTTTTTTACTTAATTTATTGACTATCAAATTAAAAAAATTAGAAGATTTTTTCATCATTAAATTTGGCGGTACATCCACCTGATCGGCAAAATTTTCTATTATTTCTTTATCAGACATAATTCGAGTTTTAGACAAGATTTTATGCCTATTTTGAATTTTAGAATACATTTTGATGACAGACAAGAAAGAATGAATTTTTACAAAAGGGAATCCTTTTGATATTAAAAATATAGATATTCCAAGATCATAAACTAACAGTATTGGAAGAATTTTGACAAAAGTTTTTCTAGAATACAATGTAAGTAAACAAATCCAACGATTTCTTTCCATATAAAAAAATTTTTTATAACTCCATTTTAAAATTGGACTTCCTACATGATGAATAATACATTGTGGTTCATAATAAGATGGAATTCCTAGTAACCAAGCTCTCCAACCATAATCAAGATCATCAAGCATTAAAAAGAAAAGACTGGATTCATCGACATATCCAATTTTTTTAAAAATTGTTGTTAAACCAAATGTACAAGCACCAACAGTAAAAGTAATTTTTTGAAAAGTTGAAAAATTATTTTTATCTTTTTCTCCACGACCTCTTGCAAAACCAGTTCCAAAAACATTGGACATGTCACCACAACTTTCAATTATTTTAGGATCATCTTTTTTTAATAATTTACCTTGATATAGTCCTGAACCATGTTGTTTATGACTAGATAACAATACAGATAACCAGTTTGGAGAGACAACAGTATCTGCATCTAAAAAAACAGTAAAATTCCCGACAACATTATCAAGACCAATATTTCTAGCAGCCATTCCTAAATTTTTATCACTTTGAAAAAGTCGAATCTCATTAAATTGTTCTTTACATAAATTAGAACTATTATCTGTAGAATTATTATCAATCAAAATTACTTCATATTTACAATTAGTTGTTTTAAAAACAGATTTGACACAATCTAAAATATAATCTCCTCCATTGAAATTAATAATTATAATGCTTACCAAATCTTCATTTTTTACAGATTTCTCGTTACTCATATTAAATAATAATTTAATTCTAAGATATCAATCTTGTTTGAAAAATAGAAAATAATAGTGTTAAATCATTATATATTCTTCAACAATAGCTCGTCTATGTTTATAGGAAGAGCGCCTCTGAGAATCAGTTTTGCAGGTGGAGGCACAGATCTTGAAGAATATCACAATAAATTTGATGGTTATGCCATTTCATCTACAATCAACAAATACACATACGTGATGGCTAAACTGAGAAATGATGACAGGTTACAAGGATTTTCACCAGATTTTGCATCACACTTACCTCCAAAAAAACATCATCCAAAATCAGTTCAAGGTCATGAAATTGTTCTTGAAGGACTAAGGGAACTAAAATTTAAAAAAGGAATAGACATGTATTTGGCTACTGATGTTGAACCTAATTCAGGATTAGGTGCATCATCATCATTAACAGCAAATTTTGTAAACGTCATTACTAGCATACAGAAAAAAAAATTGGACAAATACAAAATTGCAATGAATGCATATCATATTGGTCATGATATTTTGAAATGGGGAATAGGAAAACAAGATGAATTTGCAGCGGTATACGGGGGATTTAATTTACTGAAGTTTACAAAAAAGAAAGTCTATGTTTATCCAATTTCAATAAAAAAATCAACACAAAAAGAACTACAAGAAAAATCATTATTATTTCATATTGGAAATAGAAAACACTCAGAAGGGATTTTAAAATCACAAATTGGAGATATAAAAAAATCTAATAAAAAAACAATTGAATCTTTGCATAAAGCAAAAGAATTAGCTTTGGAAATGAGGGATTCATTAAAGATGAATGATCTTACAAAATTTTCACAAATTTTAAGAACAGGATGGGAAGTAAAAAAAAATTATACTCAAGGAATTACTAATCCTAGAATTGAAAATATTAGCAATAAAGCAATTACAAATGGTGCCACATCATTAAAGGTTACAGGTGCAGGTGGAGGAGGCCATTTGTATGTATTTGCAGAACCAAGGCACCATATGAAAATAACTAAAGCATTACAAAAATTAGGTGTACAAAAAGTAAATTTTGAATATGAAAATTCAGGCTCAACTGTTTTTGATTTAAATAATCTAAAAACTACAAAATGATATGAATAAGGAAAAAATTCATGAATATATTGATGAACAAATCAAATCAACTTTATCTTTAAAAGAAAATTATGAAATATTTGTAAAAATTTTCAACGTTTTAAAAAATGCTAGAGATACAGGTAAGCAAGTATTTGTAATGGGTAACGGTGGAAGTGCCTCAACAGCATCACATTTTGTAGCAGATTTATTGAAAACTAGTATTACTCAAGAAAATAAACGGTTTAAAGCTATTTCTCTTTCAGATAACATTCCAGTTTTATTGGCATGGTCAAATGATGAATCGTACGATAATATTTTTTCCAATCAATTAGAAAATTTTCTTGAGAAAGATGACGTTGTAATAGGAATTAGTGGAAGTGGTAATTCAAAAAATGTATTAAATGCAATTCAATTAGCAAATAAAAAACATGCAACTACTATAGGACTGAATGGAAAAGGTGGTGGTAAATTATCAGAAATAGTGAAAATTAATTTAACTGTAAAAAGTGAAGATATGCTTACAATTGAAACAATTCATCTTTTAATTTGTCATTTACTTACTACCATGATCAGATCGGATGGTACTCCAAAATTCAATTATTAATTTTATGACTAAAGCAATTTTTTTAGATCGTGATGGGGTAATCAATCAAGAAAGAAAAGATTATGTTAAAAATATTGAAGAATTTGTAATTTTTGAAAATATACACAATGCAATAACTCTCATTAAAAATCATAATTTTTTAGTTATTTTAATTACAAATCAATCTGCTGTAAATAGAAAATTACTCACAATTGAAAATTTAGATAAAATTCATGAAAAATTACAAAATTATTTAAAAATGCATAACACTTCATTTGATGGAGTATATTTCTGTCCACATATGCCAAACGAAAATTGTAATTGTAGAAAACCAAAACCAGGATTGATCATCAAAGCTAAAAATGATTTTAAAATTGATCTTTCTCATAGTTTTATGATCGGAGATTCTCAAACTGATGTACAAGCAGCAGAAAATGCAGGATGTAAAGGGATTTTATTAAAACAAAATCAAACTTTGTTGGAATTAGTTGTTGATTTATTTGAAAGTGAAAAAATATGATCTATTCCTGAATCAATTTCATTAAATTTAATACCACTTTTATCTTCAAGTTGACTAGAATCCAAACATCCATTTTTTGGTCTTGGTGCAATTTGTGAAATATCAGATGATTTTGTAGGTACGACTAGATTTTTATCCAAACCGAATGAGATAGCTAATTTTTGAGCAAATTCGAATCTATTTAAGCAAGATTTTCCTGAAGCATGAAAAAGTCCGGAAAGATCTTTTTCAATAATTGAAAATACAGATTTTACTAAATCATCTACTAAGGTTGGTGTGTTATATTGATCAACAAAAGCAGTAACTGGTTTTTTATTTTTTAAAGTATCTAAAACCCAATTAGTAAAGCGTGAACGAATATGCCATCCATATATCACAGTAGTTCTTAAAATTACATTATGGGTGTTTTGTAAAATGATTTTTTCTGCTTCAAGTTTTGTTTTTCCATAATAACTTAATGGATTAGGTGTATCTAATTCATTATAAGGTATCGAATTATTTCCATTAAATACTGCATCTGTAGAAAAATAAATTAATTTTGAATTAACAGAAGAACATATTTCAGAAATATCTTTAGTAATTTTTACATGCAATAAATCAGTTAATTCATGATTTGATTCACAGAAATCAACATTTGGGAATGCAACAGTATGAATTACTGCAGATGGTTTAATTTTTTCAATATAATCTAAAATGTGTTTTTTATCATCAAGTAAATTTAGTTTAATTGAAGATACTTTTGAATTAGTAATAAGAGTATTATTTTCTGTAGCAAAAATTTCATAATTATCTTTTGCGTAATCAATAATTGTGCTTCCAACAAGACTTGCACCGCCAATGATCAGTAGTTTTTTGGGCATAACCTATTACAATTTATTCCATTTATCCCAATCATAATCATCATAAGTTACATTATGTTCATCACGATTGTCTGGTTTCCATGAAGGATTAACTACAGATAAAATTATGCTTGGTTCATTTGAAAGATTAATGTGTGCAGAAGAATAATTTTTTGGGATTTCCACTAGTACAGGATTTTCTTCACTGGATTCAATTTCAAGGTATTTACCTGATTTTTCTTTAATTATAAAAACAACCTTACCTTTGATACATACGTAGTAACTATGTCTAATGATATGTAGGTGTGGACCTTTTCGCTCTCCAGGATTAATTGATGTAACATATACCATTTCAGGCTGAACTGAGATAGTTTTATCCCAATTTCTCCAAACAGGGATTAGTGAACCATTAACATGCCCGTCATGAATATCTTTAGTTGAATGTTTTTCTAAAGTATGCCATTTGATTTCATTTGTAGACAAATTATTCTAATGTAATAAAGAGAATATTTAAAGTATTTAAAAAATGAATCTAACATATTAACAATATCGAGAATATATTTATCAAATATAAAATGAAATTAGATATGAAAGACAACAAAAAATCAATAATAATTTTTGGCGGAGGATTGTCAGGGCTTGTTGCCGCCAATATTTGTTCACATTTAGGAATTGATTCAATATTGGTAGAAAGTTCTAATTCATTAGGTGGAGGAAACAAATCAATAAAAGACAATGAAGGAAATATTTTTGATTGTGGATACCATGCTTTAGATTACAACAGATCATTGATCACAACAAAATTTTTTAAGAAAATATTACAAAATAACTATCTAAAATTCAAACTTAAACGTGGAATTATTATCGAAGATCATTTAATCCAATATAATGAAAAGATCGATAAGTGGCCAAAAGAACTAAAAGTTTTATTTTTAAAAAAATTACAAAATGATACAATTGAAGGGGAATTAAATAGAGAGAAAATTTCAAGGGTTTTTGGAAAGAAATTTACGGATTTATCTTTTGAAAATATTTTGAGATCATATCCTTCAATAGAATGGTCATTAAAAAATGGAGGTAAGGAAGAGGATTTCTTTGGATTAGTATATCCATGGTTTTTTCCAAAAATAAAAAAAATTAATCAAAGAAAATCAGAATGGGAAATATTTCATGATAAAATGAGAGTGAATTCTGATCATTTTGTATTATATCCAAAAAATGGAGGATTTGGAAAATTCATTGAATCAATATACAAAGATATTGATAAAAAATATTGTAAAATAATAAAAAATGTAGATAAAATTGAATATAAAATTGAATCAAAAACTAAAAAATTCTCTAGTGTAAAAATTAATGGGGACACATATGTTGCAGATACATATTTTTGGTGTAATTCACCCATTTCCTTATGTAAAATACTAGGGATCAAAGTTAAAGAAGCAAAAATTGGAGTACCGCAACAAATTGTTTTTGGAAATTTTATTTTGAAAGATGAAATAAAAAATAAATTTCACGAGATTTTAGTTGGAAGTAAAAAACATATGATCAATAGAATTTCATTTCCTGGAAAAATAGCAAATACAAATAATAAACTAATTCAAGTAGAATATTCTTTTCCAATGAATACTTCAAATTATAATAAAAAAATACTAAAAGAATCATGGATTAATAGTTTAATTAAATTAAAAATTATTACTAAAAAAAATCAGATAAAAAAATTCACATTCATTGAAGAAACAAGAGGTTTTGTGACCAAACATAATTGGAATGAACTTAGTAATACATACAAAATAAAAATAAATGAAAAAAAAGGAGATAACATAATAATTCCATCATTTAATTTAGGGCCAGAAAACATCAATCGCGTAGTTCCAGAAGTAATATTAAATACAGTGAAGACAATTATTCGAACAAATGAGGAATAAATTTGAAAAAATCTAAACAAGATGAATGCTATTTGAATAGTGAAGGCGATGATTTTTTTCAAAGAAATTTTGCAAATAAAGAGATACCAGATCTTCGATTAAATAAAAAAATAATTTATAATGAAATAAAGGAATCAGAAATTTCATATAAAAAAGTTTTAGAATTTGGAGGAAATTATGGGGATTTATTATACAATATGAAGAAAAATAATGATGCGGAAGAATGCTTTAATGTAGAAGCATCAAAAGATGCAATTGAATTTGGAAAAGCAAATTTTAAAGATCAAATAAATTTTATTCATGGAACAATTGCAAATAATCACATCATAGATGATAAAAAATTTGAAAATTATTTTGATTTAATAATAATTGATGATGTTTTTGACTGGGTTTCAAGAGAAACAATCTTTCAGTCAATTACAAACATAGATAATTTATTAAAAGAAGGAGGGTATATTTTCATAAGAGATTTTTATCCAGATAAAAATACAAAAAATCAGAATCATCATGTAAAAGATGGTTCAGTATACAACTTTAAAGTAAAAAACTCTCATGCAGAAATTTTTTTGACATCTGGAATGTATGAAATAGAATGGCAGAAAATATTTTTTGATAAAATTGGAATTTCAACTAGTTACAAATCTGATAATATATTTAATTATAGATGGATAGATGTAATTCTTAAAAAATCATATTCAGAGTTTTTTTCAGAAAGTAAGCAAATAAAAAGATAAGATAAATACATCATCCTTAAAGTCAAGCATAATGTCAAAAAAATATCAGTATTTTGAGAGAGATAAAGACAAAGAATTTAATATTTCTGAAATGAAAAAATATGTTAATACAAAACAAGAAATTGATAAGGTCTTAGAAAAAATTATTACACCGATAATTCAAAACAAAAAACTAAAAATTTTAGATGCATGTTGTGGAATTGGACACATTACAAATTTATTAAGTGAAGTTAATAGTGAATCAAAATTTTTAGGAATTGATCAAACTGAATATCTAATAAAAAGTGCAAAGAAACTATTCAAAGATAAAAAAAATTTAATGTTTGAAGTGGGAGATATTTATGACATTAAACAAAAATATAAAAAAGAATTTGATGTATCAGTAAGCTGGAAAACAATTTCATGGTTACCACACTATGAACAAATGTTAAAAGATTTAATTGATATGACAAAAAATCATATTTTTTTAAGTTCATTATTTTATGATGGAGATATAGATTTTGAAATTAAGGTAAGAGAATTTAAAAAAGAATCAGGGGAAAATAATTTTAATAAATATTATAACGTATACAGTTTACCACAATTCAAGAAATTTATCTATAGTTTAGGAATAAAAAATGTTAAAGTTTATGATTTTGACATAGGAATTGATCTTGAAAAACCTCCAATTGATGTAATGGGAACATATACAGAAAAACTCGATAGTGGGAAAAGAATACAAATTAGTGGAGCAGTAGTTATGTCTTGGAAAATAATCAGAATAGATATTTAGAATCATATCCACATAGAGGAATTATTATATCATCAAAGATGAAATATAAAGTGAAGTGAGAAATTCTACTAAATATCTTAAAGAAGCAAAAAAAATTATTCCTGCACTTTCCCAAACTTTCAGTAAAGCACCCTATAGTTATGTAGAAGGGATTTATCCAGCTTATCTGTCCCATGGAAAAGGTAGTCATGTATTTGATGTGGATAACAATGAATACATCGATTATGTGTTAGGATTAGGACCTATTACCTTAGGATATAATTACTCACCAGTAAACAAAGCAGTAAAAAAACAACTTTCTAAAGGCATATCATTTTCAATCCCTCATTCCATTGAAGTTGAAGCTTCAAAGAAAATTAGTTCAATAATTCCAGATGCAGAAATGGTTCGTTTTGCCAAAACTGGTTCTGATGCGGGAACCGCAGCAGTAAGAGCTGCCAGAGCAATTACTAAACGAAACAACATAGCATATTGGGGAGGTGGAGGAGTTTGGCATGATTGGTTTACAATAATTACAAGTAGAAATGAAGGCATTCCAAAAAATTTAGGGAAAATGATTAAAAAATTTGAATATAACAATATAGAATCATTGAAAATTCTTTTTGATAAATGGAAAGGAGAAGTGGCAGCAGTGTATATGGAACCAATGATTACAGAATTTCCTAAGAAAAATTTCTTAATTGATGTAAAAAAAATAACCAAAAAATACGGAGCAATATTAATTTTTGATGAAGTTATTACAGGATTTAGATTTGCAAAAGGTGGAGCACAGGAATTATTAAAAATTAATGCAGACATATCAGTATTTGGAAAAGGAATAGCAAATGGAATGCCACTTGCAGCAATTACAGGAAAAAGAAAATACATGGAAAAATTTAATGATATTTTTTATTCTACTACCTATGGCGGAGAAACATTATCGCTAGCAGCCTCAATAGCAGTAATTGATGAAATTAAAACAAAACCAGTAATCAAACATTGTTGGGAATTAGGTAAAAAGCTAATTTCTGAATTTAATGAATTGTCAAATCAAATTGGAGTAAAAATAAGGATGGAAGGTATTCCTGTGAGATCTAAAATTGTGTGTAGAGATGATGATGATAACCCCTCAATATTGATTAAAAGTTTATTTTATCAAGAGATGGTAAAAAGAGGAGTTCTTCTTGGACCAGGATATGTATTCATATCATATTCTCATTCACAAAAAGATATAAAAAAAACATTAGAAGCTGCAGAAAAAAGTTTTAAAATTGTAAAAAAAGCAGTTAACACTAAAACTGTTAAAAAATCATTAAAGGGAAAGCCAATGAAAAGTGTAATGAAATTTTAAAAAGACATGAAACAAAAAAATAAAAAATTAAGAGGTTTGGTAATAGGATGCGGTTCAATTGGAGAACGTCATATACATAATCTTAAAAAAATTGGTATCAAAGAATTAGGAATTTTTGATATAAATGAAAAACGATTAACAGAACTTAGAAACAAATATCGAGTAAATAGTTTTTTAGATATAGAATCTGCTTTAGAATATAAACCAGATTTTTCAATAATTTGTACATATCCTGAATCACATCATAAATTTGCAAAAAAATGCATCAATGCTAAATCACATGTATTTATTGAAAAACCAATATCAGGAAAATTAAATGAAATTGAAAAGGTTTTGAATAATGCAAAATCAAAAAAATTAAAAGTTGCAGTAGGCTATAATTTAAGATTTGATAAAGGTTTGAGATCATTAAAGAAAAAAATTTCAGATAACGAAATTGGAAACACATTATTTATTTCAGCATATTTTGGGCACCATATCAAATTTTGGGGTAATGGAAAAAAAACAAATGATCATTATATTTTACACAAAGGTAATGGTATTATTTTAGATGATTCACATGAATATGATTACATTAGATGGTTAGTTAATGAAAAAGTAGTTTCCGTGTTTTGTCAAACAAAAAAATTAGAAAATATAAAAACAGAAACAGAAAGTTTAGCCTCAATTTTTTTAAAATTTAAAAATGGAGTCATAGCAAATGTGAATATAGATTATGTTAGACCAAGATATGAGAGAGGATGTAACGTAATAGGGGATCAAGGTAAATTAGAATGGAAGTATGAAATGTTAAAACCCACAAAAATAAAATATGGACAAAAAGTGGAAAGTAAATTAAAAAAAGAAATGATTTTCAATCAATCAAATAAATCATTTAATGAAAAAGTTTTAGTAAATAATATGTATATTGAAGAAATGAAAGATTTTCTAGATTCTTTACAAAATAGCAAACAACCAGAAACTAATGGAAAAGATGGATTAGAAACACTGAAAATTGGATTAGCTGCTTTAAAATCAGCTAAAAACGGCAAAGTGATTAAGATTTAGATTTTTTATCATTTTTTATAGAGTTATCATATCCTTCATTCGTCGGAATTCCAGAATTCATTTTAGATATTTCAGGTTTTTTTTCTAATAATTTAAGAACATCTGTTGTAGGAAAAAAATTGTTAGGTTCAAATTCTTGATAAATTTTTTGTAACATCTCATAGTCAGATGCTTCATCCAAACACCATCTAAGATGTGAAAGATTTTCAACATTAGTATAACTAAAAAGTTTGAACAATTTTGGATTTTTTATAATATATGGAGTAACATGTTCACGCTCAGAAATCCAAGTTGCTTCAAAAAAAGCTTTTTCTAAAGTAGAAAATGTAAAAATTTCAACATCTAAACCATCAGGATAAGTTCTTTCAATAGTGTTGGACACATAATCAAAATTATTTTCAAGAAAAAATTTTAACATTTTATCAATCAAGATTGGATCTACAAGAGGACAATCCCCAGTAATTCTAATTACTATTCCAGCATCATTTTCTTTTGCTGCAGTATAAAACCTATCAAGAACATCAAATTCGTTTCCTTTAAAACTAGTTATCTGATTATCATTTGCAATATCTAAAAGTATTTGATCATCATGATTAATAGTCGTAGCCAGAATTATTTGTTCGATGAGGTTTGATTGCTTTATTCTATCTATTATATGAACGATAATGTGAGTGTTAGAAAGTTTTAAAAGAATTTTATTTGGTAGCCTACTAGAATTAGTTCTAGCCTGAATTATGCAAGTAATTTTTTTAGCTTTATTCATAATTAAATAAAAATAAGAAGTACATTGAATTAAAATCTTTGATGTTAAAACAAATACAATTAAAGAAAAACACCGAATTAATAGTATTTTCATGTAAGTTTTTTAAATGGAAAAAAGAAGGAAAGTCCAATTGAAATACATTGAAAATCGTGGTAAATCGAGACTGAATATAAAATGAATAGAGTAATGATATTCAAACTAATTGCCAAATATATTGCAAAATTAGGTTTGGGAAAATCTCAAAAAGTAGTAAATTTGTATGAGGAAATACTTTCAAAAATGGGTAATGGAATTCGTTCAGATTTTATTATTATGGATGGCCAAAAATTATTTCTAGATAAGGAAGATTCACTCATGCTATCCATAAAAAATAATGACCATGAATTAACTGAAATAAAATTTTTAAAACAAATAATTAAGAATGGAGACACGGTATTAGACTTAGGAGCAAATATTGGAGTTTACACTCTAATTTTTGCAAAATTAGTTGGAAAATCAGGACATGTGTTTGCATTTGAACCAGATCCAACAAATTTTGAAATACTTTCAAAAAATGTTAAAGAAAATAAACATGAAAATGTGACATTAGTTCAAAAAGCTGTTTCAGAAAAAAATGACAAAATTAAATTATTTGTTTCAAAGAGAAATCATGCGAGTCATAGAATTTTTGATTCAGAAGAAAAAAGAAATAGTATAGAAGTAGATGTAATAACATTAGATACATATTTTAAAAAAATTAAAAACCCAATTAATTTTATTAAAATGGATGTAGAAGGTGTTGAAGGAGCCACATTATTAGGAGCATCAAACATAATTAAAAATTCAAAAGATCTTGTAATTATGATGGAATATTTCCCAAAATGGATTAGAAAATATGGAATGAATCCAGAAGAAATTTTGGATTCATTAATAGAAAAAAAATTTAAATTATTTAACATAAATCAAAAAGAGAAAAAAATCTTTCCAATAAATTTAAAAAATTTTGTTAAAGAATATAATGAACAAAAAAAGAATTATACAAATGTATTATGCGTAAAAGGAAAGGAGTACGCAATCAAAAATTAATACAAATATTTTATTTAGGTTAAAGAAAGAATATTTTGATTATCATCTATTATAGAATTAAATATATTTTGATTTGAAGAAATTTTTGAATTATTAAAAATTAGGGAGTTTTTTATTTCCACATTATCGCCTATATTAACTCCATCTCCAATTGAAACAGATGGTCCTAATTCTACATTTTTTCCAATAGTACATTGGTTGCCAATATAAACAGGATAATGAATATTTGAAGAATTTTGAGTAGTTGAATGTTGCAAATTAAGAATAAATGTATTTAATTCCAATAATCCTGAAATTGTTCCTGCATCAATATATCCATCACAAGTGAAATTACCAATTTTTATATTATTTTCTAAAACAAGATTCATTGCATCAGTAATTTCAAATTCCCCACGTTGAGAGGGGGATAAATATTCAATCATTTTAAAAATATAATTATTTTTAAAAAAAGCAATTCCAGCCCAAGCAAGATTAGATTTAGAACTAAGAGTTTTTTCAGAAATTTTTGAAACATATTCATTTTCTACTTCAATGTTACCAACATTTCCAATTTCAGATGAATTGATTTGTGAAGACAAAAGATTTATCTCAAAATTAGAATTTATCATATTTTGAATATAATTTCTTAAATTTTTTGGAATTATTGTATCAGCA
>MDSV01202840.1_pt1 | contig 12470 bp, 16 predicted proteins | sample 810851 | NCBI WGS metagenome assembly MDSV01 (sample SAMN05326640, study PRJNA326480) | marine metagenome | isolation source: seawater | place: Atlantic Ocean: North East | collected 2012
AAGAGAGACTCGAACTCTCACAGCATTGCTACCATTGGATTTTGAGTCCAACGCGTCTACCAGTTCCGCCATTCGCCCTTTTTCTTTGTTATTAATTTTTATATCTTATCTCTATTTTTGCTAAAATAAAGTGCGATTGTATAAATGTTTTGATTATTAAAATATTTTTAAATCTAAATCTTGAGTATATTTTAAATTATATTTTAGTGCTAGTTCTGCTTTAGATAATTCAATTCCCATATCACCAGCATGTTGCAAACTAGAAATATAGTTTTCCCTTATTAAAGTATTAATAATCTCTATTGCAGTCTTGCCAGTTACTTCTGATACCATCTTATTTGTTGATTTTTTTCCTTTTTTTGTCAATTTACAATATCCAACCCTTATCAAACTTTTCTTTTTATCAACGGCTATTATGAAATAGCCTTTAGGATCCATTACCCAGTCCTTAATTTTATGATATTTAGCTTTTATTCTTTTTTTTATCTTTTTATCAATTTTAAACCACCTGCCTTGTAAAGTTCCAGTGTCTGAGTCAAAACTCATTTAAGTTGATACTTTGATTAAATTCTTTTTACTAATAAAACTGAGGATTAACTTTAGTAAGATTAGGTAAAATAAAGTTGAAATTAAAGTATTGTGAAAAAATGGAATAGCTAAAATATATGATTCCATTAAACCAGATAAGTTTTTTTCATACATTGGAATTGTAATCCATGCACCAAAATTTGTTATTAGATAGAATAGTATTGAACCTATCAGCCCATTAACTAAAGTTACTTTATAAGTTAACTTTCTAATATTAATGCCTAGTAAAACAACTAACGCTAAAGAAATATATGTAAAAAACATTGTGTTGTGAAAACCTAAATATAAATCTCCTACAAACATTGAGAAAATAAGTATAAAAAATCCTAAAAAAAAATTTTTAAAATAAAAACCTGAAAATATACCTGTGGCAATTATTGGAGTAAAATTCCATGGGTGAGGAATTAAACGTGAAAAAGATAATACTAAAATCAAACAGATAGGAAAGATATAGTAATTAAGGTTTTTATTATTTTTTGTTACTTTCATATTTATATAGTTTTAATATTTATGGATTAAAATCTAACAATTTTTTTAATACTCCAGCTTTTTGCCACTTTTTCAATAATTTTGCAACCGACAAAACTGTACGTGGAACATATTCTCTGAAAACCTTTTTATAACTAATTCCTAATACAATTCCTTCTTTTTTTGAAATTTTTAAAAGATTCTTTTCACAAAGATTATTTACTTTTCTCCTTACCGTTTCCTTGGGTAACCCTGTCACTAAACAGATGCTAGAAATAGTCAATTTATTTTTTATTTCTGTGTCAGAAAAATCATTCAAGGCTTCCACTGCATGACTATGCCTAGATATTAATTTTTCCCACTCTGTTTCAAGTTCAGAATAACTTCCAATGTCTCGATTTTTTTTATTTATATTATAAAGAGTATGACTTACAACTGTTTGAACAATTATAAATGAATAAATATCAATTTTTAACTCAGCCCTAACTCTCGCGTAATAATCAATAATAAACATAGTAAATTGGTACATGCCGTCCGCAAAAGGTTTTGATAAAAGTAATTTATCTACTTGATTTAGATCTTTTTCACTTCTGGTTGAAATTTTTTTTATTTCGTCTCTTAGTCTATTTAATTCGCTCTGCATATTTAGACCCAATTTGGTTTTTTAAACTAAAAAAACATATTTTTTCATTAACGTCAACCCATTTTAGGTCTGTAAAAACTGATAAAAAATTAAAACGTGTTACAATTTATTCATGAATTCGTTCAAGATTAAAGAATGCCCATGTTGTTTGGGACTAAATATTATAAGGGTCAATGGCAAAGCCCATGAAAATAACTTTCAAAGATTGAAAGGTTTCATTTTAAAAAAAATTTTTAACTGTAGAAAATGTAAAGCTGAATTGGGACTTTTTGAAGACAACGATAATAATAATCAATTATTTTGGATGGAACTTCTTAAATGTGAAGATGTGCATTACAAAAACTTAAATGATTTACAAAATTCGAAGCTTAAGTGCAAAGGTAATAATAAAAAATATAATGCAATTCTCAAAGAAATTACGACAGTTCAAAATGAACTTCGTCAAGAAAAAGCAAAGTTAAAAGTTAAGTATAAAATGCAAAATCTGGGAATGTTTATTTAAGAACTTTTCCTAATTATATATACAAATATTACTGAAGTTAGCATCATTATTAAGGCGTAAGCAGCTGTTGGAACTAAATAAACCATTTCATCAAAAAGCTGGGTGGCAACAACAACAGCTAGAGTTCCGTTCTGAAGACCACACTCAAGAGAGATAGCTCTTCTTTGGGCGGCGCCAGTTATAAAAAGTTTAGCAACATAATAACCAACAATCATCATTATAACATTAAGAGTAAGTGCTATTGATCCCGCTCTTGCTATGAAACTAACTATATTATCCCATTCTTCAATATAAATCGCAATAAATACTATAATAAACAAACCTATTGAAATTCTTTGAATTATTAATGATTTATTAATCACAAAACTTGATGCCAATTTTCTAACAATCATCCCTAATATTATTGGTACAGTAACAATAAGAAACATTTTTAATGAAATGCTAATCATAGAAAGATTTTCTTCTAAAATATTATAATTTAATAGTTCTGCTGATTTAAAAACAATAAATGGTACTGAGAGAACACTAATTAAACTTATAATTGCAGTAAGTGAAATAGAAAGAGCAACATCTCCATCTGCGAACTTAGTGAGTATATTCGATGTTACTCCACCAGGGGCAGCTGCAATAATCATTACCCCAACAGCTAATTCTAGTGGAGTATTAAATATTTTAATTAAAGCAAAAGCTATAGAGGGGAGTAAAATCATTTGGCAAATCAAACCAACAAAAAAATCTTTAGGATATTTAGTTACTCTAGCAAAATCTTGTATTGTTAAACCGAAACCAAGGCCTAACATGATTAATGCTAAACAAATTGGGGCAATTTTTGTAACTATTTCCATATTCAAAAATTAGTATATAAGATGTTAGACAAAAATGATGCTAAAAAAAATGTATGATAAATGCGTTGAATGGGCAGGCCATAAATTTGCAAATCCTATTTTGGCATTTATAGCTTTCTTAGAAAGCTTTATTTTTCCCATTCCAACCGATGCAATGCTTATTCCGATGGTGATTGCAAAAAGAAATGAATTTTTTAAAATTTCATTAATTGCAATAATATTTTCTGTCTTGGGTGCTATAATTGGTTATTTAATTGGTTACATTTTTTTCAATGAAATAGGAATTAAAATTTTTGAAGTTTTTGGTGCCGAAAACGCAAATATATTTAAGGAAAAATTAGCTAGCGAAACAGGACTTCTATCTGGAATCATAATACTATTTATTGCCGGTTTCACCCCCTTGCCATTTAAAATAATTACAATATCCAGTGGTTTTGTTCATTTTAACATTTTCATTTTTATAATTACGTGTCTATTTGGAAGGGGCTTGAGATTTTTATTAGTAGGATATTTAGCTTATAAATATGGGGCTGCTATAGGTCCCTTTCTAGAAAAAAAAGTAGGGCAATGGACGGTAACCATAAGCGCAATTACTATTGTGATAATTATGGGAATTTATTTTATATTTAATTAAATAATGTTTAAAAAATCAAATAATATAGTTTTATTTTTTCTTCTTATTGTTATTTCGGCATCATTAATTGCTGCATTTATTATCCAATATGGATTAGGTCACCAGCCTTGTAAACTTTGCATTTATCAGAGAATTCCTTACATACTTTCTATCTTTTTAATAATTGAATTAATATTTTTTAAAAAAAATGAAAAAATTACTCTGTTATTACTATCATTAATTTTTATTATTAGTGCCATTTTAGCTTTTTATCATTTTGGTATAGAGCAAGGTTTTTTTACTGAATCATTTTTGTGTGAAAGTACAAGTTTTTCTAAAAACTTAACTAAAGATGAGCTTTTAGAACAGTTAAAACAAAATACTATAAGTTGTAAAGATGTTGCTTTTAAAGTTTTAGGACTTTCACTCGCTTCAGTAAATTTAATTTTTTCTGCTTTCTTAAGTATTATATTTTTAAAATTATTTTTAAATTACAAGAAATTTTAATCTTACTAAGGTAACAATTCAACATCCCAATATAAATAATCCATCCAACTTTCGTGTAAAAAATTAGGAGGAAAATTTCTTCCATTTTGATGTAAATCATCAACTGTCGGCATAAAAGGTTTTCTATTTAGTCTCATATCAGGTACTGGAAATAGCCTTCCTCCTTTTTGAACATTACAAGTTGAGCAAGCTGTAACAACATTTTCCCAATTTGTAACTCCACCTCTTGACTTAGGTAATAAATGATCGAATGTTAGATCATTCTTATCTCCACAGTACTGACAAGTAAATTTATCTCTTAAAAAAACATTAAATCTTGTGAAACTTGGATTTTCAGATGGTTTAATAAAATTCTTTAAAGCTATAACGCTTGGTAAATTCATTTCATATGATGGGCTTCTAATTTTTCTTTTATAATTAGAAACAATGCTAACTCTCTGAAGAAAAACAGATTTAACTGCATCCTGCCAACACCAAAGCGAAAGTGGGTAATAACTTAACGGTCTATAGTCAGCATTCAAAACTAAAGCTGGGCACTTTTCTAGAGGTACTTTTTCAGAGGCTCCAATAATCATAATAATATGTTAATGGATTAAATTAATTTTTGCAAGAAATAGTTTATTTAATATATTAATATTATAAAAGATTTTTTTTTAAAAATTCCAATCCTAAACTGACTCCTTCAATTGGAATACTATGTTCACAATTTTTAAACATTTTAATTTTAGCATTTATATTTTCTTTTTTTAAATATTCTTTTGACTCCAATAAATGTACTGGGGAAACTATTGTATCATTTTCACCATGCATTAAAAATACTTTAGGTCTTGAATTTATATTATCCGATAAATTTTTTTTATTAATTATTTTTCCTGAATAACCAATCAAGCACTTTATTTCTTTTTTTTTCTTTAGTGCAACTTGAATACCTATCATGCATCCCTGGCTAAAACCCACTAATCCTAAATTATTTGATTGTAATTGGTAATTTTCTAATACTTGATCTAAAAATAAGCTCAATTTTTCTTCAGCAATTAAAGATTTTTGAAGAATTATATCTTCCTTTTCTGAGTCTAGATCAAACCACTGGTAGCCTTGAGGATTAATTGAACAAACTTCTGGACCATCTGGACATAAAAAAATAGCTTCGGGTAAAAATCTTTGCCAATTTGCTGCAAGCATACTTATATCTTTTCCATCACCTCCATATCCATGACACAATACAATAGCTTGTTTAGGTTTGTTTCCAGATATCGGTTTTATAATAGCAGCATTTAGAATGTAATTAGTCATATTTTGACAACCACTTTACAAACTTTTTGTTTTGAAAGTTAACCTCTCCAATAATTCTAGCAAACTCTTCGCCCTTTTTATTAATTAATATTGATGTTGGAATGCCGCGCAATTTAAATTTTTTTACAAAATTAAAATCAGGATCAAAAAAAATTTCTAATTTTTCAATATTAATATCATTAAAAAAATTTTTTGCTTTTAATATATTTTGTTTTTCCATGTTTATTGCAAAAATTTCTAAATTTTTAAAACTATTATTCTTATAAAGTCTATCTAGGGAGGGCATTTCCTTCTTACAAGGAGCGCACCATGTTGCCCAAAAATTGAGAATTATAAGCTTTCCTCGATGATCTTTTAGATCTATTTTGTTTCCCAAAAAATCTTCAAATATAATGGAAGAAATTTGCTCAGGGTTTTCATTTATTGCTATATTATTGAGTGGAACATCTTCATTTGTTTGTGATATTGATGAAAAAATACTAAAACAAAAGATAATGATTAAAAATTTTATATTTTTACAATTTATGAACATTAAAAATAACCTAGCATATGAAAAGTAAAAATAAAACTGTTTGGAGCTCTAGATTCAACAATGCCACATCTAAGGTATTTGAAAAAATAGGTGCATCAATAGATGTAGATAAAAGATTATTTGAGGAAGACATATTGGGTTCTGTTGTCCATACCAAAATGTTAATTAAACAAAAAATAATTAATAAAAAAGTTGGTACAAAAATTATTAAAGGTTTAAAAAGAATTGAAAAAGAAATAAAAAATAATAAATTTAATTTTAATAAAAAATATGAGGATATTCACTTAAATATTGAAAAAAGACTTTTTGAAATTATAGGTGAGAATGCAGGATATTTACATATAGCCAGATCAAGAAATGATCAGGTGATTACTGATTTTAAACTATGGATTAAAAAAGCTTCTGATGAAATTATAAAAAATATAAATATTTTAATTAATAATTTTTTAAAAAAGTCACAATCTAATATCAACACGGTTATGCCTGGCTTTACACATCTAAAAAATGCTCAACCAATTTCATTTGCTCATTACTTGTTAGCCTACGTAGAGATGTTTCAAAGAGATAAAAAAAGATTTTATAATAATATGGTTAATATTGACGAATGTCCTCTTGGAGTGGGAGCTTTGGCTGGGACATCCTATAAAATAGATAGAAATTTTACTTCAAAACAATTAGGGTTTAAAAAACCTACCAACAATTCAATTGATACTGTCTCCGATCGAGATTTTGCTATTGATTTTTTGTCAGCTTCTTCAATTTGTGCAATGCATATTTCAAGATTTGCAGAGGAATTGATAGTTTGGAATTCAGATATCTTTAGACTCATTAAACTTCATGACAAAATGTTAACAGGTTCATCAATTATGCCTCAAAAAAAGAATCCTGATCCAGCTGAATTAATTAGAGGTAGAGCTGGAAAAAATTTTGGTCTGCTGCAATCAATGTTAACTACAATGAAAGGTTTGCCTCTTTCCTATTACAAAGATATGCAAGAAGATAAAACTATTGTTTTTGATGCCTATGACACAATTTTAGAATCAATTATTATTACTAATGAATTAGTTAAAAACTTGAAAGCGAATAAAGAAAGAATGCTTGATCTTGCAAATGAAGGGTATACTACAGCAACAGATTTTGCTGATTACCTTGTGCAAAATAATAATTTATCATTCAGAGAAGCATATAAAATCTCAGCTAGGCTTGTAAATTATGCTGAAAAGAAAAAGAAGAGATTAAATGAACTTCATTTTGATGAAATAAAAAAAATAAAAAAAAATTTAAATAAAAATGTAATGAAAATATTTAATGTTAAAAATTCTGTAAATTTGAAAACTTCATATGGAGGTACTGCTACAAAAAATATAAAAAAAATGATATCTAAACTTAAAAAGGAATTAAAATAATGCGAATATTTATAATAATTACTACTTGTTTGATTTGTGTTTCATGTGGAGTAAAAGATGATCCTAAATATCAATCACAAAATAGTAATAATAAAGTAAAAATAGTTTAAAAATGAATTTTATTAGACTTAGAAAAAACAACCTTTGTGTTGATAATGTATCAGTTTCTTCAGTTGTAAAAAGAAATAAAACCCCTTTTTATTTATATTCATTGTCACAATTAAAAAATAATTTTTATACCTTTTCTAATACATTTAAGAAAGCAAAGCCGCTTGTATGCTTTTCTGTCAAATCTAATTCTAATATAACTTTGTTAAAAGAATTAAAAAAAATAGGTTCTGGAGCAGATGTTGTTTCTATTGGTGAATTGCTTAAAACTATTAAAGCCGGAATTAATCCTAAAAAAATAGTTTTTTCCGGTGTTGGTAAAACTGAAGATGAAATTAAAATCGCAATCAATAAAAGAGTCCTTTTAATTAACATGGAATCAGAGAATGAAGCCAGTCGTATTAACAAAATTTCAAAAAATATGAACAAAATTACTTCGGTAGGGATAAGATTAAATCCTAATATCACTGGAAATACACATAAAAAAATATCTACCGGAGGAAAACATGACAAGTTTGGGCTTAGCTATAAAGATTGTATAAGTTTTTGTAATAAAATAAATAATTTAAAAAACTTAAAACTCGACGGCCTTAGCGTTCATATAGGAAGCCAAATAACCAATGTTAAACCATTTCGAAAAGTACTTGAAGTAATTGATAAAATAATTAACAAAACTAAAATCAAATTTAAGTTTATAGATTTGGGGGGAGGTATGGGAATTTCTTATTCAAATAGAGAAAAAAAACTTGATTTAAAGCAATACGCCAAAGCTGTAAATAAATTTTTAAAAGGTAAACAAACTCAAATTATCTTCGAGCCTGGACGATTTATAATTGGAAATACATCAATTCTAATATCAAAAGTTGTTTATATAAAAAAAAGTAATAATAAGACTTTTGTAATTTTAGATGCCGGAATGAATGATCTAATGAGACCTGCTTTATATAATGCTTATCATGAAATTATACCGCTCAAAAAAAATAGTAAAAAAATTTCTGGAAATATAGAGTTTGTCGGACCTGTTTGTGAAAGTTCAGATAAATTTTTAAATAAAAAAAGTTTTTCTAAAATTAAAGAGGGAGATTGCGTAGCAATAACGAACGTAGGAGCTTATGGAATGTCTTTATCTTCAAATTACAATACTAGACCAATTGTTGCAGAAATCCTAGTAAATGGCTCTAAACTTAAATTAATTAAAAAAAGGCAAAGTTTAGAAAATTTAATTAATAATTAGTTTAATATTAAATTAATATGTTGCTCTTCAGATCACTAATTTTTAACTTGTTTTTATACCTAGGAATAATTTTAGTATTTTTAGTTGCATTGCCTGCTTTAATGCTACCATCAAAAATTACTTTATTATTTGGTAAATTTTTAGGTCACTATGTAATTTTTATTGTTAAACTTTTTTTAAATACCAAAGTAGAAATAAAAGGAATACATAATATACCAAAAGAGGGTAAATATTTTATTGCCTCTGCCCACCAATCAATGTTTGAAACATTTGCTCTTCAGGCTGTGTTGGATTATCCAGTATTTATACTTAAAAAAGAACTTTTAAAAATTCCTATATTTGGACTTTATTTAAGAAAAATTAAATCAATAGAAATAACAAGAGATACAACGACCAAGGATAATATTAACTTTTTTGATAAGGTTGCAAAAATAATTAAAAATGAAAATAGACCTCTTTTAATTTTTCCCCAGGGAACAAGAATAAGACCTGATGAAAAAGTTCCTTTTAAAAAAGGTGTTGGAAGAATTTATGAAACATTAAATGTTTCATGCATTCCTGTTGCGCTTAATTCAGGTGCTGTTTGGCCTAAAAGGGGCATAATTAAATATCCAGGTAAAATAACCATTTCTTTATTAAAGCCAATTAAGCCAGGTGTTAATAGAGAACAATTTACCAAGGATTTAGAAAATAAAATTTATGATGAAATAAAAAATATTTCTTAGTTACTGTTTTCTTCCAAAATTAGGTTTATCTACATCTTGTCCAGCTTCCACAATATCTTTTCTAATTTTTTTAGTTTTTAAAAAAATTTGTTCTAATTTTTTTTTGTCTTCATTTTCGATAGCTTTTTTTAATTCTTCTAAATTATTAATAAATTTATTAACCATTTCAGAGGTATTTTTTTTATTTTGTATAAAAATATCTCTCCACATAATAGGGTTGGATGCTGCGATTCTTGTAAAATCTCTTAAACCACTAGCGCTATATTTGACAATTTCAGATTTTTTTTCATCTTGAATATTAAGCGATGTAGTTACCATATTGTAAGCTACTAGGTGAGGAATGTGACTTGTAATAGATAATATATGATCATGTTTGTTTGCTTCCATGATATCAACTTTACTTCCTATTTTTTCCCAAAAATTTTGAAGTAAATTAATATCTCTTTTCTTTGCTTTTTTACTGGGCGTTAAAATGCACCATCTGTTATTAAATAGTTCAGAAAAACCAGCTTCAGGTCCACTTTCTTCTGTGCCAGCTATGGGGTGTGATGGTATCCAAGAAACATTTTCTGGAACATGTTTTTCTATCAAATTTAATATAACTCCTTTAACTGATCCAACGTCTGTTAGAATACTTCCATTCTTTAAGTGGCCTTTTATTTTAAGAATTATACTTTCATAGCTACTGAGAGGGGCTGCAATTATAACTAGATCTGCATTACCGACCATTTTTCCACTATCCGAACTAGATTCATCTATTATCTTTAATTGAATTACTTTTTTATTTATTTCTTCTGTTCTGTTTGAAGAAACTATTTTTTTTGCTAATTTATTTTTTTTTGCAGCTCTAGCTATTGAAGATCCAATTAATCCGCAGCCAATTATACATATTTTTTTAAACATTATTTACAAATCCTACTTATTGAATTTATGAAATGTTGATTCTCTTTTTCATTACCTATGGTTAGTCTTAAAGAATTAGATATTTTATACTGTAGCATTTTTCTTAAAATTAAACGTTCTTCAGCCAATTTTATAAAAGCTTCATCTGAACTAATTTTTGCTTTGTCAAAATTCATTAAAAAAAAATTTGCCGTCGGTTTGTTTGTTATTATTTTGTTTTCTTTTAAAACTAAAAATATTTTTTTTGCCCACAATGTATTATGCTCAATTGCACTTTTTGTCCATTCATTATCTTTTATAGCCTCTACGCTTGCTGCGAGTGCTGATCTATTAACGTTAAATGGAGGTTTAATTTGATACATTGCGTCAATTATTTTTTTAGAAGCATATCCCCAACCTAGTCTTAAGCCAGCTAGTCCGTAAATCTTAGAAAAAGTTCTAGTAATTAAAACATTGTCATTATTTTTAAAAAGATCTAACCCTGACTTAAAATCATCTTCTTTCATAAACTCAAAATATGCATCGTCGACAACTAAAAGTATATTGCTTTTGAGTTTTTTTCTCAGGGAAGTCATCTCAGTCATTGATAGATAAGTACCCGTGGGATTGTTGGGGTTTGCTATAAATACAATTTTTGTTTTATGAGAAACTTTTTTTATTATATCTTCTACAGAAGCTTTAAATTTTTTTTCTTTAGCAAATTTTACTTTGGCTCCATGAAGTGATGCATAGATCCTATGCATAATAAATCCATATTCTGTAACAATTACTTCATCACCTTTTTCTATAAATAATTTGCAAATTAGATCAAATATCTGATCTGATCCTGCTCCGCAAATAATTCTATTCTCATCAATACTAAATTTTTTAGATATCTCGGTTCTTAAAATATTTGAATCAGACTCTGGATACTTAAAAAGTTTATCATTATCCTTTTTAAAAGCCTCTATAGCTTTTGGGCTCGGTCCTAAAGCGGACTCATTAGCAGATAATTTAATTGGATTATCAATATTTTTAAGTGTTGATAGTCCACCAATATACTTTTCAACTTCTATATTTCTTGGTTTTGGCAATGTCATAATTTTAATCAATATATTAAGTTGTTGCGTTAAATGCTATATATGAGTTTTATAAAAAAAAAATATGACCCAAATTGACAAAAGATGCGCTTTTTAGTAAAAGAAAACAGCGCTGATTTAACTTAATTGCGAGCGCTTAAAAAAAACAGCTAAAAAAGGATTATGCCCGGCTTAGCTGGGCTTTTTTTTTATTTGATATGAATATTGAAAATAAAAATATAAAAAAATTAATTATTAATCAGTCTTTAGAACTTGACTGTGGAAAGATAATTAAAGATTTCCCGCTAGCTTATGAAACATATGGATCTTTAAATAATAATAAAAGTAACGCAATACTTGTTTTCCATGCTCTAACAGGTGATCAGTTTTGCACGGGTATTAATCCAATAACTAAAAGAGAAGGATGGTGGAATACTGCAGTAGGACCAGGACAAGCAATTGATACAAACAAATATTTTATAATTTGTGCAAATGTTCTGGGTGGTTGTATGGGTACTTACGGTCCAAAAGAAATAGATCCTAAAACGAAAAAAAAATTTGCAACAACTTTTCCAGTAATAACTATAAAAGATATGGTAAAAGCTCAAAAATATTTACTGGATCATTTTCAAATTAAAAAATTATTATCTATTATAGGTGCATCAATGGGTGGAATGCAGGTTTTACAATTTGCTTCTATGTATCCTGATAAAGCGCATTCAGCTATTCCAATTGCTTGCAGCGCAAGCCATTCAGCTCAAAATATTGCATTAAATGAATTGGGGAGACAAGCAATAATGGCTGACCCTAATTGGAAAAATGAAAGTTCAGTTCCTGATAAGGGTTTGGCTGTTGCAAGAATGGCAGCTCATATCACATATTTATCTAAAAAAGGTTTGCAAGAAAAATTTGGTAGAAAACTTCAAGATAAAGGAAGTTTAAAGTTTAGTTTTGATGCTGATTTTCAAATTGAAAGTTATTTACGGTATCAAGGTGCAACTTTTGTAGATCGTTTTGATGCTAATAGTTATTTATATATTACTAG
>MDSV01238884.1_pt1 | contig 12470 bp, 11 predicted proteins | sample 810851 | NCBI WGS metagenome assembly MDSV01 (sample SAMN05326640, study PRJNA326480) | marine metagenome | isolation source: seawater | place: Atlantic Ocean: North East | collected 2012
CCTATTCCTTTAATGAATATTCTCAATGGAGGAGCTCATGCAGACAATGATTTAAATATTCAAGAGTTTATGGTTAGACCTGACTCTGCTAATAATTTTATGGATGCAATTGAAAAATGTTATTTAATTATACAAAACCTAAAAGAATTATTAAAATCAAAAAAAATGTTAACAAATGTTGGTGATGAAGGTGGTTTTGCTCCATCAATAAATACTAATGAAGAAGCATTAGAATTGATAGTTAATGCAATAGAAAAATCAAATTTAAAACCCGATAAAGATGCTGTTATTTGTTTAGATGTTGCAGCTAACGAATTAATTAATAAAAAAGGAGAATATTGTATTCAATCTAAAAACTTTACATCAGTAGATGATGTTATTAGTTATTACAAAAAATTGACATCAAGTTATCCAATAAGATCTATCGAAGATCCTTTTGCAGAAGAAGACTGGGAAGCTTGGAAAAAAATAACTAACGAGATAGGAAAAGATGTTCAAATAGTTGGGGACGATTTATTCGTTACAAACGCCAAACGTTTGAATAAAGGAATTAAAGAAAAATCAGCTAACAGTATTTTAATTAAACCTAATCAAATTGGAACTCTAACAGAAACTATGGATGTTGTTAATTTAGCTCAAAAAAATGGATATAAAACTATTATGTCTCATCGTTCGGGCGATACAGAAGATACATTCATTGCTGATTTGGCGGTTGCTACAAATTCATCTCAAATTAAAACTGGATCACTTGCTAGATCAGAAAGAGTAGCTAAATATAACCGTTTATTGAGGATTGAAGAAGAACTTGGAATTTTAGCAAAAATGGCTAAAGTTTAAACAAATGCAATTTATTCAAGTTATAAATAATAAAAAATTTACTTTGATTAGTATTTTCTTACTTATTTATTTGATATTTAATTTTTTAGATGGAGAAAGAGGATTAATTTCCTTTTATGAAAAAATAAAAGTAAAAGAACAACTTTTAACAAAGGAAAAAAATCTTACTAATCAATTAGCTGAGGTTAATAGAAAAAATATTTTACTCACTGAAAGTCCAGACATCGATTATATAGAAACACTTTTTAGAAAAAAATTTATGGTAGGTAAAAAAACTGAAAAAATTTATCTTGAATAATAAAAGATGATAATTAGACATCCTGAAAAAATCAATAAACCCATAAATCCTATAAAGAAAAAACCATCATGGATAAGATCAAAAATCGTAGACTCACAAGTTTTTTTTGAAACAAAAAAAGTTATAAATCAAAATAAACTTGTGACTGTTTGTGAGGAAGCAAACTGCCCAAATATAACTGAGTGTTGGAGTAAAAAACATGCAACATTTATGATAATGGGAGACACATGTACAAGAGCATGTGCATTTTGCGATGTAAAAACCGGCAAACCAAAAAGCTTAGATACTCTTGAACCCTACAAAATTTCAAAAGCCGTAAGCTCACTCAACTTGAAACATGTTGTAATAACTTCCGTTGATAGAGATGATTTAAAAGATGGGGGATCTAGTCACTTTTACAACGTTATAAAAGCTACACGAAATAAAAATCCAAATACATCAATAGAAGTATTAACACCAGATTTTTTGAGAAAAGGAGAGGCTTATAAACATGTTTTGAAAGCTGATTTTGATGTATTTAATCACAATGTTGAAACAGTTCCTCGACTTTATACAAAAGTAAGACCAGGAGCTAGATATTTCGCTTCTTTGGATTTACTAAAAAGTGCAAAAAAATTTAATAAAAAAATATTTACAAAATCTGGAATAATGGTTGGATTGGGAGAATATAAAGATGAAATAATTAACGTAATGAATGATTTGAGATCTGCTGAAGTTGATTTTTTAACTATAGGACAATATTTACAACCTTCACCAAAACATCATCCACTCAACCGTTATTATCATCCCGATGAATTCAAAGATTTAAAAACTATAGCTAAATCTAAGGGATTTTTATTAGTTTCTTCATCACCGTTAACCAGATCATCATACCACGCTGATGAAGATTTTAAAAAACTACAAGACGCAAGAAATAAACAACTTGAATGTCAACTGCATCAATAAAAAAAATTATTCCCTGTAAAAAAGAAGATTTAATAAATATGGTTTTGGATATTGAAAAGTATCCGGAGTACGTCCCTTGGTGTATCTCTGGAAAAATTATTGATAAAAATGAGAACAATGAGTTAATAGAAATTAAAGGTGAACTAAAAGTAGGAAAAAAATTTATTTATGAAAATTATTCAAGTCTTGTATTGTATTATAAAAAAGAAGATAAAATATTAGTTACCAATATTGATGGACCTTTAAAACATCTTAAAAATACATGGAAATTTAAACAAATTGATCAAAACACAGAACTAAAATTTGATATAGATTTTGAACTTAAAAATAAATTATTAAACTCAATAATGAAACAATCTTTTAATTTTGGTTTAAAAAAAATTGCAGATGCTTTTGAACAGAGAGCAAAAGATTTATTTAAATAAATTTCAAAATTAAATCTAAAGATTTGCTTACAGTCATTTTTTGTATTTGTAATCTAGCTTTTGAATTAAATAAGTATCTGTTTATTGACGTTTTTTTACCTTTTTTTATACCTATATAAACAAGGCCAACTGGCTTTTTCGTAGTTCCACCTAGCGGTCCAGCTATACCTGTTATAGAAATACAAATTTTACTTTTACTAATTTTACTTAGGTTATTAACCATAAATAAACAGCAATATTTACTTACCGCCCCATGTTTTTTAATAATTTTACTAGGAATTTTCAAAATTTTTACTTTTGCTTTGTTAGAGTATGTTACTAGACCCATTGAGAAAACTTTAGAAGATCCACTTACAGAAGTAATAGCACTTGAAAGCATCCCACCAGTACAAGATTCTGCAACAGAAATAGAGATTTTCTTTTTAATTAATAAGTTAATTATTTTCTTTAAATTATTAATATTCATTTAAGCACCTAAAAAAAATAGAAACAAAGAAATTGTAATAACTGTGAATACCCCTGCAACAATATCGTCAAGCATTATTCCAAGCGCGCCTTTTGTATTTTCATCAATATAATTTATTGGATAAGGTTTCCACACATCAAAAAGTCTAAATAATAAAAAACAGGCAACACAATAATATAACTTAGGTGCTATAAATAAAGTCTCATAAACTGGAATAGCTAATAAAGGAATCATTTGACCTACAAATTCATCAATTACTATTTCTTTTGGATCATCTGAATCAAAGGATTCAACTGAATTGTTAATTGCTAATAGTGAATAGAGAAATATTATTAGAGTAAGAAAAAATAAAGTAAAAAAATCTAAAAAGTTTACAAAAACAAGAAATAAAAAACACGTCGTTAAAGAAGCAAATGTACCTGGTGCATACTTAATCTTGCCTATATAAAAGAATGTTAAAAAAAATATATTAATTTTTTTAGTCATATTTTTTAACTGAGCTTATAGCTTCTGATGCGATTGCTTTAAGTTTTCCTACCAATCCTAATTTTTCAGATGTTCTTCCTTTAACACTAATTTGATTATAATTGATTTGACATATTTTGCTAATTACATTTTTCATTTTTTTTTCATATTTTTTAATATTTGGTTTTTCAGTTATAATATTAATATCAATGTTATTTATATAAAAACCTTTTAGATTAATTATTGAGACAGTTTTTCTAAGCAGTTCAGTAGATCTAATATTCTTATACTTTTTATTTTTATTTGAAAAAAAACTACCTATATTTCCTAATCTACAAGCTCCTAACAAACTATCAATAATCGCGTGTAGCACTGGGTCTGCATCTGAATGGCCTTTTAACCCTAGATGAAAAGGTATTTTAATTCCACCCAAATAAAGATTTCTTTTTTTTATTAGTCGATGAACATCAAAACCAATTCCATAATAAGTTTTTCCTTTTTTTAAAGACCTAAGTATATTTAAATCTTCCTTATCAGTAACTTTAAAATTTTCTTTACTTCCTTTAATAATAAAAACTTTTTCATTCTCATTAGTAAATAAAGTTGCATCATCATCAATATTTGAATTTATATTTTTTGCATGTTTGTTATAAATCTTTTTGAATGAAAAACCTTGGGGTGTTTGTGCAAATCTTAAGTTATTTTTATTAATATTCTTAAATATTATATTCTTGCTTATTCTTTTAGTTGCATCGTTTCCCTTAATTACTGGTATTACTGCATCATTTTTTTTGGTGTGAAAAATTATTTTTTTAATTAATTTTTTTGATAGATTTGGCCTCGCAGCATCATGAATTAAAACTTTGGTACAGTTCATTTTTTTTATTTTTTTAAGAGCTATAAATGTTGATTCCTGTCTATTATTTCCACCAATTATTTTTGTTACATTTGGTAATTTGATTTTTTTTAAGTTTTTTTTATGTTTTCTATTATAAACTAGTATTTTTTTTTTAATCTCAGAAATACCATTAAAAGAATCTAAAGAATATTCGAGTAAAGTTTTATTATTTACCAGTTGAAATGGCTTTGGTGTCCTAGAATTAAGTCTTTTACTGTTACCTGCTGCTAATATAATAAGAAATAAGCTCATTTATTCAAATTTGCCATATATTTATTTTAAAAGATAACTATTATTTGTTAAATGATTCATATCATTAAAAATTATAAATGGGTAATAACAACATCACTAATTTGTATATTATTTGGTGTATTAACTTTTTTTACTTTTATTAATCAAAGTTTTGTTATTTTAAGTCATTTTGATCTTCAATCTCTTCTAATTATTGATCTTTTTTTATTAATTATATTTTTTAGTTTCGTTATTTATAAAACTTATAATATTTTAAGAGAAAAAAAAGATGCAAAATTAGGTTCCGCTACTAGTTTGAGGTATATACTTTTTTTTACTTCAACAACATTATTACCTTCTATTCTAATAGCTATATTTTCTCTAATTTTATTTAATGTAGGTTTACAGAAGTATTTTGAAAGCAAAATAAAAAATGTTGTAAATACTTCAGCAGAAGTGGCAAAAAATTATGTTGATCAAACGCGAGACTCAATAGAGGCAGATATCTTACTTATGGTTTTAGATATTAACAATCAATCAAAATTATATTATGAAAACAAACTACTTTTTGGAAAAATTTTAGCATCTCAAAGACTTCTTAGAAGATTGGATGAAGTACATTTGCTAGATAGTTCAGGTAATATTATTGCATCAAATGTTATTGATCCAAATCTTGATTTCGTACCTCCACCTGAAGAGGCTTTTACAAGATCATTGAATGGTAAACCAGTTAGAATAAGTGATTCTAACACAAACAGAACTTCAGCTTTAGTTAAACTTAATAACTTTATTGATACCTATCTTTATATAGTAAAATTTATGGATCCTAAAGTAACAAACTATCTTACACTTTCTAATGAAGCTGTAAGCTTTTATTATAGTGTTCAAGATAACAAAACAGGAATTAAAATTACCTTTGCTGTTATTTATTTGTTAATTGTTTCTTTGTTACTCTTTCTTTCAATTATTATCTCAATTAATTTTGCATCTAAACTTACAATTCCAATTGTAAATCTTATTGGTGCTTCTGAAAAAATCAGCTTAGGTAATTTAGATGCTAAAGTGCCTCAAATAGAAACTGATGAAGAATTTAAAAAATTAAATGAAAACTTTAATTCCATGATAGATAAGTTAAAAAGACAACAAAATAAGCTCCTTATGTCAGAAAGACATGAAGCGTGGGAAACAGTTGCAAGAAAATTAGCTCATGAGATTAAAAATCCTCTTACGCCAATACAATTATCTATCGAAAGAATCAGAGAAAAATATTTAAATAAAATAGAAGATAGTGATAAAAAATTATCAAGTTATTTAGATACTATAGCTAAGCAAATAAAAGATATTGAGCATCTCGTAAACGAATTCTCAGATTTTGCTCGTATGCCCAAACCAATATTTAAAAATGTAAATATAAATAATTTAGTTTCAAGATCTTTAAATTTACATACTTTATCAGAAACAAATATAAAATTTGATTTTAAAAAAAAGAAATCATCTTTTTTTGTAAAAGGAGATGAAGAACAATTAAATAGAGTTTTTATAAATTTAATAAAAAATTCAATTGAGTCTATAAATGAAAAAAAAATTAAAAATGCTGATTTTAAAGGGAAAATTAACGTAGATATTACAGAAGATAGTGATTATATATACATCAATATTATTGATAATGGATTAGGTTTTGATCAAATTAATAAAACTAAAATGATTACTCCTTATTTTACTACAAAAAAGAAAGGTACAGGCTTAGGCTTGTCCATAGTTACAAAAGTTATAAATGATCATAATGGAACGATTTTATTTAACTCAATTAAAGATGGAGCACAGGTAGAGATTTTAATTCCTAAATATTATGATTAAAGAAATTTTAGTTATAGATGACAATTTAGATATAAGACAACTAATTGCAGAAATTTTAAGAGATAAGGGTTTTTCAGTAAGAGAAGCAGCAAATTTTGATCAAGCTAAATTTGAAATTAATAAAAAGCTACCTGATGTTGCGGTAATAGATGTTAAACTAGACAAAGGTGATAACGACGGTATTGAACTTTTATCAGAAATTAAAAAAAAAGATGAAGATATTCCTGTAATAATGATATCTGGTCACGCCAATGTACAAATGGCTGTAGATTCATTGAAATTAGGAGCTTTTGAGTTTCTACAAAAACCATTCTCGCCTGAAAGATTATTAAATTTTACAAAAAGGGCAATTGAAAATATCGACCTTAAAAAAGATAAAAGAGACTTAGAAAACAAACTTTTTTATTCTTATGATATAGTAGGTCAAAGCCCGTCAATGCTAAAAGTTAAAAATCTTATTACAAAACTTGCTAACACAGAAAGTAGAATTTTTATTTCAGGACCAGCTGGCTCAGGTAAGGAATTGGTTGGTAGACAAATCCATAAACAATCTTATAGATCTCAAAAACCTTTTGTTGTTGTTAACGGTGCATTATTAGATCCACAAAAATATGAGTTAGAACTTTTTGGTTCTGAAAATTCAAGTAATTTACCAAATTTTGGTTTTTTTGAAAAAGCACAAAATGGCACTCTACTAATTGATGAAATTACGGAAATACCACTAGAGACACAAGCTAAAATATTGAGAGTTTTAATCGACCAAAAATTTAAGAGACTAAATGGATCAAAAGAAATTAATGTAAATGTTAGAATTATTAGCACCACTAGTAAAAATATAAGAGAAGAAGTTGATAAAGGAAATTTTAGAGAAGATTTATATCACAGATTGAACGTTGTTCCGATTTTTTTACCTCCTTTAAAAGAAAGAACAGAAGATATACCAGATTTATTAAAATATTTTTCTAAAAAAATATCTGAACTAAATGGAATAAATGAAGTTGAGTTTGATACAAATTTTAATCTTTTTTATAATTATAACTGGCCAGGAAATGTAAGAGAATTGAGAAATTTAGTGGAAAGAATATCTATATTATCATTAAATGAACATAAAAGTAATCTTAACCAATTGGTTACTGACGCTTTAACAACAAAAAAAATAGATTTAACTCAGGATTCTTATGATAATGTTCTTTCATTTCCATTAAAAGAAGCAAGAGAAAAATTTGAAAAAAATTATTTAACTTCTCAACTTAAAAAGCATAAAGGAAATATTTCTAAAACAGCTGAATTTATTGGAATGGAAAGATCAGCCTTACACCGGAAACTTAAAACTCTTGGAGTAAAGGGAATCAATTAAATGAATATTATAATATGTGGAGCAGGTAGAGTAGGCTTCTCAATATCAAAACAACTATCTGCTCAAGGTCATTCAATCACTGTCATTGATCAATCGAGTGAATTTATTCAAAAGATTAATGAAACACAAGATGTAAAAGGTATTGTTGGTAAAGCTACTTTTCCATCAGTACTGGAAAAAGCAAGCGCAGAAGATGCTGATATGATAATAGCTGTTACTAAAAGCGACGAAACAAATATGGTTATATGCCAAGTAGCTCATTCGATTTTTAATATAAATAAAAAAATTGCACGTATACGTGGACAAGAATTTCTTGGACCTAAATGGGGAAAGTTATTTGGCCAATCAAATCTTCCAATAGATGTAATAATTTCTCCTGAGATTGAAGTAGCAAAATCATTACAAAGGAAACTTGAAGCACCTGGAGCATTAGATAGCGTCCCATTTGCAAATGGAAAAATTAAAGTATTAGAAATTGATATAGATAAAAATTGTCCACTAGCAAATACAGAGCTTAGTAAACTTACTGAACGATTTCCTGATTTAAAGGCAAATGTTTTGGGCGTAATAAGAGGAGAAAAATTTATAATTCTTAAAAAAAAGGATAAAATTTTGTTTAATGACAAAGCTTTTGTAGTAATTAACGCATCACAAATTAATACAACACTTACAGCTTTTGGCCATGAAGAAAAAAAAGCCAAAAAAATTTTAATTATAGGAGGAGGAAATATTGGTTTCAACCTAGCAAAAAATCTTGAAGCTGATTCTGAAGGTATTAGAGTAAAGATTATTGAAAAAAACAAAGAACGAGCAGAGTTGGTTGCAAATGAATTAAATAATACTATCGTGATTAATGGTGATGGACTGGAAGAAGATGTTTTAAAGGAAGCAAATATAGATGAAGTAGAAACTGTATTAGCTCTCACTAATGATGATGAAGATAATATTATGTTAAGTGTTCTTGCTGAAAAAAATAGTCCAAATAAAAGAACCATTGCTTTAGTTAACAAACAAAATTATAGCTTGCTGCAATCTTCTTTAAAAATTAATGATTTGGTTGATCCTAGACTTACTACAATATCCACAATATTAAAACATGTACATAAAGGTACAATAGAAACAGTATATTCTCTTTTAGATGGTGAATACGAATTTATAGAGGCAGAAATTTTAGAAACATCAGAACTGATATCAAAATCGATAAAAGACTCAAATCTTCCTGCAGAAATCAGAATTGGCGCTATTGTCCGTGATAAAGAGGTAATTATACCAAAATCTAATTTTAAATTTGAAAAAAAGGATTTGGTTGTATTTTTAACTAAAAGAGAACACCTAGAAAAAGTTGAAAGTTTATTTAGAATAAGTTCGTTAGTTTAATGAATTACAAAAGTATATTATTTTTTTTAGGACTAAATTGTTTAATAATTACATGTTTTTCCATTTTAAATATTCTTTACTCTTTATACTTTGACTTCATTATCGACATTAACTCTTACTTAATAACTCTAATTATTTCAGCATTAATAGGAGGTTCATTTATCTTTTTAGGTAAAAACGAAAACAAAAACATTTCATTAACAGAACAAATCTTATTTATACTCCTAAGCTTTATTTTTATCCCCGTGCTTATTAGCATTCCTTATTATTTAAGTATTTATAATCTTAGTTTTTTAAGCTCATATTTTGAGTCTATTTCAGGTTTTACAGCAACAGGATTTTCGATACTTACAAATATTGAAAAAATTGATGAACCTTTATTACTTTGGCGATCTAGTTCTCAATGGCTTGGAGGATTATTATTTTTAATTGCTACAATTGGCACTATTGGATCTAAACAAACTAAAATAAAGCCAGCTTACTTAATCTCCGGAGGAGCTTCAGGTAGAAACTTTTATAGCAATTTTAATTTTAATTTTATCAAAATTTTTTTAATATATTTTTTTTCTACTATTTTAATTATTTTTTTGTATAAAGCTGCCAATTTAAGACTTTTTGACTCATTTAATTTAGCATTTACATCCGTATCTGCTGGAGGGTTTATACCATCTGATTCATTATCAAAAATTCTTACTAATAACTTTCAAATTTTTATTTTTTCAATAAGTTTATTTTTTCCAATTTTAAATTTTTTTTTAATTCACGATATAGTTACAAAACAATTTTCTTTTAGAAACTATCAAGAAGATATTCATTTAATATTTTTAATTATAATACTAACTTTATTTTTTTATTTTTTTGTTATACCTGCGGAAGGTTTTTTTAATGTTTTTTTAGCAGTTATATCATCAATATCTACTTCTGGAGTATCCATTTATTCGTCAAATCTAGATTTATCATTGTTTTTTATTTTATTAACAATTGTAGGAGGTTCATTAATTTCGACTTCATCTGGCTTTAAGTACACAAGAATATATATTTTACTTAAAATTTCTTATCAAGAAATTTATAGATTGGCAAAACCAATGAATATAATAGATAAAAATTTATATAACTCAGATGCTAAAATTGATGATCAAGATTTAAAAATAGCTTTTCTTGTTTTTATTTCTTTCATTGCTTCAATTTTTATTTTATCTAGCATTTTAACTTTTGATAATTTAAGTTTTGAGAATTCTTTTAAGTTATCAATTCTTACATTGACTAATACGGTATCTTCTGCAATTTATGGGATAGAAAATTTGGTTTTTTTTGATTTAAAAAGCTTTACAAAGATGTCATTAATACTTTTTATGATACTGGGGAAAATTGAAATAATTGCTATTTTATATTTAATAAGAAAGCACATTTTTAAAGAGTAATTTATGGCAAATATATTAATATTAGGTGCAGGCACAATGGGGACCGCATTTTCTTTCCCTTGTAATGATAATAATCATAATGTTTCTGTCGTAGGTACTCATTTAGAAAATGAATTTATAGATATTATTAATTCTCAAAAAAAACATCCATCTTTAAACTGCAAAATACCCGATGATGTTAAGTTTAATAAATTTGAAAATTTTAGTGAAGAAATTAATAAAAATATTGACCTTATTGTTGTAGCTGTTGTTTCAAAAGGTATTGAATGGGCTTCAATAGAACTAAGTAAAGTTTTAAAAAAAAATATTCCAATCTTAATATTAACCAAAGGTTTATCTGTCTATAATAATGAATATGAAGTTCTTGCTAATAAGATGGAACGTTTATTAAAAGCAAATGGAATCAAAGAAATAAATATATCTGCAGCAGGTGGACCTTGCTTAGCTAAAGGTCTAGCAAATAAAGTTCATACATCTGTTGTATTTGCAAATACAGATATTAATGAAGCTAAAAAAATAGCTAAGATTGTTTCAACAGAATATTATCATGTTTTTACCACAGATGACGTAATTGGTGTTGAAACATGTGCTGCAATCAAAAATATTTTTTCAATGGCAATAGGAGCGGCACAGGGTTTGTGTTTTTCTAACACATCTAGTGAAGATAAGAAAAAAAATTATTTAAATACTGCTGCTGCATTAATTCAAGAGTCCATTTATGAAATGATTATTTTTGTCGAAAAAATGAATGGAAAAAAAGAAACAGTAATCGGGCTTGCTGGAATTGGAGATCTATACGTAAGTGCTGACGGTGGAAGAAATAGCAAAATGGGTGAATATTTAGGACAAGGTATGACTTTTAAAGAGGCAAAAAAAATAAAAATGCCAAATGATACTGTTGAAGGTGCTGATCTTGCTTTAGAAATTGGAGTAAAAATTAAAAAAGATTTTGATAATAAGACACTTCCTCTAATGAATAGTATGATTAATACAATTTGTGATGAAGCACATTTAAAAGTTGAATGGGAAAATTTTAAATAAAAACTTGAAAAAAAAATTTATTCTAGCTATCGATCAAGGCACAACTTCATGTAGAGCAATATTATTCAATAACCAAGGAAAATCAGTTTTTAAGTCTCAATTAGAATTTAGACAATACTTTCCAAAAAATGGATGGGTCGAACACAATCCTGAGGAAATATGGAATAAGACAAAAAAAGTTTTAACCGATGTAATTAAAAAAAGTAAAAAACTTAAAGGAGATATACTAACTATAGGTATCACAAACCAAAGAGAAACAACTATTTTATGGGATAAAATTTCTGGTAAACCTGTTTATAATGCAATCGTTTGGCAAGATAGAAGAACAGAACTTTTTTGCCAAAAATACAGAACTAACAAAAAAGAACGTATTATTAATAGAAAAACAGGTTTACTAATTGATCCTTACTTTTCAGGTACTAAAATTAAATGGATAATTCAAAATATTCCTAAAGCAAAAAAACTCTTAAAAAGAAAACAATTGCTTTTTGGAACAATCGATACTTTCTTGATATGGAGACTCACTAAAGGAAAAATACATGCAACAGATGCAACTAATGCATCAAGGACTATGTTATATAATATCAATACTAATAAATGGGATAATCAAATACTAAAAAGTCTAAAAATTCCTTCACATATACTTCCAGCTATTAAAAATTCTTCAGACAACTTTGGAAGGACACATAGATCTATTACTGAAAAATCTTATCCAATTACTGGTGTAGTAGGAGATCAACAAGCAGCTACTATTGGGCAATGTTGTTTTAAAAAGGGTGCTGTCAAAAGCACTTATGGAACAGGTGCTTTTGTATTAATGAATACGGGTTACAAGAAAATATATTCAAAAAA